>Ga0075426_10001578_pt1 | contig 16268 bp, 16 predicted proteins | sample SoiMethybrSBSTD5_FD_75304 | JGI IMG/M metagenome (GOLD analysis project Ga0075426, IMG submission 75304) | Bulk soil microbial communities from a Populus tree surrounding site in Tennessee, USA - Soil MetaG P. TD hybrid SBSTD5 | ecosystem: Environmental > Terrestrial > Soil > Tree plantation... | reverse complement strand
GTCTCGTTGGAAACGGGCGGCCTTCAACTTACGTACTGCCGGCCGCGCGCGCTCGACGGCACGCATCTCGTGTGGCCTTGCAGTTTTAGGGCCTCGCCACTAACCTGTAGGCTGCATTTTCTCCAACTCGCTCCCGGGGGCCCCGTGAATACCGAGACCCTGCAGCACGTCGCCCTGTTCGACAAGTGCAAGAGCTTCACGAAGGCCCGGGAGCTGCAAGCCGTCGGCCTCTATCCGTATTTCCGCCCCATCTCGCACTCCGAGGACACGGTCGTCGTCATCGAGGGCAAAGAGCGGATCATGATGGGCTCCAACAACTATCTGGGGCTCACGCATCATCCGGAGGTCCTGGCGGCGGCGAAGCAGGCGCTGGAGCGGTACGGATCCGGGTGCACCGGCAGCCGGCTCTTGAACGGCACACTGGACCTGCACGAGCGGCTCGAGCGGGAGCTGGCGCAGTTCTTCGGCAAGGAATCGTGCCTCGTCTTTTCGACCGGCTACCAGGCCAACCTCGGCGTCATTTCGGGCCTCGTGGGTCGCGGCGACGTCGTGTTCCTCGACAAGCTGGATCACGCTTCGATCGTGGACGGCGCCAAGATGTCCTACGGCGAGACCGTGCGCTTCAATCACGGCGACCTGGGAAACCTCGAGCGCAAGATGCAGCACGTGCCCGCGGGGACCGGCATGATGATCATCGTCGACGGCGTCTACTCGATGGAGGGAGACATCGCCGACGTTCCGAACCTGCTCAAGATCGCGCAGAAATACGGCGCGGCGCTCGCGATCGACGACGCGCACGCCGTCGGGGTGCTCGGCCCGCGTGGTGACGGGACCGCGGCGCACTTCGGCCTCACCGACGAGGTGGACCTGATCGTCGGCACGTTCTCCAAGTCGCTCGCGTCCATCGGCGGGTTCGCCGCGGGCTCCGAGAGCGTCATCCACTTCCTCAAGCACAACTCGCGCCCGCTCATCTTCACGGCCGCGCTCCCGCCCGCCAACACCGCGGGCGTGCTCATGGCGCTGCACATCCTGCAGCGGGAGCCCGAGCGGCGTGACTGCCTGTGGCAGAACACGCGCCGCTTGCAGGATGGACTGCGCGGGATCGGCTTCGACATCGGCCCGACCGAGACGCCGATCGTGCCCGTGCTCATCGGACCGCTCGAGAAGACGTTCCTGTTCTGGCGAAAGCTGTTCGAGGCCGGCGTCTTCACGAACCCTGTCGTGCCGCCCGCGGTGCCGCCATCGCAGTGCCGGCTGCGGACGAGCCTCATGGCGACGCACAAGGCGCAGCAGATCGACCACGCCCTGGAGGTGTTCGCCCGGCTCGGAAAAGAGCTGGGGGTCGTCTGAGCGCTCCGCAGATCGTGCCCGTCACGGACGGGCGCGGTCTGAATCGGTTCATCGCTTTTCCCTACGACCACTACCGCGGTGACCCGCTGTGGGTCCCGCAACTGCGGATGGACGTCCGCACGCTGTTGTCCCCCGCCAAGAATCCGTTCTTCCAGCACGCCGAGGCCCAGTACTTCATCGCCCAGCAGAACGGGCGCGTCGTGGGGCGCATCGCCGCCATCAAGAACGACGCGCACACGCGCGAGCACGGCGACCAAGTCGGGTTTTACGGCTTCTTCGAGTCCGTGGACGAGCAGACGGTGGCCGGCGCGCTCTTCGACGCGGCCGGCCGTTGGCTCCGCGAGAAGGGATTCCGGGTCATCCGCGGACCGATGAGCCCGTCCATCAACGACGAGTGCGGGCTCCTGGTGAACGGCTTCGACACCCCACCGACGCTCATGATGCCGCACAATCCCGCCTACTACGTGGGGCTGCACGACCGGTACGGGTTCACGAAGGCGAAGGACCTCCTCGCGTTCGAGAGCGCGGGCGTTCAGATGCCCGACCGCATCGGGCGCGCCGCCAAAGTGATCGCGGAGCGCAAGGGGATCACGCTCCGGCCCCTCAACCTGAAGCGATTCAAGGACGAGGTGGAGCTGGTCAAGGCGCTGTACAACCAGGCCTGGGAGCGCAACTGGGGGTTCGTCCCGCTCACGGAGGCGGAGATCGATCACCTGGCCAAACAGCTCAAGCCGATCGTGGTACCGGATTTGATCTGCTTCGCCGAGCGGCAGGGGAAGGTCATCGGGTTCGCGGTAGCCCTTCCGGACCTCAACGTGGCGCTCAAGCACAACCCCTCCGGTCGTCTGTACGGCCTCCCCAAGATCCTGTGGTACGCGCGCAAGATTCACCGCTGTCGCATCCTGCTGCTGGGCACGATCAAGGAATACCGGGGGAGCGGTGTGGACGCGTTGATGTACCACTGGATCTGGACGAAGGGCGGGGCCCTCGGCTTCCACTGGGGCGAAGGCGGGTGGATCCTCGAGGACAACGCCGCGATGGTCAACGCCGCTCACCAGCTCGGCTTCCGTCCGTACAAGACGTACCGGATCTACGACAAGTCCCTGTGAAGGCGTTCGTCACCGGCGGGACGGGCTTCGTCGGTGCGCATCTCGTGCAGGCATTGCGGGCGCGGGGCGACGAGGTGACGTGCCTCGTGCGCGACCCCGCCAAGGCGCACGCGCGTGGCTGGAGCGACGTGCGCTTGATTCCCGGGGACTTGGACGACGCGGCCGCGCTGGGGCGCGGATGCGCGGACGCGGAGGTGATCTATCATGTCGCCGGACGGATCAGCGCGCGCGACCTGTCCGACTTCATGCGCGCGAACCGCGATGGCACGGCCAACGTGCTCGAGGCCGCCGGGCCAGGCTGGGCGGGCCGCTTCGTCCTCGTGTCGTCGCTCGCGGCGGGCGGGCCGACGGCGCCGGGGCAGCCAATCGATGAGACCCGGCCCCCGTCGCCGGTCACCCCGTACGGACAGAGCAAGCTCGCGGCCGAAGTCCTGGTCCGCGCGATGGCCCGCTCGTGGACGATCGTGCGGCCACCCGCCGTCTACGGGGAGTGGGATCGCGAGTTTCTCAAGGTCTTCCGCCTCGCCCGCCTGGGTCTTGTGCCGGTGTTCGGAGACGGCTCGCAGGAGCTATCGGTCATTTACGCTGGAGACTTGGCGGCCGCGCTCGTGGCGGCGGCCGTGACGCGCGTTGCCGCCAACCGATCCTATTACGCGACGCATCCGGCGGTGACGACCAGCCGGGAGCTCGTCCGGGCGATCGGGCTGGCGGTCGGGCGCGCGCCGCGTATCGTTCCGCTCCCCGCGCCCGTCGCCCGCGGGCTTCTCTGGACCATCGGCTCGATCGCGCACGTGGCCCGCCGCGCCACGGTGCTGTCGGCCGACAAGGCGGCCGAGTTTCTCGCGCCGGCGTGGACGTGCCGGGCCGACGCATTGATGCGTGACACCGGCTGGCGCGCGGAGACCGATCTGCCGGCCGGGCTACGACGCACGGCAGCGTGGTATCGCGCGGAGAGGTGGCTGTGAGCGAAACGCTGACGACGTTCCGTCGTGCCATCATGCACCGCTTCACGGCGGTGGACATCGTCACCGTGCTCTACGTCGTCTTCGCGACGGCTGCGGTCATCGCCTTCTCGGGCTCAGACCACGCCGGCTGGTATTGGTTGCTCACCGCACACGCGCTCATCGTCGTGCTGGTACTGCTGGCTCCCGCCGCGCGCCGTGCCGGGCCGCTGGGCCGGTTCGTGGGCGATTGGTACCCGATGCTGCTCCTCGGCGGGCTCTATGCCGAAGTCGGCGTCGTCAACGTGGATCTGGGCTTCCAGTACGATCAGGTCATCCAGCGGCTCGAGCTCTGGGTGTTCGGCTCGCAGCTTTCCTACCGGTGGATCCGCGAGATGCCGAATCCTGTCCTGTCCTGGGTGCTGCATACGTGTTATCTGGCCTATTACGCTATCCTGTACGCGTCACCGCTCGGCCTGTGGATCAGCGGACGCCGGGACGCGGCGCGGCGCACGATCTTCGCGGTGATGGTCACATTCTATTTCTGCTACATCTTCTTCCTATTCTTCCCCGTGGCGGGCCCTCGGTACACCTTCGAGCTCGCCCACAATGCCGCCACGGAAGTCTGGCCCGCGCGGCTCGCGCAGTGGCTGCTCGATCGCGGCGATTCCTGGGGCGCGGCGTTCCCGTCGTCGCACGTGGCCGCCGCCGTGGTCGCGTGCGCCTGCGCGCTGCGCTACTGGCGACCGCTCGGCCTGATCCTGGCGCCCCTCACGCTGGGGCTCGTCCTGTCGGTGGTCTACGGGCAGTTTCATTACGCGGTGGACGCGGTGGCCGGCCTCATCGTGGCGTGCGCCGTGCTCGCCTCCTTGCGCATCTACGGCACCGCGCCGGCCGGCGCGCCGGCGCCGCTGGCCGAGCAGAAGCTCGAGACCGGGCCGGCCTAGCGCTCGAGCGCGGCCGCGCGCGAGGCGACGGTGTCGAGGTCGCCATCGAGCGCGTCCATCTTGACCTGAAAGCGGCAATCGACGACCAGCAACCCCACCACGTACGCCGCCAGATTGACCAGGAAGATGATGCTGAAGATCAGCGGGTAGGGGAGCCAGAGGCCGAAGTACAGGGCAAAACGCTTCACCCCGGGATCGAGCTTCGAGCGGTCGGCGATGCTCGTCATGAGCAAGATCGCGACGAGTGCGAGCAGCACGAGCTTCCACGACACGAGCCCGCTCCAGGCGAAGCCGGCGAAGATCGCCGCCTCCGACAGCCGGTCCACCAGCGTATCGAGGCGTCGTCCCGCGTCGGACGTGAGCCCGTACATCCGCGCGATGCCTCCGTCGATGCCATCCAGCACCTGCCCGAACGCCATCAGCACGAGGCCCCAACCCAGACGGCCCGCGGCGACGGCGACCCCGGCGCCCACGCTCGCCACCAGCGTCGCCCAGGTCACCTGTGCCGGCGACAGCCCCAGCGTGACGTGCGAGAAGCGGAGGACCGGGCGGATGATCCGATCGAGTCCGCGGCCGATGCCCGGCGCGAAGTCAAACATGGCGTCTCATCCAGAACAGGAGGGCGTTCAGGACCACCAGCACCGTGGCGAGCGTCCATTCCTTGACCTTGTCCGGTATCGCGGTGAGCCAGCCGCGCGTCACCCACGGCGAGTACGGGTAGAACGGCATCTTCTCGAACCGGACACTGTAGTCCATCGCCACGTGGATCGCGAAGAAGATGATCGGCACGACGCTCCCGAGGAACACGCAAAGCGGCACGATCCAGAGCAACGCGACCGGCTCCTGCAACGAGGACCGCCAGTAGTAGCCGCGCTTGTCCCGCAGGCCGACGGCTTTCAAGTAGAAAGGCGCCTTCACGGCGTGATCCACGTCGACGCCCATGCCGAACGCGTAGGCGAGCACGCGATCCCGCCCCTCGAGTCCCATGACCTGGACGCCGAGTGTCGTGGCGAGAAAATGCGTGACGATCGTCACGGGGCCGCGGCGCGCTCCGTCGCGCGCCGGCCCGAGAGCCACACCAGGCCGAGTCCCCCTCCGATCCACGCGAGGTCGCGCACCCGGCTCACGATGGCGGTGTAGACGCCCAAGCCAGGATCGAGGCCGAGGAGCTGGAACACGAGATAGAGCGAGCCCTCCTTGATCCCGACCTCGAACGGCACGATGAAGATCACGTTCTGGATGAGCGAGGTGAGACCGCCGATCACGTACGCTTGGGCGAACGTGATGTTGAGGCCCACGCCCATTGCGATGAGCACGTACTCCACCATGAAGATCGATCGGCTGACGTACTCGAGCACGAGCGCCTGGACAAAGCGCCGCGGCCGCCGGTGGTAGAAGTCCGTGATCTGCTCGTCCATTTGCGCCAGCGTCGCGCGCTTCGGCTCGAGGCGGCGGGCCAGATGGTCCACGACGGGGATCCGGTGCATGACGTCGAGCAGCCGCTCGAGACCGCCCCTCCGGTGACCGGTCAAGAGCAGCAGCGTGAGCGCCGACAACACCGCGAACGAGACGGCGAGGCTCGCGAGGACGGGGCCGCTGTGGGGAAGCAACACGACGCCGAGCACGACCGCCGTCAGAAAGCTGAGCAGCATCCCCAGAGTGTGCAGGATCTGATAAATCACGACGGAGCCGGCCGCGCGCCGCAGCCCGAGCCAGGGCGCGACCGCAGCGATCTTGAAGGGCTCGCCCCCCACGTTGACCATCGGTGTCACGAAGTTGAGTGAGAACCCGGCCGCGAGGATCGCGTACGTCCGCCAGAAGGGCGGATGACTGGGCTCATCGGCCATCGTGAGCCACCATGCCCAGGCGTTGCAGAGATACACGACGCCGTAGAGCAGGAAGATGGGGAGAAACAGCCAGCCAGTCTGCGCCGCGTCGGACAGCAGGTGGCCAACCCCGATGCGCGCGACGAGGTAGGCGAAGACCGCGACGCCCAGGGCGAACGCCAGCAGTTGGATCCTTCGGCTCACGCGTCGTCCGGAATCGCGACGGTCCGCCCTGTCCGCGCGGCCGCGTAGGCGTCTTCGACGACGCCCGCTACGCGTCGGATGTCGTCCAGAAACGGATGCCCCGCCGTTGTCGCATCGCCGCGATCGAGCGCCGCCACGAACGCCTCGAACAGGCAGGCGAACCAGCGATGGTACGCGGTCTTCTCGAGCTCCGCCGAGAAGTCGTGCCGCTCCACCTGCCCGCCCCGCTCGAGGCGCAGCTCACCCCCCGCCCACTCGATCGACCCCGCGTCTCCGACGAAGCGGATCCGGTTCTCGCGTGAGCGCGCGGCCCACGTGAAGAACATGTTCACGAGCCGGCTGGGATACTCGAACCGGAGCGACGCCGTATCCTCGACCTCGTAGCGGGCATGCCGCAGCCTGCCGGTCCACGCGCCCACGGCGCCGGGCATACCCGCGATATCGAGCAGCTGGTAGACGAGGTGCGTCCCGTGATCGAGCAGGACACCGCCCCGCCCGGCTGCGCTGGTGCCGCGCCACGGGGTCGCGCCCGCTGCCGCCTCACGCCCGGGGTCGGCCGTGACCCGATAGACCGAAAACTCCGCCAGGTGCCACGAGCCGATCGCGCCCGACGCCAGCCATTCCTTCACGCGCACCCAGACCGGGTTGTAGCGGTATTGGTGACACGGCATCACGACGCGGTCATTGGCACGCGCCGCGGCCGCGATGCGGCTGGCTTCGGCGCGGGTGAGGGCCACGGGTTTTTCGCAGACCACGTGATAGCCGTGCTCGAGCCCCCAGAGCGTCAACTCCAGGTGCGAGGCGGTCGGCGTGCAGATATCAATGAAGTCCACCGGTCCCGCCTCCCGCAGGGCGTCGCGGTGCGGGAGGATTGGAATGCCGTCGACCGGCGGGACGTTCCTCGCACTGTCTACCAGGGCGACGACGTCGACGCGCGCGTGGAGTGGCCCGCGGAGGGCCGGGAGGTGTGATTGCCGCGCGATGCCACCCGCTCCGATGACGGCACCGCGGTACCGCTTCGGCTCAGGAGGCGCGGGCGTAGCCATTGCGCTCGACCTCGAGCAAGCCGCCCAGCGCGGTGGCGTTCCACTCGTGGATCCACAGGAGCACCACGAGGAGTAGGCTCATCCACACCGCTTCGATCCAGAGAAAGGTGGACACGTGAGCGGTGAGGGCGACGATGCCGAGCAGCAGAAACCGGATGTTCTGGCCGAGCCACGCGCACATCGGGAGCACCACGCTCTGCCGCGCGCGGTACTCGGCGCGAAACTCCTCGGGCACGCTTCCCCGGCGCAGAAGGCGGACGAGCTTGACCGAACGGGGGAACAGCTGCGATTGGCGGAGGACGTAATCGCGGTACACGCGTGCGCCGAACTTCTCCAGGAACGTCGTCGGCGGATGCTGGTCGAGGTCCTCCGGCAGGTCCAGCTCGCCGCGGTTTCCAATGCCGATCGACAGAAAGGCGTTGCGCACGAAGTCGACCGCCGCACTCTGGTACGTATGGGCCAGCCCCGCGGCTGCCACGAGCAGAAACGCGCCCGGCCACCAGTAGCCGGCGTGGACCAGCCGGTAGATGAGATGAAAGTAGAGGTTGATGAACCGAAGGCTGTCGCTCGCGCCGTCGAGCGCGCGACCCAGCCGGGTCGACGAGCCGCGCAGCCGCGCGAGCTGTCCGTCGGCCGAATCGAAGATGTCCGACACGATGAACAGCGCAACCCCGATGAGGTTCGTCCAGCGGTCTTGATAGGCGAACAGATGGCCGGCGACGACGCCGATCACCAGCGACCACAGCGTGACCTGGTCCGCGGAGACACCGGTGGGCGCCAGCGCCCGCGCGATGCGAATGCCGATCGGGCGGAAGAAGTGGAGATCTACCCACTCCTCGACGGCTTGCCCCTTATGCGATAAGTCGCTCGGCGGCTTCACTCAGCACGTCCTTCATGGTCGCCAACGCACCCATCGCCTGCTCCTCCTCGATCACGAGTGGAGGATTGATGCGAACCTCCGGATTATAGATCATCGCTAGCACGCCGCGCGAGAGCAGCGTGTCGAAAATCCAGCGCGCCGTCTTCTTATCAAGGAGCTTCCGCGTTCCCGGGACGACCAGGTCCATCCCCAGCAGCAACCCGCGCCCCCGGACGTCCGACACGATCGGCAGCTCGGATTCCCAGCGCTGCATCTCCGCCAGCATCTTGGCGCCGAGCCGCCGAGCGTGTTCCACCAGGCCGTCTTCCACGATGGTCTGGATGGTCACATGCGCCGCCGCGGCCGCGAGCGGGTTGCCGCCGTACGACGACGAGCTGCCGCTCGGATTGGCCCAAGGCTTCGAGAACGCGATCTCCTCACGGGCGATCACGCCGCTCATCGGGAAGCCGCCCCCGAAGCCCTTCCCCACCGTCAAGATGTCGGGGAGGACGCCTTCGTGCTCGATCGCGAACATCTTCCCGGTGCGCCCGAACCCCGTGATCATCTCGTCGCAGATCAACAGGGCCCCGAGCTGATCGGCCAAATCGCGGAGCAGCTTCAGGTAGCCCGCCGGAGGAACGATGTTGCCGGCGGTGCCCTGAATCGGCTCGACGATGATCGCCGCGACGTCCTTCGTGGTTTCGAGCTCGATCTTCTTGCGCAAGAAATCGACGCAGTGCCATTCGCACGACGGGAAGGTCTTGTCGAAGGCGCAGCGGGCGCAGGAGGCGTAAGGCGACAGGTAGGCGCCGGGCATGAGCGGGCCGAGGCCGTGCTTGAAGCTCGAGCCCAGGAGCGGCAGGATCCCGCCGGTTTTCCCGTGAAACCCGCCCCAGAACCCGATGATTTCCGTGTGCCCCGTCCGCGACTTCGCGAGCCGGAGCGCCGCTTCCACCGCCTCGGCCCCGCTCGAGTAGAACTGGGTGCGGTTGAGGTCGCCCGGCGTGAGGTCGGCGATCAGCTTCACGAGCGCGGCCCGATGCTCCGTGGTGAAGCTCCCCACGTGCACGCGGGCCACTTGCCGCTGCATGGCGGCCACGTATTTCGGGTGCGCGTAGCCGAGGCTCGCCACGCCGACGCCCGCCAGCAGATCGACGTAGCGGTTGCCATCGACGTCGTAGAGCACGGCGCCTTCCCCGCGGTCGATCGACAGCTGGCTGAACAGCGCCACGCTCTGCGTGCCGGGGGCGAGGAACGCCGCCTCGGCGTCGAACAACGTTTTGGATTTGGGCCCGGGAACCTGAATACGGTGCAAGGTATGGGTCACGAATGTTTCCGGTGAGCGAAACGATGGGTGATGTAGGCCGCGATCGCTCGCGCCGCGTCATCGCGGAACGGAGCGAAGCTCGGCCAGTCGTTGATGTCGATCAGCACGGGACGGTCGGGCTCGGGGAACGCGACGTCCCCGCCGAACACCTCGAGGCCGAGGATGGCCGCGGCTTCGAACGCGAGGGCCTTGAGGCGGTTCTCGTCCACCACCGGCCGCGCACCCCCGAATCCCGCGTCCGAGCCGTACCAGTTGAAGAACCGACCGTCCGTGACGCCGTAGAACTTCACCACCGGGCCGGGCACGTGCTCCTGGAGCGCGACCCAGGGAATGCCGCGCCCGGTGAACGCGCGCAATGCCGTCGCCACATCTTCGAGGGACGTTGCGAGCACGTCCTCCGGGCGCTCGGCGTGCACGTCGCCCCGCTTAATCCAGACTTTCTGATGGTCCGGACTCAGCGCGCGGAGCTGCTCGGGGGGCGGGAGCGGCGCGGAGCTCGCATGGATCAGCGTGCGCGGAAACGCCAGCATGCTATCGCTCAGACGTTTGACGAGCCGGTAGCGGTGGCAATTCAACGCGCTGGAGGGGCGATTGACGACGACGATGCCGTCGGACTCGAGCGGCATCAGCTGCTCGGCCGCGAGCGATCCCTGGCACATGTTGAGGTAGAGCTCCGCCGCCGGGAGCCGCCCCTGCTCCACCTCGCGCTCGGAGGTCTTCACCGCCCGCCACCCCTGGGCCTCGAGCTGCCCGACCGTCGCGTCGAGGATCGCGGTGTCGTTCACCCGGTGTTGTTGCGGCGAGTACGACGGGCTCCGGTAAATCGCGACCAGTTGCGCCAAGGCGGTGTCGCTCCTCGGGTCCGACGGTTCAGGCCTCACGCGTGGCGAGCCACGCGTTGGCGTCTTGGAGATCTGATGGCCGATCGATATCGATGATGCGCGGAACTTCCACCGCCTTCACCCGGCGCCCATCTGCCACCAGCGCCTTGAGGAAGCCGCGCATCTTGGCGCCGCCGCGGGCCACCATTTCCCCCGCAGCGCGACGGATCCCGGCACTGAGGCCGTATACGCCGCCCGTGACGCACGGGGGCGGGAGCGGCTCGTCCGAGACGGTGCGGACGTCGCTCTCCCCCAGCCGGCTCACGTACACCGGAGACTCGTCATCCACGTACGGCGTCACAGCGAGCACCATGTCCGCGCCCTCCCCGAGGTACTGCTCGGTGGCCCGATACACCGCTCGCCAATCGACGGGCCGCATGACTGTGTCGACCATACTGCAGAACACCGGGCCCGCTGGAACCGCCCGCAACCCCTCCACGAGCGTGTGCAACGACGAGGGGGTGCGGCAGTCTACCAATGTAAGGGGGGGCCCAAACCGCCGGTCGTCAAGCAACCGGCGGACCTCCGGGAAATCCACCCGGAGCGCGCAGGTCAAAGTCCGGCACCCCAGCGACGCGAAGGTTTCGAGCAGCCCCACGATCTGCGGCCGGCCCGCGACCTCGACCAGGGCTTTGGGCACCCGGATGCCGCCGGACGCGAGCCGCGACCCTTCCCCCCCCGCCAGGATGAGCCCGTGCACGTCAGGCGAGCACCCGTTCGACGTCCGGAAGCCGAGGAATCCGCGCGGTGGGAGCGGGCCCGTCCGGCGCCACTCGGTCGGTGGACGCGAGCCAACAGGTACGCATGCCGACACTCGCGGCGCCGCGGATGTCAGCCTCGAAGTTGTCGCCAACCATCCATGCGCGCTGGGCCGGCGCGTGAAGCGCGGCCAGCGTATGGACAAAGATGCGGGCGTCTGGCTTGCTCCACCCCACGACCGTGGAATCGCTGACCACGGTGAACAATTTCGCCAGGTCGAGCTCTTCCAAACAAGGCTCGAGATTGCCGGTGAAGTTGGACACGATCCCCAGCCGGTAGCGCTGGCCGAGCCGTTCCAGGACCGGCCGGTTGCGCGCGACGACGGCCACCGCGTCGGCGTGCAGCCGCTCTGCCATGCCCTCGGCGTCCACATGATCCGGCAAGCGGACCGCGAGCAAGCGAGCCTGCGCACCGATGGCGGCGCGAAACCCGAGCGTGCGAATGTCCGGGAGCCGCGCGAGCGCGTCGTCCGTCGCCTTGAAGATTGGGTCGAATGTGGTGAAGTCGAGCGAGCCGCCCGCGGCGCGATAGGCCGCGTGAAACCGGGGACTCCAGTACACCCCATCAGCGTCCAGCGTGCCACCGAAGTCGAACAGCACGACCTCGGTCGATGCGCTAATGGTGGCCGTGCCCGGCGTGCCCGTGCGTTGCCTTCATGGGCATGGACATGGGCTTACTTCCCATGTCCATGTCCATCATCCCGCCCTCGAGCCGCATGTAGTGCCGATAGTCCTGTTGATACAGCGAGTCTCGCGGATCTGCTGCGGGCCATTGGACACCGTGATCGGGAACGAAGATCCCGCCGACCACGCCCATCCCGCCGTCCGGAATCGGCGCGCCCGTCGGGTTGTCGTACGACACCGTGACCCGATAGAGGTGGTCCGGGACGATGTGCACGCCCAGACGGGTCCAACCGAACAACATGGCGACCGGGACGGACTCGATTCGCCCCGCGGAGTCGGCGACCGGGGCGGCGCGATAGATGCTCTGCCCCGTCGTGGCATCCGCGAATTCGATCACCCGGCCGTAGTCGTGCATGTGCCCGCCCAGGCCGATGATTTTCCCGGCCACAACGGGCCGGCCCTCGTACGTACGCGAGGAGCGTCCTGGCGGGAGCGTGAACGACTTGTCTCCCACGGGAAACGCCACGTCCATTTGCCAGGGAGACGCGCGGAACAGGGGCCACGGCCTCCCGCCCGGCGTGAAGTTCATCACCAATCGCACCCGCGCCTGGTGGTACGCCGTCGCGGTGAGGTTCTCGACCATCGCGCTCGCGACGACGTGTTCCCCCCGTTGTAGCGGCAGCCCGAAGAGCAGCCAGGGGAGGCGGACCGTTCCCGTCTCGTGGCCTGCGGCCAGCAGGCGTCGCGAGATCGGGAGAAACAGCTCGCGGTGATCGGGATCGATGAGGTTGAAGTGATGGATCAGCTCGTCAGGCAGGATCGCTCCGCTACTGTCCACGACCTCCACGCGAAAGCCGTAAATGGATCCCGTTTCCGGGATCTCGAGTGTCGCCACGGCGGGTTGGGCGATCGCGTGATGCGGCGTCCGCGCCGGCATGTCGACCGGGGCCAGGTCGATTATCAGGACGCTGGCACGCGGATCGACGAAGATGCGAGCGCCGCTCGCGTCGGGCGGCACCGTTCGGTCGCTCGCGGCCAGCAGGACGAGCAGCGCAAGGGCGGGGCGGATCATAGCGCGGGAATTGTAACCACAGGGGGGAGCGCCGGGCAACGGACTTATTTCAGAGCGTCTCTTTTCGGACGAGGTCCCAGCGCCTCCGCAGCCAACTAATACCGATGGCGACGTGGCGTCGCCCCACCGCGCTCGCCACGAGAATCAAGCCGGCGCCGAGCAAGCACCACGCGGGAATGGGGACGAGCACGCCGAACCCCGAAATGAGGAGAAGCCGCGGGAACCGGCCCAGTGCGACGGCCGCGAGAAAACGGGGGAGCGGGTATCTCCCGAGTGGAGCCAGGATCCGCACCGCGGAATCAGGAATCGGCGAGAAGATGACGATCACCGTGGTCCAGAAGGGTGCGCGCAAGAACGCCCGGATGCTCCAGCGAACCACCGGCCGTTTCTTCAGCTGGGCGAGCTTCGGCAGCTCCGCAGCCCAGTCCAGCAGGGAGTAATTGATCGCCTCCGCGAGGGATGCCCCCACGGTGCCCACCACGGCCAATAGGAGGGCGGGATAGAACCGCACGTAGTACAGCAGCGTGGCCTCAAACGCGGTCGGTAAGAAGGGCGACAGCGGCCCGTGGACAACGACCGCGAGCAGGAAGAAGGCCAGCAGCTTCATGCGAGCAGCCCAGCGTACCGCCACGCCACCACCGCGAAGACAGCCCCTTCGAGAATCCACGGCCACGGTTGCCGGTAAAAGCCCGCATACATGTCCCGCCCCCAATACCCGGTGTTTTTCCAGAGATTCAGCGAGAACCGCCGGCTGCTGAAGGGGAGGAGGAGCGGGATCCCGGTGTCCGTCGGCAGGTCCGCGACTACGTGGGCCGTGATGCTCGCGAACGCCAAGCCGCCGAGCCAGGGCCCGAACACGACGATCGCGAGTGCGCCGACGGCCCCGCAGAACGCGAGGGAGTGGCTCCAGGTCCCATGGAATTCCGAGGGCGCCAGGCCGGCGCGGATGACCAGAGAATCAGCGTTCGGCAGGAATTGTGCGGCCCCGACGACGGCGAACGTCTCGGGGCGAGGGTCGAGCGAGGCGATGGCGAGAGCGATACCAAGATGACCGAGCTGCATCGTGTCCTCCGGTGACAGGTACCGGGACACGATCGGGCTTCGGTCTCAAGCCCCTTTCAAGGGGAAGGCGCGCCGCGATATCGGCGGGCCTGTCCGGGCGTGATCATCTCCTGCAGGAGGACCGCGCGCTCGATGGGCGCGGCGAAGACGAAGCCTCGACCGTCTGCGACGAGCCAACGATTCCATTCGAGCAGCTCGAGGGCTTCGTCCACCACTCCCCGCTCGAGTGCGGTCGCGCGCGCCAGGCGTCCGGCGCTCGACCGCTCGCCCAGCGCCGCCGCCGCCGCCAGCACGCCTTGCGCCGGTTCGGGGAGGTCGCGGAACCGCTGGCAGATCACGCCGATCACCGACGGGGGCAGCTCGCTCGGGAGGGAGTCAATCAACGTTCGCTTGGGCGACGGCCACGCGCCCGCCCCGGAGGCAGGGGCGGACGGGAAGGTGAATCCGCGGACCACGGCCTCGAGCATTGCCACGGCGAGGAGCGGGATCCCCGCCGTGTCCGTCTCGAGTCGGCGGGTCAGGCGCTCCATATCATCCGCGCCATACTGCGGCAGCGCCCACCGGACGAGCTCCCGGAGCGCGTCGGCATCCAAGCGCCCGAGTCGCACGACGCCCCCTTCCAGCTCGCGGCCGAGGCGCGACCGCAGGCTGTCGAGACGCTCGACGGCCGGCGACCCGCGCGCGATCCCCAGAAGCAGCAGGACAGGACGCGACGCGACGTCGCGCGCGAGCGCGGGGAGGGTCGTGAGGGTCTGGGCATCGAGCCACTGAGCGTCGTCGACCGCGAGGAGCATTGGTCGCTCCGCCGAGACGGCCCGCACCGCGGCGCCGAGGGCATCGCCAGGGGCCATCGGGATCCCCGCGGGCCGGTATCGGACGCCCAGATCCGGATCGATCTGGGCGAGGGCCCCGAGCGCTTCGGGCGGCGCGCCCGCGAGCCCAGGTGCCTCCGCCAGCCCGCTGGCGAGGAGACCGGCGAGCGCGCCCCAGGGGACCGACGCGTCTTGGGGCACGGCGCGCGTCGCGGCGACCGTCGCGTCATCCAACCGCGCGCGCCCGAGCAGCTCGTCGAGGAGACGGGTCTTCCCTTCTCCGGGCTCTCCCTCGACGATCACGACCTGCCCTCGACCCGCCTGTGCCCGCCGCCACGCGCTCGTGAGTTCCGCGAGCTCTGCCGTACGGCCCACGAGTGGAGCGCGCGCGCGCGCCGCCGGAAGGGAGGGCACGCCGATCACTCGCCTCCCGATCCGCGCCTCCCGGATTCGCTCCCCGAGGCGCAGCGTCTCCGCACTCGGCTCGGCTCCGAGCGTCGCGCGCAGCGTTCGGGCGAGGTCTTCCGCCACGCGCAGAGCGCCGGCCCTGTCGCCCGAGAGCGCCAGCGCGCGCATGGCGGTGCGCGCCGCCGCCTCGGAAGCCCGATCGAGCACCACCGCCCGCAGGGCCGTCTGCGCCGCCGCGGGCGCGTCGCCCAGTTCGAGCTGCGCGGCGGCCCGTCGCTCCAGCGCCTCGAGCGTGCGCGTGCGCCACAGTAGCCGCTCCGCCCCGAGCCAACTTTCGAACTCAATCGCCTCCGGAACGGACAGCCCCTCGAGAAACTCCCCGTCTACCAACGCGGTAGCCTCCGTCCAGTCGCCGCGCGCGCACAATTCCGCAAATCGGTCACAGTCCAGCAACACCGCATCCGGGGTCAACCCCACCTGGTCCACGTCCGCGCGAACGCTCGCGTCGCCCAACGTGCGGCGAAGGACTCGGAGCGCCTCGCTGAGCGAGTGGCGAGCCTGCTTTTCGTCACGATCGCTCCACAGCAGGCCCACGAGATGCTCGCGCGTGCGGCTCCGGCGCGGACTGCGCGCCAGATAGACGAGAAGAGCGACGTGCTTGCGCCAGAGGAGCTCTGCGGGGGCGTCGGCGCCCGCGACGGTGATGCGGACCGGGCCGAGGACGCGGCAGGACACGGCAGGCATGGCGCCCGGAGTATCGGTGCGGCTGCGACGAACGGCAAGCGCGGGTACATTCTCAGCCGGATGCAACCGCCTACCCTCGATGCCGTACAGCGCGCGGTCGGCGAACGGTACGAAGTCCTGAGCCTCGCCGGCGTCGGCGGCATGGGTGCGGTGTTCCAAGCTCGCCACCGCACGCTGGGCCACATCGTCGCGGTCAAGGTCCTGCCGCCCGAGGTCGCGGCCAGCGAGATGCGTCGCGAGCGCTTCCGTCGCGAAGCCCGGCTAGGCGCCTCACTCGATCATCCCAACGTCGTGCGCG
>Ga0075426_10001576_pt1 | contig 16280 bp, 13 predicted proteins | sample SoiMethybrSBSTD5_FD_75304 | JGI IMG/M metagenome (GOLD analysis project Ga0075426, IMG submission 75304) | Bulk soil microbial communities from a Populus tree surrounding site in Tennessee, USA - Soil MetaG P. TD hybrid SBSTD5 | ecosystem: Environmental > Terrestrial > Soil > Tree plantation... | reverse complement strand
ACAAGGAAGAACGCGAGACCTCTGATCTGCTCGAAGCTGGCTTGGCGGCCTTCTCTACGGACATGCCCGGCAATGGCGAATGCCCGCTGTGGTACACGCCCGACGCGCACCGCTTCTACAGCGCCGTTATTGATTACCTGCTGACACGCAAAGATGTGGACGGAACGCGCATGGGAATTATCGGCCGCAGCTATGGGGGATACTGGGGCGCAAAAATGGCCTACGTGGAAAGCAAGCGGCTGCGGGCGGCGGTGGATTGGGGCGGCCCGACGCACTTCACTTTTCAACGGGAGTGGTTTGAGCACCTGCAGCAGGACAGGTTATATCTGTGGTCACTTTTGGATTCGATGATTTACGCACACCACGTGCGAGACTTGGACGAGTTGCGGCGGCAGGCGCCCACGGTTTCGCTGCAGGCGCAAGGCTGGCTCGATAAATCTTGCGCGCCGCTGCTGGTGCTCAATGGGGAAAAAGATCCGTGGATCACCATCCGCGATCTGTACCTGCTATTAGAGAACGGCGAGCCCAAGTCTGCCCGCACCTATCCCGAGGGCGGCCACATGGGCGGAGATCCGAACGGGGACAAACTGGTGGCGAACTGGCTGAGGAGCCACCTGCTCAGGACATAACACATGCGCGCATTGTGCTGCTTGGTAGCGTTGATGATCGCCGTCGTCTGCGGGGCGTTTGCCCAGGCACCCACTATGACCCCGGTCCGCGTCGTCACCCTGTTTCCTTCCCTGCCCATTGTGGTGGCCCAGAAGAACGGCTACTTCGCCAAGCACGGCATTGATTTGCAGGAAGAGCACGCCGACAGCTCAGATGTTTTGCGCGCCATGCTGGCCAGCGGCAAAGCTGATGTGGGGCACGCCGCGGTGGATAACGCCGTGTTCATGGTGGAAAACTCGGCTGCCGACGTGGCCATCGTCATGGGCGGCGACGGCGCCACCAACGACCTTATTGTCCAGCCGGATGTAAAAACAGTCGCGGATCTGCGTGACCGCGTCCTGCTGGTGGATGCGGTGAATACGGCGTACGCACTGCAGCTGAAAAAAATTCTGCTGCTCAGCGGATTGGAAGCGGGCCGCGACTGCACGCTGAAGGCACTGGGCGCCACGCCAATGCGTCTGAAGGCGATGCGGGAGAACAAGCAGTACGCCGGCACCATGCTGGGCCCGCCCAGTTCCATCATGGCCAAGCGCCAGGGCTTCGTAAGCCTGGGTTCCACGCTGCAATTCATCGGGCCTTACCAGGGATTTGGCGCTTTTGTGCTCCGCCAGTGGGCGCGCGAACATGGCGACGTGCTGGAGCGATATTTGGCGGCTTACATTGAGGCTCAGCGCTGGCTGCTCAATCGCAAGAACAAGCAACAGGTCATCAACCTGCTGATGACTGGCTCGCATCTTCCGCCGGAAGTAGCGGCCGAGACCTACGCTGACATGACGGGGCCGGGCGGGTACGAACCTGACGCGCGCTTTGATCCGGCTGCCTTCAAGAACACGCTCAAGCTGCGGGCTGAGGTGGAGCACGAGTGGAACGGGCATCCGCCGGCGCCCGGCAAATACTACGACGGTGTTTATTACAAAAAGGCATTATCCCTGCTGAAAAATGCGGGCGGGAGGTAAGGCAGGCCGAATCGGCAATGATGGAAGGAGGCTGTTCATGAAACGGCTGGTCAAAATGGCAGTCATTTTGGGTATTTCGACGATGGCATGGTTCGGTCCCGCGCGGGCATTTGCCGCGGTGACCAATCAGGCGGTAGTAGATGCGGACCACGCCCTGGTGCAGGCGCTGGCTAAAAACGATAAGGCAGAAGCCGGCAAGCTGCTCGATGCTGAATTCATGTGGACGGACACGCAGGGCAAGACGGTGGGCAAGTCTGCCGCACTGCGCGATTTGTCGGCGCTGGCCGGCGGCAATCCCGCTGACGCGGAGGTAAAAGAAATCACCTTTGGCGAAGTGGGAGAAATCACCGCGGTGAGCGGAAAAACTCACGTTTTGCGGGTGTGGGTGAAGCGCCCGGCGGGCTGGCGTCTGCTGGTCATCCACGCAGCCACGCTGGCGCCAGCAGGCCACGTCGGAACCGCCGCGAAACACGGCACGGAATGTGTGAACCCCTGCAAGACCATTCCCTACAAGCCCAAGAACGCGGCGGAACGGGGCGTGATTACTTCCTGGCAGGCGCTGGAGACCGCGGTCACCAATCATGAATCGCAGAACTGGGGTCCGCACGTGGCCGACGAGTTCATGCTGGTAAGCTCCGGGAACGATCATCCGCTCGACAAAAAAGATCGGATGGCCATTCTGGATAAGCAGAAGGAGACCGGGACGAGTTCGGCGCCGGCTCCGCTGGTTTCGGCGCGAATGTTCGACTTCGGGGACACGGTAGTGATGAGTTCGTTACATCAAGCGCCGGGCGGCAAGCCTACCCGCGTAACCCGCATCTGGATCAAGCGCGACGGGAACTGGAAACTGGCCTACAGCCAGCAAACCGCGGTGCAGGGCGCGGCGGCTAGTGCGAAAGGCTCGCAAGGTTAATCAGGGGGCAGTCTGAACAGCGCCGGACTTTTGTGATGAAACCATGGTGGGCAGGCTGGAGGCCTTCCAACCTCCCCCCAGAGCCTGGATGAGCAGAACGGTAGCGGACATCCTGCGTCCCAGGATATTGACGGCGCTGACCTCATTCGTCAGGGCAACATTCTGCGCGGTAATCACTTCCAGGTAGCTGGTGACTCCACCCTTATAACGATTGGTAGCCGTGGCCAGCGCTTTTTGCGCGGCGGCGACGGCTTCGCCTTGAACCTGCCCTTCCTGCTCCAACAGCGAAACAGCATTCAGCTCATCCTCCACCTGCTGAAAGCCGGTGAGCACGGTTTCGCGATAGGTTGCCACCGTCTGGTCATAAGCCGCGCGCGCCTGCTCGGAAACGGCGCGCCGGCGGCCCACGTCGAAGAGAGTGGCCGCGGCCGCAGGCCCCGCAGACCAGAAGAGGCTAGGCCCGGAAATGAGGGTGGTGATGGTTCCGCTTTCAAAACCGGCCGACGCCGCCAGGTTGAGCACCGGATAGTAAGCGCTGGTAGCGATTCCCACCTGGGAATTGGCTGCCGCTACGCGGCGCTCAGCAGCGGCGATGTCGGGACGCCGTTCCAGCAATTCCGAGGGCAGGCCCGCGGGAATGGGAGGAGGCGGCGTGCTGAGCGGCAAAGGCGGCAGAGTAAAAGCAGGCGCGGGAATGCCGACGAGGGTGGCGGCGGCATGCTCGTACTGCGCGCGCAAAACGCCGACATCAATGGCCTGGGCCCGGGTGGCCTGCAGCTGCGCCTCCGCCTGTTGCACGTCCAAGCCAGAAGCGAGCCCTCCCTGGTAGCGATTTTTCGTAAGCTGCAAGGCGTGCTGGTAGTCGGCCACCGTGGAGTTCAGAAGCTGCTCCTCGGCATCCAGGCTGCGCGCCTGGAAGTAATACAGTGCCAGATCAGCGTGCATGGCCAGGTTGACCGCGGCCAAATCGGCGGCGCTGGCCTGGGCCTGCTCCCGGCTGGCCTCCACCGTGCGCCGCACCCGGCCCCACACATCTGCCTGGTAGGAGAGCGTCACCGGCAGCATCAGGTCGGTGAAAGTCCTGCCCGACAAGATGGTGCTGTGCGGCTGCCGGTTATCAGAATTGTGGGCGCGGGTGGCAGAGGCTCCGCCGGTTATTGAGGGATAGTAATCCGCGCGATAGTAGCGCAGCAGGGCGCGAGCTTCGCGAAACTGCGCTTCCGCGGCTTTCAGGTTCTGGTTAGAAATGTTGACCTGTTGCTCCAGCGCATTGAGCTGCGGATCATTGAACATGGTCCACCAGTTCCCACCCAGAGCCTGTTCGCTGGGCTGCGCTTGCTTCCAGGCGCCGGCCACTTTATAAGCGGGCGGAACTGGGGTGGTGGGACGCGAGTAACGCGGGCCGACGGTGCAGCCAACGGTTAGAAACAGCAGCGCTGCGCAGACCGTCGCCAGGGCTGGGTTCAAGCAGGCACGCGACTTGGCGGTCCTCTTCATTGCCTGCTGTCCTGAGCCGCAGGGCGGGACACGGGCTGGGAGTTCCTCACCACCACATTCTCGCCATCTTCGAGCGCATCCGGCGGGTTGACGACCACGGAATCCCCCGGAGTCAGCCCTTCCAGCACTTCCACGCTGTTGCCGAAATCGCGGCCGATGGTGAGCCTCTGCAAGCGGATCCGGCTGTCGGGACCGACCACCGCGGCCAGGGTGCCTTGCGGCCGGAACAGCAGAGCATTGATGGGGAGACTGAGGCGCTTGGCGGCCGATTCCGCCGCGAAATGAACCTCGGCATAGGCTCCCGGCATCAGGGCGCCGCTGGCATTAGGAACATCCACCTCGGTAAGCAGTGTTCGCGTGCCCGGATCAATGGCGTCGGCCGTACGCGCTACCTGGCCGCAGAAATTTTTACCAGGAGATTCGGCCAGCTGCAGGCAGGCTTGCAATCCTCGCCGCATGAGCGCGCCGTCAGATTGCGGCACCGAAACGTACACCCGCAAAGGGTCGGTTTGAGCCAAGTCAAACAGCTCGCGATTGCCGCTGCCGCCACCGCCCGCATTAATGAGGTAACCGATGTCAACGTTGCGCCGCGTGACCACCCCGGCGAAGGGCGCGTAGACGCGCTTGAAAGATTCCAGCTCCGCCAAGCGCCTCACGTTGGCTTCCGCCGACTGTACCGCCGCCTGCTTGGCCGCATTGTCGCCAATGGCATTGTCCACTTCCTGCTTGGAGACAGAATCGGTCTTGAGCAGCCCCTGGTATCTCTCCGCCGTGATGGCCGCAAGCTGGGCATTGGCCTTGGCGGTGGCAAGATCGGCGCGAGCCTGGGCCAACTGCTGATCAACTTCCGGAGTGTCAATTTCCGCCAGCAGTTCGCCCTTCTTAACCCGGCTGCCCATGTCCTTGTACCAGGCCTTGAGATATCCGTTGGTGCGCGCGTAGATGGGCGACTGCACGTAGGCTTCGATGGTGGCCGGCAACACCAGTTCCGAATCTCCGCTGAACGCCGTGGGGCGAATGACGGAGACATAAGGGACCGCCCTCTGCTCGGTCTGCTTGGCCAATACGCGCCGCTCGGCTCGCCGCTGGGCGATGCTGTAGAGCGCAACAGCGAGTAAAACCAGAGCGGTAATAACCAACACACCCAGGGCGCGGCGGGCTCTGTTCTCCCGGCCAGCCGCTTGCTCGTGTTGCAGATCCTTTACCGTGTGGTCCATGTCTTCAGTAGTTCTCTTCCGGGGCCAGGTCCGCCGCTCCTGCCGCGCTCAGCCGCGCTCCCGGCCGGGTGCGGCGGTGCACGATGGAGAACACACAGGGCACGAAGAACAGAGTAGCAAAGGTCGCTACGATCAGACCGCCGATGACGGCGCGGCCGAGAGGCGCGTTCTGCTCGCCGCCTTCGCCCAGGCCCAGCGCCATGGGCAGCATGCCGATAATCATCGCCAAGGCGGTCATGAGCACCGGGCGGATGCGGATGTAGCCCGCTTCCAGGGCTGCCGCCGTGGCGTTCGACCCTTCCCGCATGCGCTCGCGGGCAAACGAAACCATGAGGATGCTGTTGGCCGTGGCCACACCCATGCACATGATGGTGCCGGTAAGCGAGGGCACGCTCAGGGTAGTGTGCGTGACCAGCAGCATCCAGAGGATTCCCGCCAACGCTCCCGGCAGGGCGGTAATAATAATGAACGGATCCAGCCAGGATTGGAAGTTCAGCACGATCAGCAGGTAAACGAGCACAATCGCGACCAGAACTCCCGCCGCCAATCCGACAAAGGAGGAAGTCATGGTGTCCACCTGGCCGCGAACCTCAAGCTGCGTGCCGCGGGGCAGGCGGTGCCGGTAGTCGTTGAGAATGTTCTGCACGTCGGCTGCAACGCCGCCCAAATCGCGCCGCTCCACGGAAGCAAACACATCAATCATGGGCTGGGCATCGTAGTGCGACACCACAACGGGCTCGGCCTGCAGGCTGGTCCGCACCAGGTTGCCGAGGACCTGAGACTGGGCAGCGCCGGGGGAGCGCACCGGAATGTTTTCCAGCGCCTGCATGGAATCCACTTTGTACTGTGGCACCTGCACCGCGACGTTGTATTCGATTCCGGTATTGGGGTTCACCCAGAACGAAGGCGCAGTCTGGAAACTCGAGCTCAAAGTAAGGAGCAGGCTCTGGGCGACATCGGCTTGGGAAAGCCCAACCGATTGGGCGCGGGTGCGGTTTACATTCAGGAACAGGGTAGGCTGCGAGAGCACCTGGTGAACGTGAACGTCCACCGCGCCGGGAACGTGCTGGATGCGGTTGGCGATCTGCTGGGCCAGGGCGTAATTGGCGTTGCGATTGGGGCCGATCAACTGGATGTCAATGGGAGCGGGCACGCCGAAATTCAGAATCTGGCTGACGATATCCGCCGGCTGAAAGAAAAACTGGGTGCCAGGAAATGCCGCGGGCAAACGCGCCCGCAATTCGTCAATGTAGTGCACCGTTGGAAAACGGTGCCCCGGCCGCAGGGACATGAGAATTTCGGCGTCGGAGGTGCCGATCGTCCCCGAGTTGCTGTAGGACATATTGATGGCGCTGTAGGGCAGGCCGACATTGTCCAGCACATTGGCCAGGTCCTCTGGCGGAATCACTTGCCGGATCAGGTTATCCACCTGATCGCACTCGCGAGCCGTTTCCTCCACCCGCTGCGCCACCGGCCCGCGCAGGTGCAACCGGATAAGGCCGGCGTCCACGCTGGGGAAGAAATCGCGTCCGACGAAGAAAATAATGGGCACCGAAGCCAGGCAGAATCCCACGAAGACCAGCACGAACATCCGGGCATGCTCGAGCGTGAACTCCAGCCAGCCGCGGTAAGCGGCGCGCATGCGGTCAAAGGCGTGGGCAAAGCGCCGCTGCAGGCGGGAGAAAACGCCGGTGCCGGTGGCGAATTCTTCCCCGCCATGGCCGCGGAGCAGGTACATGGCCAGCGTCGGCACAAGAGTTCTAGAAAGCAGATATGACGCCAGCATGGCAAAGACGACGGCTTCGGCCAGCGGCACAAACAAGAACTTGGCCACCCCGGTGAGGAAGAACATGGGCACAAACACGATGCAGATGCACAGCGTGGAAACGAAAGCCGGAACCGCGATCTGCTGCGCGCCGTCCAGAATGGCGCGCACGGTTTCCTTGCCCTGAGCCAGGTTGCGGTTGATGTTTTCTATTTCCACGGTGGCATCGTCCACCAGGATGCCGACGGCCAGGGCCAGCCCGCCCAAGGTCATGATGTTGATGCTTTCGCCCAGCGCGCTCAGGACGCAGATGGAAACCAGAATGGACAGCGGGATGGAAACCGCGATGATCAGCGTGCTGCGCCAGTTCCCCAGAAACAGCAGGATCATGAGCGCGGTCATGCAGGCGGCAATCAGGGCTTCGCGGATCACTCCCTGTACGGCGGCACGCACGAAGATGGACTGATCAAACAGCGGCGTCATCACCAACTGGCGCGGCAAACTGCTGGCGATGACCGGCAGCATGCCGTAGACGCGCGAAACAATGTCGAGCGTAGAGGTGCCGCCGGTTTTGTAAATGCTGAGCAGCACGCCGCGCTGGCCGTCCATGCGGACAATATTGGTCTGCGGCGAGAAGCCGTCGCTGACGTAAGCCACGTCACGCAGGTAGATGGTTGCCCCGTTCACCGTCTTAATGGGCAGGCTGTTGAGTTCCGCGATGGTTTGCGGCGTGCCGTTCATCTCCACGTTGTACTCGGTGGAACCGAGTTTGACGGTGCCGGAAGGCAAGATCAGGTTCTGCGCATTCACCGCGTCAATCACGTCCACTGGCGAAAGGCCTTTGGCCTGCAGCGCGGGAATATCAACATTCACCGCCACCAGGCGCTGCTTGCCGCCGTAGGGAAACGTAATCGCCGCGCCCGGCACTGTGGCCATGCGGTTACGAATGAAGTTCTGGCCGTAGTCGTTCAACTGCTGCTCGGAAAGACCTTCACCCTTCAAGCCCAGCTGCAACACGGGCACGGTGGATGCCGAGTAAATGATGACGAGCGGCGGGTTGGTGCCCGGCGGCATCTGGTGCAGGACGGTCTGCGAAATGGAGGTGACCTGCGAGAGCGCCGTCTGAATGTTCGCGCCCGGCTGGAAGAAGACTTTAACGAAGGACCGCCCGACCACGGTCTGCGATTCAATGTGCTCGATGTTATCTACCGTCGTGGTGAGCGAGCGCTCATACCCGGCGACGATGCGGTGCTCCATCTCCACCGGGGGCAAGCCGTTGTAGTTCCATACGATGGTGATGACCGGAATATTGATTTCGGGAAGTATGTCAATCGGGGTGCGCAGCAGTACAAAGGGGAAGATAAAGATGACAACCAGCGCCAATACGATAAAGGTATAGGGCCGGTTCAGCGCGATACGTACAATCCACATGGGTAATCCGAACCCGCTCAGGCCGCGAGCAAATAGAGTTTTGATTGTACTAACGCGGCATAATTGCCAATGTAAAGTTTTGTAATCACCCACACGGGGTCGGCGCTTTCGCGCGTCAAGCGGCGCGATCCGGTGACCCTTAGCTGCCGGCGGCGCGCACGTGTTGAGGCGGCGTAGTTGCTGCCGGAGCGGGGACAGCCATGCTGGCCCGCAGATCGGCCGCGCTCAACTCGCCCTCCCAGCGGCTGACCACCAGCGTGGCCACGCCATTGCCTACAACGTTGGTCAGCGCCCTACATTCGCTCATGAACTTATCCACGCCCAGCAAAAGCGCCAGCGCCTGAATGGGGATAGAAGGCACCGCGGCGAGGGTAGCCGCCAGGGTAACGAACCCGTTGCCGGTCACGCCGGAGCCGCCCTTGGAGGCAATCATGGCGAACAGCAAAATTCCCAGCTCCTGCACCAGGGTCAGGTGAGTGTTGGTCGCCTGCGCCAGGAACAGGACCGAGAGGGTCATATATATATTCGTGCCGTCGGTGTTGAAGCTGTACCCGGTGGGAAACACCAGGCCCACCACGGAGGCGGAAGCGCCCAGTCGTTCCAGCTTCTGCATCATGTCCGGCAGCACGGTCTCCGAGGAACTGGTGCCCAGCACGATCAGCAACTCATCCTTTATGTACGCCAGGAAGCGCAGGATGGAAAAGCCGGTGAGGCGGCTGATGATGCCCAACACCAGCAGTACGAAGACGGCGCTGGTCAGATAAAAGGTGCCGATCAGGGCCGCCAGGTTCGATAACGAGCTGATGCGATACCGTCCAACCGTGAATGCCATAGCCCCGAAGGCGCCGATGGGAGCGGCCTTCACGATAATCCGAACGATACCAAAAAAAACCTTCCCGGCAGCCTCAACCGCCCGGGTTACCTTGGCCCCGGGTGGCCCCATGAGAGCAATGGCGAAGCCGGTCAGGACGGAAACCACCAGAACCTGCAGCACGTCTCCGTTAACAAAGGCGTCCACGAAAGTCTTGGGAATGGCGGCCATGAGCCGCGCAATAATGCCCACCTCGCCGGCATGCCCGGCATAAGCGGCTACCGCTTTGGGATCGAGCGTGGCGGCGTCAACATTGAAACCGGCTCCCGGGTGCAGCACGTGCCCGATGACCAGGCCGATGGCGAGCGCGAAGGTGGAAACCACCTCAAAATACACCAGCGCCTTCACCCCGATGCGGCCCACCTTCTTCAAGTCGCTCATAGAGGCGATGCCTTGCACGACGGTGCAGAACACCACGGGCGCGATCATCATGCGAATGAGATCAATGAAGGCGTCACCCAGGGGCTTGCAGGCAATTCCTGCCTTGGGGAACAGGTGCCCCAGCGCGATCCCCAGCAGGATGGCGATGATCACCTGCACGTAAAGGGTGGTGTACCAGCGTCGGCGCCGCGGCATATGCGCTGTTAACTCCTGCTTGGTCCCTCAGTTCTCAGTACACACGATTCAATGGTGGCTGACGTGCAATTAATACTCGTTCCACATTCGACCACGCCGTCCGAAACAACACCTGGGAAGCCTGGCGCGTAACCCCAGCAATATGAGGCGTGAGCCACAGGCGTTCGCAGCCCTCGGCCGCCAGCGCCAGCAGCGGATTGTCAGCCGCAGGTGGTTCGCCAGAGTAAACGTCCACCGCGGCGCCACCCAGGTGGCCAGAGCGCAAATGGCCGGCCAGCGACAGTTCGTCCACCACTCCGCCGCGCGAGGCTTGCACCAGGACCGCGCCACGCTTCATAGTCGCGAGTTGCCGCTCGCCGATCATGCCTTTGGTTTCCGGCAGCAAAGGCACGTGCAGGCTGATTACATCCGCCGCCTCCAGCAATTCGCGCAAGGACACTTGGCGCGCGTTCAGCCCCTCCGCCGCAGCGCGGTCGCGGGGTGCGGGATCGTAATAGCAGATGCGGCAGCCCATCTTGTGAAATGCGGTTGCGGCCGCCAAACCGATCGTGCCCAGGCCGACCACGCCCACCAGCAATCCTTCCAACCCGCTGAGGTTGGCCGCGACCAGGGCTTCGCGGCACTGGCTATACGCACCCTTGCGAACCTCGCTATCCGCCCAGGCCAGGCGCCGCAACAATACGACGGCAGCTGCAACCGCATATTCCGCGACCGCATGATTGCTCGCGGCGGGCACGTTAGCGACGGGGATGCCGAGGCGCTTCAGCGTCGCTTGGTCCAACCGATCCAGCCCGGCGCCGGTTACCTGCACAAGTTCCAGCTTGCTGCCTTCAAATAATGCGGGGGCAAGGCGCGGTCCCACAGCAGGAATCACGAGAGCGCGAGCCTGCTTCACTATTTTGCCTACGTCGCAACTGTCCGGCGCGCGATAAACCACGGCGAGCGAGGGCGGCGGCATTGCCCCGACCCGCAGAAAATCGGATTCCGGCCGCAGACATACCACATCCATGCAATGGCCCCTGGACCGTCTAGGATCGAACCCCTGGTTCCCTGGTTCCGCCGGCAATATCAGCCACCGGGAAAAAACACAACAGCACCAGCGGCTCGCTTCCGGTATTGCGGGTCACATGCTTCTCTCCCGAAGGAACCAGAAGCGCGTCTCCGGTGTGCAACTGATACGTGCCGCTATCCGCAAAGGTGGTGCCGCGGCCGGACAACACGTAAATGCACTCTTCGAAATCGCTGTGATGATGCGGCGCACGCGGAGCTTCGCCGGGCACGGGAACCGGTATTTCCACCCGGCGCAGTGTGACCGCCTGCGCCCCTTTTTCGCCAGAAACAAGCTCCAGGGCCGTGCGCCCGGGCAAGCCCAGCCGTTTTGCCTCCGCTTGCGTGCAGACTCGCGCCATCCTCAGCCCACCTGGTGCAATTCCTTAATCTCGCGCACTCCGCCCTGCACCGCGTCGAGTTGCCGGAAGATTTGCGTTACCTCTTTGGCGATGGCATCGGCAATGGCGCGCACCATGCGCACGCCTTTTTCCGCTGTGGCCGGCTGCGGGCTGCCATACCAGCCGGTAGGCGCGATGGAGCGGACGTCGGTCAGCACGGGCTGATAACTGCGCGTGCGCCGCAGCTTATCCATTTTGCTGGCGTGCGCCTGCTCCGAGGAGTTTTCAATGCGATCCAGGTGCACCAGTTCCGGCCGTCGCGCCAGCACGGCCAGAGCTTCGATTTCGCCGCCGTGGGTAAGCCCGTTGCACTCCGAGCCGAACAGGTCCGCGGCCACATAGCAGGCCTGCACTATCACCACGGTCATGCCGTGCTCGCGGTGCAGGGGTTCCGCCGCGATAGCGAGAGAAGGAATATTGCCTTCGTGCCAATTGAGGATCAGCAGGTATTTCGCACCGTGTTGAGCTGTGGAGGCGCAGATTTCCGTTACCACGCGCATGTAGGTCTCCGGGCTCAGCGTGATAGTGCCCTCATAGGGCATGTGCAAGGGCGTGACGCCCACCATGCTTCCCGGCAGCACCAAGCCATCCAGGCGCTCCGCCACGGCTTCCGCTATGACATCCACCGCGTACATGTCAGTGCCAGTCGGCAGGTGGGGACCGTGCTGCTCCACGCTTCCGGCCGCCAGAATAACCAGCGGATTCTTCTTGAACTGGGCTGCGATCTCCGGCTGCGTCAGCTCCACGAAATAGCGGCTAGGCAATGGCGCTCCTCTCAGCCAGGCGCTCACGTGCCTCCTGCATGACATCCGCAATCCGGGTGTAGCGGCCGTGGTTCTCAATGGAGCGCAGCGCGGCATACACCACGGCTACGGCAACGTTGCCGTTGTGCGCGCTCAGTTCTCCGGATTTACCGGTGCGGCAGCTTTCCGCGAACATCTCCAGTTCGGCGCGGAACATATCGCTGGGCGGAACTTTCAGCTCCTCGCGCTTGCCATAGCCGTCTTTGCCGCGCTGGATGTAGAGCGTGGAAGTGACGTGCAACTTGTCGGGGGTATCCCAGGTGCCGAAATCAATTTCATAATGCATGAGGCCCTTGGATCCGAACACGCGCACAGCAAACACGCCGGGCGAAGTCCAGCACGAGCCTACATAGCCAACCTTGCCGTCGGCGAACTTAAGCAGGGTCATGGACTGGTCATCCACCTCAGCGCCCACGGGAGAAAGCTTGGAAGCCATGGAGCCCACTTCTTGAATTTCGCCGCCCAGGTAGTGCAGCAGGTCGAACTGATGGATAGCCAGTTGCGACAACGGCCCGCCCGGTGCCCGGTCCTTATACCAGCGCCAGGTAGTGGGCGTAAGTTCCAGGGCACGCTCGTTGGAGAAGTTGGCTTCGAGGAAAGCGACTCGGCCCAGTTCGCCGCGGTCAATGGCCTCACGAATAGCGCGCACGCCGGCCATGAGGCGCGCGCTGTGGCCCACGGTGACGGTGATGCCATACTGCTTTTCCAGGGCGGCGATCTGCAAGCCCTCTTCCAGCGTGCTGGCAATGGGCTTTTCCGTGTACACGTGCTTGCCCGCCTTGGCCACTTGCAGTGCTACCGGCAGGTGCTGCTCATTGGGCACGGTGAGAATGGCGCCCTTGATCTCGGGCGAGGAAAGCATGGCCTTGAGGTCGGCAACGGCGGGCACGCCCATCTCACGCGCGAAGTTCTGGCGCTTCTCTTGGGAGCGGCTATAGGCGGCAACAATTTTCAGCTTGTCGGATTTGGCGGCGGCGCGGGTCAGGACCTTGGCCCAGCGTCCCAGCCCGATGATGCCGACTTTGACCGGCTCTGCGCTCATGGCAGCATCTTCCCCGAATGGAATTTCTTGACCCTGATGCAGTTCGCGTTGTAAAAAGGAACGCGAGTGGTAGTACGGTATTACAGTATGACTTCTCCGTCAAGCCAGGTTCCGCCTAACGGCGCCGCCCTTTCCGCGATCCCCCGCGCGGCCGCCCCCTTGCGCCGCCAAGTGGTGGACGAACTGCGCCACTCCATTATCAGCGGCCGGCTGCGCCCGGGCGCGCGGCTCGTAGAGCGAGAGCTGATCGCCATGATGGGCGTTTCGCGCACCGTGATTCGCGAGGCGCTGCGCCAGCTGGAATCGGAAGGCCTAGTGGCCATGATTCCCAACAAGGGGCCGGTGGTGCGCGAACTGACCCTGGTGGAAGCCAAGGATTTGTACTCCATTCGCGCCGTGCTGGAAGGGCTGGCCGCCCGCCTGTTCGTGGAAAATGCCGATGAGGCGCAGTTCCGCAAGCTGCAAACCGCGCTTACGGTTACCGCCGCGGCCTACAAGGCCTCCGCCCCCGAGGTCCTGCTGGGAGCGAAGAACCGCTTCTACGACGTGCTGTTCGAGGGCGCGGGCAGCGAGACCTTGTCGTCCATGATCGCCACCCTGCATGCGCGCATCCGGCGCTGGCGAGCTCTTGGGTTGGCACACCCGCAGCGCTCGCCGCGCCGTTCCCAGGAGAGCATCAAGGGATTGCGCGCCGTGGTGGCCGCCATCAAAGCTCGCGACGCCGAGCAGGCAGAAAAGATCATGCGCGACGAGGTCACGCGGGCCGCCGCCGAAATCATTCGCCTGCTGGCCAATTCCGCTCCGTCGGCCGCCGCCCAGCATGCGCCGTAACCGTTTCATTTCGCAATCGTCAAGGAGAACACAGGATGACCACCTCTTTCATCGTCCACGATAAGGCTGACACCGTCGGCGTGGTCGTGGTCGAAGACGTGCAGCCAGGCAAGGACCTGACAGGATGGGTGATGGAGACCGATGAGACCATCACGCTCAAGTCGCTGGACCCGGTCCCGCTGGGGCACAAGATCGCGCTGCGCGACATCCAGTCCGGCGACACCGTCCTTAAGTACGGCCACGACGTGGGCCGCGCCGTGGCTGATATTGGCAGAGGACGCCACGTTCACGTCCACAACCTGAAAACCAAGAGGTGGTGAGAATGGCACGTTACGAGTTTTACGGATATCGCCGCGAGAATGGGCGGGTGGGAATTCGCAACCACGTAATTATTCTGCCGCTGGATGACTTGTCCAACGCGGCGGCAGAAGCCGTGGCCAATAACATTAAAGGCACGCTGGCCTTGCCCCATGCTTACGGGCGGCTGCAATTCGGCGAGGACCTGGAGCTGCATTTCCGCACGCTGATCGGCACCGGCTGCAATCCTAATGTGGCCGCCTGTGTGGTCATCGGCATTGAGCCGGGCTGGACCGGACGGGTGGTGGAAGGCATTGCGGCCACCGGAAAGCCCGTGGCCGGCTTCTCCATCGAGACCAACGGCGACATCAGCACCATCGCAGCCGCTTCGCGCAAGGCGCAGGAGCTCGTGCAATGGGCCACTGAAAAACAGCGCGAGCGCTGCTCCATGGAAGATCTGTTTGTCTCCACCAAGTGCGGCGAGAGCGACACCACTTCCGGACTGGGCTCCTGCCCCACGGTCGGCAATCTGATTGACAAGCTGGACCCGCTGCACGTCACCAGTTGCTTCGGCGAGACTTCAGAACTCACGGGAGCTGAAGTCGTGTGTGCCAGCCGCGCGGCCAGCAAACAGGCAGGCGACAAATTCATGCAGGTGTTTAACGCCTATCAGGAGGTGATTGAACGGCACAAAACCAGCGACCTCTCGGAGTCGCAGCCCACTAAGGGCAACATTGCCGGGGGGCTCACAACCATTGAGGAAAAAGCATTTGGAAACCTGCAGAAGATCGGCAAGAAAACCAAGTTTATTGATGTCCTGAAACCCGCGGAAGCGCCCGGGAAAGGTCCCGGCCTCTACTACATGGATACTTCCTCCGCGGCTGCGGAGTGCGTGACCTTGCAGGCTGCCGCGGGATTTGTGGTCCACCTGTTCCCCACCGGGCAAGGCAACATCATCGGCAATCCTATCGAACCGGTCATCAAGCTCACGGCCAATCCGCGCACCGCGCGCACCATGCGCGAGCACGTTGACCTGGACGTCTCCGGCCTGCTGCGCCGCGAAATGAACCTGGACGAGGCGGGCGACCGCCTGATTGAGCTCATGCTGCGCACCTGCAATGGCCGCCTGACCTGCGCCGAAGCGCTGGGCCATCGCGAATTCGTGATGACCAAGCTGTACCAGAGCGCGTAGGAAAGGCTGCGGGCGCGAGGCCGGGAAGCTGTATGGTATGGTGGTCGGACCAATTCTATGGTACTATGCGCCGCTTACCGTACACAACGCAGTCCGTAATAAAGGAGGCGTGGCATGTGCGCCATTACCCGGCGCGGTTTCATGAAGGGCGCGGCTCTGGCGCCTTTGGCGCTGGGCCCGCTTTCCCTGCACTCGCCGACCGCTTCCGGCGACCATTTCGACGTGGTGGTGGCGGGCGCCGGCCACAATAGCCTGATAACCGCCGCCTATCTGGCGAAAGCGGGCTACCGCTGCCTGGTGCTGGAAGGACGGCCCACAGTGGGGGGCGGAGTCAAAACCGCACAGCTAACCCTGCGCGGCTTCCATGATGACGTCTGCTCCACCGCACACAGCGGCATCCAGGCCAATCCCCTGCTGCGCAATGACGAGCTTCACTTGGGAGAGTATGGTCTGGAGTACATCACGCCTGATCCCATTTTTCACGTGGTGTTCGGCGACGGCACTTACCTCACGCAATGGCGCGACCCGGACCGCACCGCCGCCGAGTTCGGCAAATTCTCCCAGAAGGATGCTGGCGCCTACCGGCGCATGCTGGCCGAATTCGACTCGGTCAAGGCGGTGTTCGGAGCTACCAGCTTCAACCCCATCGGATTCGGACCGTCCCTGAGCGAGCTTCTGGCCAAAGTCCCCCGGGGCAAGCTGTGGCAACGCCGCCTGGCCATGTCAGCCTGGGAGATCATCCGCGACAATTTTGAGGACGACCACTGCCGCG
>Ga0075426_10001575_pt1 | contig 16280 bp, 8 predicted proteins | sample SoiMethybrSBSTD5_FD_75304 | JGI IMG/M metagenome (GOLD analysis project Ga0075426, IMG submission 75304) | Bulk soil microbial communities from a Populus tree surrounding site in Tennessee, USA - Soil MetaG P. TD hybrid SBSTD5 | ecosystem: Environmental > Terrestrial > Soil > Tree plantation... | reverse complement strand
TTAGGTGCGCTTTCCTGCGTGCTGATCTTGTTGCTTCCCGCAGTTTCGATTACTGACGATCTTCATCTGGAAAAAGTCGCGGTCGAAGATGCCAGATGGGCTAAGCGGATAAGCGACACCGTTCCACTCTCGGCTCATCTCTATCCGCCATTCTGGTTAGCTTCAGCGTCGCTCGCGTTGTTGTTTGCCATGACGCGCCAGCCGCAGTGGCTGGCAAACGAAAACGCCACTCCAGAGTACCTGTCGCCTCTATTCAGCCGGTCCGCTCAGGACCGTGCGCCGCCCCCTCTTTGCTCTAACTAGAATCGCGCCTCGATAGCGTGGGTTCCTTTTTCTCACAAATTTAAACCAGCTGGCCAAGCGCGCCGCATTCGCGCCCGGTGTGCTGGCCGCCTTTAACAAGCTTGCTGGCGAGCAAAACTTGCCGTGCAAGAAAGCAGCGGCGATGGCTGATAGATACCCCCATGAGCCTTCTATCGTCGTCGCCCTGCTTTTGGTTTATTCGCGGGTCGATCTATACCAAGAAAAACGATTTTCTAGAGGACATATCTCCTGCTATACTTGCACCGCTGCCCCAGCAGGAGGCCTTATGCTGCAACCTCGTTCGCTGATTTCTGCCCTCGTAATTTGCTTCCTATTCTTGTTCTTGCCTGCGTTGCCAGCGCAGCAACCGTCGCATGAAGACACCGAACAGCGCATCAACGGGCTGCTCCGGCAGATGACCATCGAAGAGAAGGCAGGACAGCTGACGCAGTTTGTAAATCATGATGCCCACACCCTCGACTTGATTCGTCAGGGCAAAGTTGGTTCTCTCCTGGGCGTGCTGGGGGTGAACGATACCAATGAAGCGCAACGCGCCGCCCTGCAGTCTCGCCTGAAGATCCCATTGATTTTAGGCTACGATGTTATTCACGGCTACCGCACAATTTTTCCGGTTCCGCTGGCGAGCGCGTCCAGCTTCGACTTGACGCTCATTGAACGGGCTGAGCAGGTGGCGGCAAAGGAGACAACTGCATCCGGCGTTAAGTGGGTCTTCGCACCCATGGTCGATATCGCTCGCGACCCGCGCTGGGGTCGAATCGTCGAAGGCGCAGGAGAGGATCCTTACCTCGGTTCAATGATTGCAGTCGCCAAAGTCCGCGGTTTCCAGGGCAACAACATGGCCGATCCTGACCGGGTAGTCGCGTGCGCGAAACACTATGTCGCATACGGCGCCGTGGAGGGCGGACGCGACTACAACACCGTCGATATTTCCGAACAGCTTCTCCGCGAAGTTTACTTGCCCCCGTTTCATGCCGCCGTTAATGCCGGCGTCGGCACGCTGATGTCGGCATTTCAGGACCTGAACGGAGTTCCGGCTTCAGCGAACCATCACACCCTGACCGAGATCCTTCGGGACGAGTGGAAGTTCGACGGTTTCGTGGTGAGTGACTATGGCTCTCCGCACGAACTCCTGGCGCATGGCACAGCCTCCGACGATGCGCAGGCGACGCTCGAAGCCCTGACTGCCGGCGGAGATATGGACATGGTGGATGGCGCCTACCTGAAGTCAATTCCGGATCTGGTCAAGTCGGGGAAATTGCAGGAGAGTGTTGTCAATGAAGCCGTTCGCCGTGTGCTGCGCGTAAAATTCAAAGCCGGACTCTTCGAGCATCCTTTCGCCGACCCCAACCGCGAGAAAACTGATTTGCTTACCCCTGACAGTCTGCAGGCGGCGCGTAGCCTGGCGCAGGAATCCATGGTTCTGCTGCAGAATCGCGGAAACCCGCTGCCTCTGAACAAAGGTCAGACCGTCGCCGTCATTGGACCTCTCGCCAACGACAAGGCTTCTCAGCTTGGGGCGTGGGCGGGTAACGGTCAGGCGAAAGACGCAGTGACTCCGCTCGAAGGAATCGCAGCCAGGATCGGCAAAGAGCACGTCATCTATGCCAAAGGTGTGGATATCCCGCCCTTCGAAAGAGGGCTGGCAGCCGGAGAGGCTGCTCCCGCTCCTTCGACGGCCACCGGCGTCATAGGAACAGAAACCACAAACAAGCCAGCCAGCATTCAAGACGCAGTCATCGCGGCGAACAAGGCCGATGTGGTCCTGCTTTTCGTTGGCGAGCTGGCCGGGATGACCGGTGAAGCCAGTTCGCGCTCGTCGTTGGATTTTCCCGGAGACCAGATTAAACTCGTAAACGCAGTGCTTGCCACCAGGAAGCCTGTTGTTTTAGTGATCGAGAGCGGCCGTCCGCTCGATATTCGTTGGGCGCCAGAGCGAGTTCCTGCAATCCTGCAAGCGTGGTTCCTCGGAGTGCAAGCTGGCAATGCTATCGCCGACGTGCTCTTCGGGGATGTATCTCCCAGCGGGCACTTGCCCTTGAGCTGGCCGCGATCTGTGGGAGAAATTCCGACTTATTACAATCACAAAAATACAGGCCGTCCCAGTGCACCCGACCGCTGGCACACTGGATATCTCGACCAGAGCAGCACGCCACTTTTCCCGTTCGGTTACGGGCTCAGTTACACAACCTTCAAATACTCAAACCTAAAAGTGGATTCACCGACCATTGCTCCCGACGGAACTCTTGGAGTAAGTGCGGAAGTCGAAAACTCCGGGAGTCGCCAGGGCACGGAAGTAGTGCAGCTTTATATTCGTGATCGGGTGGCGCCCACTTCACGCCCGGTGCGGGAATTAAAAGGATTTCAGCGAGTTGCGTTGGCTCCCGGGGAGCGCAAGCAAGTCGAGTTCAGGGTCAACGCCAACGACCTCGGCTCGTACGATCCGCAAATGCATTGGATTGTGCCGTCCGGAACCTACGACGTATGGGTCGCGCCGGACTCCGCGAGTGGAATTCAGGCAACGTTCGAAGTGAAGTAAAGACTCCAGGACAGCAAGGGTCAAACAGTCAGGGATTTCCCGCAGCACACCCATGCTTATAGAAGTTTCTTCTCACCGCCGCGCCGGAGTTATCTCACCAGTTAATGGATTCGCGCGGAATCCTCCGTACAATCGTTAACGTCCCCCGGCGTAGAGCGTTCATGAGTATGGCGAAATTGCGGACCATGCGGCCAACTCGCACTTCGGTGCGTGCCGGCAAATTGTTGGCCGCAGCCACCTACCTGCTCTTCTTGTGCGCAGTGTCGTGGCATCTGTACAAGAACCCGCTATACCGGATGGACGCGCTCCAGTACGCAGCGAACGCACTGCTCATTCAGAAAAGCGACATTGTCCAAATTCATCGTCAAATCTATGACGACGTAAACAAGTCCATTCCCCAGCCGTCCCGCGATTACCTGCAAGGCCGGCAGCCCGGTGCCCCAGCAGACCAGAATCGATCGCGCGAGATGCGATCGAAGCACCCCCATTTGTTAGGAGAATTCCTTCCCCTGTTCGCGATCCGCCCGCTTTATATCCAGGTCATCTATCTCATGCACGCGGCTGGCGTGGGCCTGATTCGTTCCACCATCCTGATATCAGCAATTTCATACTTTCTTTTGGGGGCACTGCTGTATTTCTGGATCCAGCCCTACTGCGGCCCGCTTTTCGCTATCGTCGTATCTTCGCTGCTGATGCTTTCTTCACCCATGACGACCCTGGGCAGCGAAAACATTTCGGATTGCCTTGCCACCCTGGTTGCATTCACCGCGATCTACTTAATTCTGGAGAAGAAGTTACTCACGCCCGGGCTGACTGTGCTCCTGGCATCGATTTATTTCAGGACCGACTTTGTCATGCTGGCCGCTCCTGTGCTCGTCTTGTGCTGGCGGAAGCGCTGGCTCGCAGCCTGGCAAACTGCGGTGCTGGCGGGCGTTGCGCTGGGATCCGTTCTTCTAATCAACTACTTTGCTGGCGACTACGGAATGGGAATGCTGTATTTCCGTAATTTTCATGGGGTGCCGGTTGCTCCCGGAGAAATGAGCGTGCCGTTCTCGTTGCGAGAGTATGGTTCGGCATTTCGCCATGGAGTCACCCTGGTCCTCGGCAGCTTCTTTATCCCATTTTTATTGGCAGGACTTGTAGCCGTCTCTCGCGCTCCACGCTCGCGGGCTCTGTTTGCCGTCGCCCTATCGTATTCCGCTTTGCACTTTCTGGCGCTGCCCAATTGGGAGGAGCGATGGTTCTGTGTCTTTTACCTCTCAATGGGAGTTGCTGCGGGGATGGCCTTAGAACGCCAGCACTGGGTGGTGCGCCTCAACTCCGCCGATGGCGATTCTGACTATCGGCACCCTGAAGAGATGACCTTGGGGGCTACCGCGTCTGCAAGCATTGCGGTATAGAGTTGGCGTCCGATACAGCTTCAGCTTCTCACTCCCACGACTGCCATCATGCGTCCAGTGACACCATGTTCTGCCCGATGCGAAAAGAATAAGTCCCGCCGGCAGCAGGTGCACAAATCCAGGTCGACAATATTCTTTGCTGGGACTCCCGAATCAACTAACTGACGCCGGTTCGCTTCAGCGAGATCCAAGAAGATTTTTTTGGGAAGTTCGCTGTGGCCGGGAGCCCGCGCGCTCAAAAACAATAACGGATACTTCCGCCTTACCTCGTCGCTTTCCTGCGTTTCGCGAAACAACCTGTCGGAATAGCTGAACTGGCCGGCAAATTTTTCGCGGAGTTCGGGGCCAACCTGGTAACAGCATGCGCGAATTCCTGGCCCGATCACAGCTTTCATCTCGTGCGGTCGGCTGCCGAAATGACGCCGCATCTCCCCGACCCCCTTCTCGACGATGCGTTTCTGCGTACCGCGCCAGCCCGCATGAAATACGCCGACAGCGCGCAACCCGGTATCCACAATAATGATCGGGAGGCAATCGGCCGCAAGCACCCCCAACAGAATGCCGGGAGTGCGGGTGATTAGCCCGTCTCCCGAGAGAGCCTGCGACGAAGGTCCAGAAACGCAGTGGATCAAGTCGGAGTGAATCTGCCGCACCGTGACCAGCGGCCACAAGCGAGAACGCGGTGCCGAATAAGCTCTGGTCGCTACCACGGCTTTGGCAAATGCGCGCCGGTTCCGCGCCACCGCGCTCTTGGTGTCGTGAACGGTGTAACCGAGATTCAGAGATTTGCCGCCATAGACCTTCGACGCACCGCCTTGCCTGGTGCTGAATCCGTGCACCAGCCAAGGGATTCGCGTTAACGGCTCCGCGCGCAAAGGCTCAATCGCGCTGCGCGAAATGCGCTGTGACTTGATGGGCACACGTCATCTTAACAACTGCGGGGTTGCGCTCGTCGTATAATCTGCTTCTTTGTCGTGATCATGCCTGGAGAGAATCATGCGTCTGCTTGTTTCCCTATTGTTCATCGCAATTGTGATCGCATCGGCCCCGGCACAACAGTCGAAGCCGGACACGCAGCAGGCCCAGCCGGCTGAGCAGAAATCGTCAAAGAAGCAGCCTGCCCAGAAACAGCCGCCGCAGCAGAAGACTGAAGAACCATCGCCGAAGGCCGCGGAACCTGCTCCGCAACCTGCGCCCAAGGCTGGTGACGACAAAGATAAGAAAGAAGAAAAATATGACATGACCGAGGTCGCCCCGGTCGTGACCCATCATCAAATCACGCTCGAGGGTAAGGCGCTCAAATACACGGCGACCGCTGGCCGTCTTGCCATCAAGCGCGACGATGGGAAGATTGAAGCCGAAATGTTTTTCGTTGCCTATACGCTCGATGGGCAGGAAGGGGCCCGGCGCCCTCTGACCTTCGCCTTCAATGGCGGGCCAGGATCAGCTTCAATCTGGCTGCATATGGGCGCGCTGGGACCGCGTCGCGTTTTCCTCAAAAACGACGGCTTCTTGCCTCCCGCGCCATACAGACTTGAAGACAATCCTTACACTTTGCTCGACAAGAGCGATCTGGTCTTGGTTGATGCGATCGGAACCGGATTCAGCCGCGCCGAAACCAGCGAGATCGCGAAGAAGTTCTGGGGGGTCAAAGGCGACATCGACGCATTCTCCGAATTCATTCGCATGTACATCAGCCGATATGAGCGCTGGAGCTCGCCGCTGTTTCTGCTGGGTGAAAGCTATGGCACCACGCGGTCAGCGGGAATCGCAGGCAAACTTGCCGAGGAGGGGATCTCGTTCAACGGAATCACGCTGCTCTCGATGGTGCTCAATTTTCAGAGCCTCGCCGACACCAAGACCAACGACGAGCCATATATTTTCCTGATCCCCTCATTCACTTCAACCGCCGGCTATCACCACAAGCTCCCACCCGATTTGCAGCAGGACATGAATAAGGCGCGGCAGCAGGCCGAGCAATGGGCGATCAATGATTATGCGCAAGCTCTGGCGAAAGGCGACGCTATGTCCGCGGAAGAGCGTCAGAAGACCATCGAGCAAATGGCGCGCTTCACAGGACTGAGTAAAGAGGTAATCGATCAGGCCAATCTGCGCATCGACGTCGCAAAGTTCACTCATTATCTGCTGATCGATCAGAAGGTTCGGGTTGGCCGGTTGGATGGGCGCTACACCGGTCCCGACCCAGACGGTGTTCTGGACACGCCGTTTTACGATCCGACTAACTCGAATATCGTGCCGCCGTTCACCTCCGCATTCAACAATTATGTGCGCACTGAATTGGGCTACAAGACGGATATGCCCTATTTCACATTCGCCCGCAATGCTGGGGTTGAGAAGTGGGAGTGGGGATCCGGGATTGAAGGCTTCCCTGACACTGCTCAGGCGTTACGGCACGCCATCGTTCGCAATCCATACCTGAAGGTACTGGTCATGGAGGGCTATTACGACATGGCAACGCCATATTTTGCGGCCAATTACACCATGGACCACCTTGACTTGCCTGCACAATATCGCTCTCAGATCTCATATGCTACGTATGACGCCGGCCATATGGTCTATTTGCCCATGGACAGCCTCAAGAAGATGAAGAGTGACCAGGCAGGCTTCATGGAGCAAGCCGTCGCAGGTCAGTGAAGTTCAGTACACTTTAACCTAGAAACAAGTGACCATTGGCAGTTGGTCACTTGCCTCCTTATTCCCGATACGATAAAAACGGCTCAACAGATATGTTGCGTTGGTTTGCTTTACTCATCGTCGTTTTCATTGCGTCTGCGGCTTTCGGTCAAGTGCCTCCTCCGCCGGCGCCATCAGCTGCCACTCAGGCGGCGGTTGACCACTCTCAGGAATCGTTCGTCATTGAGAAGCTGCACACCTCATATCGTTTCGAGAACGATGGCACCGGACGCCGGGAAGTCCATGCCCGCATAAAGGTCCAGAGCGAAGCCGGAGTCGAGCAGTGGGGACAGTTGGTTGTCGGCTATAGCTCTGCCAACGAACGCGTGGAGATTCCATTTGTCCGGGTGCTCAAGGCCGACGGCTCAACCGTCACCGCGCCTGCGGACGCTGTTCAGGATCTGAGTATTCCACTCGAGAAAGAGGCTCCGGTTTATACCGACTTTCGCCAGAAGCATATTACGGTTCCCGGACTCCGACCCGGGGAAGAGCTGGAATATGAATTCGTCACCATTACAAACCCGCCGCTTGCGCCAGGGCAGTTTTGGATGGAATACGACTTCCAGAAGAACGGGACGGTGCTGGACGAGCAGCTCGAGCTTGATGTTCCGAAAGACCGGGTTATTAAGCTTAAGACCAAGCCGGGCAACGATGCCAGGATTACCGAAGCAAACGGCCGTCGTATTTATGCCTGGTCAAGCTCACATGTCGACAAAGATGAAGACGAGAAGAAGAAAGACAAGCTGAAGAAGCCCAAGAAAGAGCCCGACGCCCCGGCCGTCCAAATGACGACCTTTAGCAGTTGGGAGGAGATGGGACGATGGTACGCCGGCCTGGAGAAAGAACGGCGCGAGCCAACCCCGGAGATCCGCGCCAAGGCAACAGCGCTGACCCAAGGCAAAACAACTAATCTCGATAAGATTCAATCGCTTTACGATTACGTCGCGACCAACTTCCGCTATATCAGCTTGTCATTCGGGGTGGGCCGTTTTCAGCCGCACCCGGCGGGCGACGTTCTGCACAATCAATATGGCGATTGCAAGGACAAGAACACGCTGCTGGCTTCGTTGCTCAAGGCGTCAGGCTACGACGCGTCATCAGTGCTGATTAATTCCGGCCGGAAACTTGATCCCGACATCCCCTCGCCTTCGCAATTTGATCACGTGTTCACCATGGTGCCGCTGGGCAAAGATGAAATATGGATGGACAGCACTACTGAAGTCGCCCCGTTCCGGTTATTGTCGGCGGTGCTGCGCAAGAAGCAGGCGCTCATCATCACTCAGAACGGCGCCCCTCACTTGGAAGAAACGCCCGCTGATCCTCCCATGACCAACCTGCAGTACTCAGACATCAGCGGAAAAATCAGCGAATTAGGCAAGCTCGACGCCCATGTTCAATACCAATTCCGCGGCGACACCGAGCTGTACATGCGAATGCTCTTTCGCCGGGTTCCTCGCAATAAATGGACCGAGTTCGTCAAGCAGATGAACGTGTACAGCGGACTAAGCGGGGACGTTTCCGACGTCAACGCAACCGACCCGGCTGCCACCCACGAGCCCTTCAAACTTGAGTACAAGATTGCCGCTGCCAACTTTCTCGATTGGTCAAAGAAGAGGAGCGACCTGGTTCTGCCGCTCTCGCAAATTAGTTTGAACGATGCCGATGAGGACGATACCGATCCAGTGCAAATTGGTTCGCCGATCAGCTACGAATATCGCCTGCGGCTCGAATTTCCTGCAAAGTACAAGGAAACTGCTCCACTGCCCTTCGCCATGAAGCGCGATTACGCGAATTACCAGGCGAGCTACAAAGTGGACGCAAACATCTTCACCGCCGAGCGCAAGCTGGTCACGAGCATGAATGAGCTTCCGTCAGTGCGGGCGAGTGATTACATCGCATTTCGCCGGGCTGTGCTCTCGGATGCTGAACAGCACGTCTCCATCGACAGCAGCGCTGCTGCGACGCCGGTTTTATCCGCCGACCTGAAAGGCGATGAACTCTACGACGCTGCCAAGGCTGCTTTCCAGCGTGCCAACTACGCCTCTGCTATCGAACTGTTGCAGAAAGTGGTTGCCGCCGATCCCAAACACAAGACCGCGTGGATGGATTTAGGCCGCGCCCAAATGATGCTTCGCCAGACCGACGCAGCCATCATTGCTTTCAAGAAGCAGGCTGAATTAAACCCCTACGATGAGTATGCCTACGCTGCGCTGGGCTGGGCGTTCACCACGCAACGAAAGTATGACGATGCCGCGACTGCGTTCAACAAGGCCATAGAAATTAATCCCTTGAGCCAATACGCGCATGCCGCACTCGGGGGCATGTACCAGGAGTCGCACCAGTACGAGAAAGCGGTTCCCGAGTTGGAGAAGGCAGTCTCACTCAAGTCCGACGATGCCGCGTTACAGGTCAACCTAGGTGATGCCTATCTCAACCTGGGCCAAGACGAAAAAGCGCTGGCCGCCTTCGATAGAGCTACCCAGATTTCAGGGACGCCTGAGGTCTGGAACAACATTGCATATCAGCTCTCGCTGAAGGGCGCGCACCTTGATCGTGCACAGCAGTACGCCGAGTCGGCCGTAACTGCTGTAGCGACCTCTCTGCGGAACTTGTCTTTGGACCAGATCTCGGACCGCGACCTGGCGATGGTTTCCGCCCTCGATGCGAACTGGGACACGCTCGGCTGGGTGTACTTCGCGCGCGGTAATTTCGATAAAGCCGAAAAGTATGTGAATGCCGCATGGGTGCTCGGAGGACACGGCGAAGTCGGAGACCATCTTGCACAGATCTACCAGAAGCTCGGACGTAAGGACGACGCCGTCCGAACTTATGCGATGTCCATGTCTGCACTCCGTCCTGCCAATGAAACCCGCCGTCGGCTTGCATCACTGGTTGGCGGCGATAAAAAGGTAACACCTGAGGTCGAGCAGCATCGGCTCGATTTTCAGTCTTTGCGAACCATCAAGCTGGGCAAGATCGCGCCGGCAGCTGGAAGCGCCGACTTCTTCGTTGTGATCGCATCTTCGGCGGGAATTGCCAAAGTGGAAGCCGCCAAATTCATCAGCGGTGAAGAGAAATTAAAACCGCTGAAGGAGAATTTGCGCAACGCCAAGGTTGATTTCGACTTCCCGGACGACGTTCCCACCAAGATTTTGCGGCGCGGAGTGCTTACCTGTGGGAGCACAGTGCTGCAGCGGCGCGATCATTCTCTGGTGAGCGACGAACCCAGCGACTGCGAGTTTGTCATGATGCTGCCCGAAGACGTTCACTCGGTCGATTAGTTTTGTTTTCGCTCCGCTCTGTCTGATTCCGAATCCCCATAGGTCCATGTCATTCCGAATCCCTTTAGGGATGAGGAATCTGCTTTTCTCTCGCAGCTAAGACATGCGGCCCCGTTCGGATCGATTGTGTTGTCAATTCAGAAATTAGGTCCCCGCCCCCTCATACATCCTCGCCACCTGCAGCAACTTCGCTTCCCCTCCTGCCGACCCGACAATTTGTAAGCCTATTGGCCGTCCGTCAGAAGTAAACCCACACGGAACTGATATCGCCGGCAAGCCCCAAGCGTTGATCGGACGTGTGTTTCGTAACAACACAATCTCCGCCGGACGCAGTTGTGCAATATCTTTCGTCAAATCGGAAATTAGCGGAGCCGGCACCGGAGTCGTCGGAGTAATAAAAACATCAACGTCCGAAATTCTTTCCACAATGTCGCGCCGCAATTTCTGTATGTTCTCCTGCTCGCGTTTGTAATCGCGCTCGCTGATGTCCGCGCCATTGCGTACGCGCCGCAGGGTTTCAGGATCGTAGAGTTCCGGCGCCGACGCGATCTTGTCCCGATGATAAGCGTGCGATTCGGCGAGAAACACAGTGCGGTCCTCTTCGACCGGCAAATCAAGTTCCTGGACTATGCACCCTTCGCTCTCGAGCAAATTAATTGCACGCTCCACCGCCGCTAAGATCCGCGGGTCCGCCCCTTCAAAAAAATATCTTCGGGGAATGCCCAGCCGGAATTTCTTGTTTCCCGCCGACAAACTCTCACGGTAGCTGGCAGGTGTTTCAGTGATCGCATCCAAAACGATTGCCGCGTCCTCAACGGTTCGCGTGATCGGCCCGGCATGGTCCAGAGAGGTCGATAGCGGAATAATTCCATGCGTGCTGACCAGACCATAAGTCGGCTTCAATCCGACCACTCCGCACAAAGCCGCGGGTTCTCGAATCGATCCAGCTGTATCGGTCCCAATCGCGGCAAAGCACATGCCAGTAGCCACTGCGGCGGCCGAGCCGCCCGAAGATCCTCCAGCAATGAAATCGGGATTCACCGGATTTCGCACCGGCCCGAAATGACTGATCAGTGAACTGCCGCCATACGCGAACTCATGCAGATTCTGCTTGCCGATGAAGACCGCTCCGGCTGCTTTCAACTTCACCACCACATCCGCATCTTGCGATGGAACTCGATTGCGAAATACCGCGCTTGCGGCCGTCGTGCGCACACCCGCGGTGTCGATCAAATCTTTTAATCCAATTGGAATTCCGTGCAGAGGCCCGCGCCATCCGCCAGACTGAATCTCTCGCTCTGCCTGTTTTGCTTCCCGCAGCGCAGTTTCGGGCGTGACCGTAATGAACGCATTCAACGCAGGATTGAGCCGCTCAATGCTCTGCAGGCACTCGCGCACGAGATCGACCGGAGAAATCTCACCCGACCTGATCAGCTCAGATGCTTCCGTTATCGTTTTAAGTGAACTCGTCATCCTGAGTAACTCGTCACCTTAAGTGAAATCGTCATCGTCTCGAACGCGGTCTTCGGCTTTTCCGAATCTTGCAAATCAAAATCGTCAGCGTACTAAGACACGAGCATACCGTGCCTCGCGCATTCTTTCCCGCGCTTGCCTATAATTGGATACCCAGCGTCGGATACAAGAAGTTCTGGCACTCCGGAGGACCCCCATGGCGCAGATGACAGCAACCCCAGTCCGCACGCGTGGCTTTTATCTGCAAGGCAAGTGGATCGAAGAAGGCACTCCGGTTGAAATCCGTGCCCCGTACGACGGTACGCCTTTGGCAATCGTCTTCCAGGCTACACGCGACCATGCTGAAAGGGCGATTCAAGCAGCGGCAAAAGCGTTCGGAAGCACGCGAAGATTACCCGCATTCGAGCGGCAGCGCGTTCTTCGATCAATTGCGCAGCACATCTTGTCACGAAAAGACGAGTTTGCCCGCACCCTGGCGCAGGAAGCCGGCAAGCCGCTGAAAGCCGCCCGTACCGAAGTTGAGCGTGCGATCTTCACCTTCACCGTTGCTGCGGAAGAGACTACGCGCATTCCCGGAGAGTACATTTCTCTCGACTGGCAGCAATTCACGGTTGGCCGCTGGGGAATTGTGCGCAGATTTCCTGTGGGGCCAATCGCAGGCATCACTCCATTCAATTTTCCTTTGAACCTGGTGGCGCACAAGGTGGCGCCCGCAATCGCCGCCGGCTGCACTATCATTCTGAAGCCGGCTCCACAGACGCCGCTTAGCTCGCTGCTTCTGGCCGAAGCAGTTGAACAGGCTGGCTTGCCCGATGGCGCATTTAACGTGCTTCCGCTCTCCAATGAAGATGCCGGCCTGCTGGTCACCGACGACCGCATCAAGCTGATCAGCTTTACCGGCAGCGCGCCCGTGGGATGGGAAATCAAGCGTCGCGCGGGAAAGAAAAAAGTTGTGCTCGAACTCGGTGGCAATGCTGGCGTCATCGTGCATGGAGATGCCGACCTTGCCTGGGCCGCCGAACGATGCGCGACCGGCGGCTTCGCCTACGCCGGCCAGACCTGCATTTCGGTGCAGCGCATTCTGGTGGAACGGCCAGCCTTCGCCAAGTTTCGCGATCTGTTGCTCGAAGGTGTGAGCAAACTACGCGTCGGCGATCCCATGGATGAATCCACCGACCTTGGTCCGCTGATTCGCGAAAGCGATGCCATTCGCGCAACTCAGTGGGTGCAGGAAGCGGTCCAGGACGGGGCAACTCTGCTCTGCGGCGGAAAAAGGCACGGATCGATTCTCGACCCGACCGTCCTCACCGGGACCAGGCCGGATATGAAAGTGAACTGTCAGGAAATCTTCGCGCCCGTAGTGACACTGGAATCTTACGACAATTTCGCGCAGGCATTGCAGCAGATCAATGACTCTCCTTATGGATTGCAGGCAGGCTTGTTCACCCGTGATGCCGGACGCATTTTTCAGGCGTTCGAAGAACTCGAAGTCGGCGGCTTGGTCGCCGGAGATGTCCCGAGCTTCCGTATTGATCACATGCCGTACGGCGGGGTGAAGGATTCTGGATTGGGACGCGAAGGATTACGTTACGCTATCGAGGACATGACCGAGCCACGCTTGCTGGTGATGAATGTGAGATGAAAGCTCTTGTGACCGTCCGCAATTCTGCCATCCCGACCAAAGCGATGGATCGGCTCAGACGATCCGTCGCAGCGTGGAGGGACCTGCTGTTTTAGTTCGCGGGTAATGCCGTAAGGCTGAGGAGGAAAAACAGCGATGCATGACTCCGGATATTACTTTTCCACACTAGAGCACGAAAAATATTTTTCGTGTCTTGCGAACTGCTATAATTCACAGTTTCAAAAAACCTGCTGCAAGTTTCGTGGATGAACCGTTCGGTTGAACGCTGTAACGATTAAGAGCCTGCCGTACCGCAAGATCTGACTGATGCAGATTTTCCATCGCAGCGCTAACGTAATTTCGCGGGCCTCGATTTATGCGGGCATCTTTACGCTCGCATTTGCTCTGTGGGCGTGCGTTCAATGGCAGCGTTCGCCTTATGTGACCTATGCCGGAGTGGTGCGGCCCCAGCCGGTGCCGTTCAGCCACCAGCATCACGTCGGCGGACTGGGAATTGACTGCCGCTATTGCCATACCTCGGTTGAGACCTCCGGCTTCGCGGGAATTCCTCCGACCAAAACTTGTATGAACTGCCACTCGGAGATTTGGACCTCGGCCCCGTTGCTTGAGCCAGTGCGGGAAAGTCTTCGCAGTGGGCGTTCTCTCGAATGGAACCGGGTAAACGATCTGCCGGACTTTGTCTATTTCGACCACAGCATTCACATTAATAAAGGTGTGGGGTGCAACACCTGCCACGGGCCAGTCGACCGCATGCCCCTGATGTTTAATTACGCGTCGCTGCAGATGGAATGGTGCATCCAGTGTCACCGCGGGCCGGAGAAGAACCTGCGTCCGCGCGAGCAAGTTTTCAACATGCGCTATCAGCAACCGACCAGCGACTTGCCGGTTGTTGACGACGGACACGCATATACAGATCAGATGTCTTTAGGCAAGCACCTGGCAGAGAAGTATCATCTGCGCTCGGTGCTCGATATTACGAGTTGCAACACGTGCCATAGGTAAACCGGCTCTTAGCCATTAGCTCTTAGCTTTTAGCTTCAGCCGGAGAGCAGACCGACAGCCCGCAGGGGCGCAAGAGTTTAGCCCACGGCGCAAACCGTGGGAAGAGAGATTGACCAAGCCCCGAAGGGGCGGAATGTGAAAGCCCGGCACGGAAGTGCCGGGTAAGCTAGACAAAATGACGTGAGTCCCGCAAGGGACGGCACCAACGCAAACATGAATAACGACCCACAATCCGGCCAACCGAATCGCGAAGAAGTTTGCCCTGGCAAAAAGGACAAGCTCGATCTCGCATCGGCCGCAGCCGAAATTCAAAAGAAAAACGGTCCCGAATTCTGGCGCAGCCTGGAAGAACTAGCCGGCAAGCCGGAATTTCGAGAGATGATGCACCGCGAGTTCCCCAAAGGCGCGTCCGAGTGGCTGGACGCGGTTTCGCGGCGCGGCTTCCTCAAATTAATGGGATCATCGCTGGCCCTCGCGGGCATGACTGCCTGCACCAAGCAGCCGTTTGAATCGATCGTTCCTTACGTTCGCCAGCCGGAAAATCTCACGCCGGGAGTGCCCAAGTTTTACGCGACTGCATTCACGCTTGGGGGATACGCGACGCCGCTGCTGGTCACCAGCCGCGAATTTCGCCCTATAAAAATTGAAGGCAACGATCGTCATCAGGCGACGCAGGGCGCCACTGATGTTTTCGCGCAGGCCTCGCTGCTCGATCTCTACGATCCTGATCGCTCGCAGAACGTGCTCTACATGGGCGGCATCAGCGACTGGGGCACGTTCACCGGTCAGATGCAGGCCCCGCTGGCTGCACAAAAGGCGTCGGGCGGCGCGGGCATTCGCATTCTGTCGCGGGCGTTTTCTTCGCCCACGCTTGCCGACCAAGTGCAGCAGGTGCAGAAGAATTTTCCGCAAGCTAAGTGGCATTTCTACGAGCCGGTCAATCGCGATAATGTTTACGAAGGCGCGCGAATGGCTTTTGGCCAGCCTGTCGAAACGATTTACACGCTCGACGCCGCTGATGTGATCGTCTCGCTCGACGCAGATTTCCTGCAGTCCGGACATCCCGGGCAGACGCGGTATGCGCGCGATTTCGCCAAACGCCGCGATCCCGATTCCGACAAGATGAGCCGGCTGTACGTGATCGAGAGCACGCCCAGCGCGACGGGAGCCAAGGCGGACCATCGGATAGGGATAAAGGCGGCCGATATTGAAAATTTCGCGCGACAGTTTTCGATGACAGTTACCGGCAGCCTGCAGGGAGGGCTTGTCGTGGCCGGAATAGTCGGGCCGCAACTAACAGGAGCGGCAGCGACCATTGCAAATGCTGCTGCAGCCGAGATTGTCAGTCATCGCGGTGCCAGCGTCATCATCCCCGGCGACCATCAACCGCCAGTTGTTCATGCGCTCGCCCATGCAATGAACGCCGCGCTCGGCAACGTCGGCAAGACTGTTTTCTATACCGATCCAGTTCTCAACTTCACCGGCAACCAGAACGACTCACTGAAAGAACTGATCGCCGATATGCGCGGCGGCAAGGTCGAGTTGCTCGTCATTCTCGGCGGAAATCCGGTCTACGACGCGCCGTCCGATTTTGAATTCCACGATGCGCTGAAGAACAGCAATGTCCCTCTGCGCATCCATCTCGGACAGCAGAATGACGAAACCGCCGAACTCTGCCACTGGCATGTGAACGAAGCGCATTATCTCGAAGCCTGGGGCGACACTCGAGCTTACGATGGAACCGTCAGCATCGTGCAGCCGCTGATTGCTCCTCTTTACGGCGGCAAGAGTTCGATCGAACTGCTCTCGTTGTTTGCAGGACAGGGCCAGGCCACCGGTTATTCGCTTGTCCAGAACTACTGGAAATCTAAGCACACCGGCGCCGACTTTGATATGTGGTGGCGCAAAGCTCTCGAGCAGGGCTGGAT
>Ga0075426_10001572_pt1 | contig 16290 bp, 15 predicted proteins | sample SoiMethybrSBSTD5_FD_75304 | JGI IMG/M metagenome (GOLD analysis project Ga0075426, IMG submission 75304) | Bulk soil microbial communities from a Populus tree surrounding site in Tennessee, USA - Soil MetaG P. TD hybrid SBSTD5 | ecosystem: Environmental > Terrestrial > Soil > Tree plantation... | reverse complement strand
TGGAGAAGAAGCCAGATGATTATGGCGATGAAGAAAATCGCGCCGAAGATGCTGACCTTTGAAATGAAGTTCGTGCTTCGATGAAAAATCTGGCCCATCGCCGACTAAGCTCCGAACGGAGTTAGAAAACTGCTTTAGAACCCGCAGCGAGCTATTGCGCGCCGCATGTCGAATTTCATCGTCTGCAGATTACGGGACTCTTGTAGCGTTGCAGCCGAGCCGGACCCGGCTTCGAGTATATCGTGAACGTTTGTCTTTGAGTCGTTCAAAGCTGTTCGAGCGCCGGCACGCGAGACTTGCCGGCGGAAGATCAATCGATTATCCGCATCGCAATAATGTTCTAGCGATGCCTGAGGACTCACACAAACCGCAAAGAATTCAACGAGCGCGTGAGGCTGATATTCAAACACCGCGGATGCGAAAGGTCAAACTAGTTTCATCGAGCGCAGACGTGAAGGTGAATCTTCGAGATCAGTGTGGTTCGTGAAATCGGTGACGCGTTTGCGGCTGAATTATTCGCTGTGTATACTAAGCTCGAAGTTTTGAAACATGCCGCTATGGTGTAAGTGGTTAACACGCCGCCCTCTCAAGGCGGAGAGTACGGGTTCGAGTCCCGTTAGCGGTACTTTAGTTTCTGGCTTTTAGAACTTCGCTCGCGCAATCGACACGGCCGGCAATCTTAAGACTCTCTCGGAAGGTAGTTGCCCAGCAACCGATTGTATTCATTCCTGACAATCCTATGACACTCACAGGAAGCCTCTTCGAGCCTCGATTGGTCCAGGATCGTGACCTTTCCTCGACTGTAGCGGATGATGTCGGCTGCCTGCAGTCTTCCAGCAGCGAGAGTCACTCCCGCTCGACGAGCTCCGAGCATCGTCGAAATGAATTCGTGGGTGAGCTGCAGCGTGTCCGACTCGACGCGGTCTTGCATCAATAGGAGCCAGCGGGCCAGACGCTCTACTATCGGATGCATGCGATTGCAAGCTGCGGTTTGGGCTACCTGAGTGAACAGAGCTTGCGAGTATCGCCTGATGAGGTTATTCAGCTCGCCGTTGTTATCGACCTCGCGTCTAAAGACTCTCGATTGCATGCGCAGTCCGCCATCAGCTATCTGAACGATGGCTTGATGTGGACTTATGTCGTCACCTGACAGGAGCGCTACGCCAACCATCCCTTCGCGGCCGATCACTCCCACTTCTACCATCGAGCCGTCCTCGAAGATATTCACCATAGAAACGGCGGCGTAACGCGGAAAGTAGACCCACTCTATTGGTGCTTGCTGATAATAGAGAATTTCACCGAGGGGGAGATCTACAGACTCAAGGTGAGGAGCAAGGCGCTTGTAAGCGTTCCCCGATAGAGCAGCGAGCAGTTTGTTTTCCGGGTTGTCGAATGAAGGCATAACGCTTATCCTTGTTGACCAGTCACGTTTGGTAAACCCAACAGACGGCACTTGGAGAAGGTCGCTGGCCTCGTCCGGATGTCGAAGGCTGAATTCAAAAGAACAATCAGACGCGGCAACACTATAACATAACCCGTCCTTATCCGTTCGATACCGTACAGACTGCCTTTTTACCGATTCGTAGAGTTATTTACGACCCCGAATAAATTGGTCTCTGGAGTAGCCCCTATGCAGAAACCGAAAGGGCGAATCCTCTGCGTCGAAGACGACGAAGACACTCGCGAACTGATGTCTGCCTTACTCGGGCTGGAAGGCTACGAATTGGTAGAGGCGTGCAACGTAGCCGAGGGCTTGAATCTGGCCACATCAAGCACATTCGATTTAATTCTGCTCGATTGGGTTTTTGACGACGGGACGGGAATAGATTTGTGCAATAGGCTTCGCGATAATGGAACTCATGTTCCTGTTCTTTTCTGTTCCGGAATTGGCAATCGCACCGAGATAGAGAAAGCGATGCAGGCGGGGGCACAGGGTTTTTTAATCAAGCCCGTCGACGTAAACGACCTCTTGCAGAACATAGGTCGCTTTGTAAACGGCGATCAGAACCATCATCGGGAACAGAGTCGGCCGAGTTAAGTCTCTTACTGCCCAGGGAGAGCTCAGCTTTTTCCCGCCAGCCGAAACACGCGCGGTCACCAGGGAAAATGATAGTAGTGGTGAGAAATGAAGAAACCGGTTGCTCCCGAAATAATCGCAATACAAACGGCGAGTGAAAGCCATAGGTGAACTCCGCTTCGCAAAGCACCAACGGCGATGATGCCTATGAAGAATCCCCACCCGTAGCACAGCGGGCTTACGCCTATGCGTTGAATCCACCATTGGTTGCCGACGTTGTAGCAAATGCAATGAGGGACCAGGGACACAAATGACATAGCTACAATTGCAGTGAGCGACCAACCTCTGCGCGTGAAGAAATAAAACAGACAGACGACAGCGATCAGCGGGGTCCAGACCACCTTGATGAAGGTACAAAAAGGTGAGCAACCTTCCACACTCAAGCCGGTGCAGTCCAGCGACGAAGCAATGAAGCCCAGCGGAATTGCGGCAAGTAAGATAGTCCGTCCCAAGGTGAGTGGGACTCTTGCCGACTGTGTGCCTCTCACGCCGAATACATTTGTGAAGCCCACTAAGAGCGCTGCCGCGACAAGCAAACAAAAGGGCGCCGCCAACCACCATTTCATTCTTGCCGAGAAGTCGATCGCGAAGCGAATGAGCAACACCGACGATATCGCCAACCCCGATCGCAGTAACCATTGTTGAAGTCTTTCAGAGCCCACTATAATCACCGCGAACTAATTGGTTTCGGATTTCTAGTTTCTGGTTTCTGTTCTCTTCGCTAATAGTCACAACCATAAACCAGAAACCAGAAACCACACCATCCCGGAGGAATCCATGAGGCTTGTGATTGTGCTTGCTCTCCTTTTAGCTGCATTACTCGCAACCGCGCTGAGCGCCCAAACCGAAGCATACGACATCATCATTATGAATGGTCGAGTCGTTGACGGCACCGGCAACCCGTGGTTCTACGGCGATGTAGCGATTCGCGGTGACCGCATCGTAAAGATCGGCCACATCGGCGCCGTGCGCGCGAGGCGGCGGATTGAAGCTCGCGGGATGATCGTCGCCCCCGGTTTCATCGATATGCTCGGGCAATCAGAGATGAGTCTGCTCATCGATCCGCGAGCCGAATCCAAAGTCTTTCAAGGCGTCACTACCGAAGTTACGGGCGAAGGCGGCTCGGCCGCGCCTTTGAACGATTACATCCTCAAAGAGAGCGAGCCGTTCATGAATCACTTCAAACTCACCGCTGACTGGCGAACGCTCGGAGAGTACTTCGCCAGACTCGAACGAAGTCACGCAGCGATAAACCTTGCGACTTATGTCGGGGCAACACAGGTTCGCCAATATGTCCTGCACGATGAGAATCGAGCTCCGACAGCAGCCGAGCTCGAGCAAATGAAAAAGCTTGTAGCTGAAGCGATGGAAGACGGCGCAGTTGGGCTCAGCACGTCGCTCGTTTACGCTCCGGCGTTCTACGCCAAAACCGAAGAATTAATCGAGCTCGCCAAAGTTGCGGCGAGCTACGGCGGCGTTTACGCGACACACATGCGTAACGAAAGCAGCTCGATTATGTCCGCGATTGATGAAGCGATTCGCATTGGCACCGAAGCAAACATCCCAGTCGAAATATTCCATTTGAAGATGGCCGGCAAGCCGAACTGGGGAAAGATGAGCGAGGTTGTCACCAAAATCGAAGCGGCTCGCGCTCGCGGAATCGACATTACCGCCGATCAGTATCCTTACATCGCTGGAGCGACTTCGCTCGGCGCGGCGGTTCCACCGTGGGCTCACGAAGGCGGCACCGCAAAGTTCATCGAGCGGCTCAAAGATCCAGCCACGCGCGAGAAGCTCAAGCAGGAAATGCGTGCAGCGTCCGACAAGTGGGAGAACTTTTATTTAGGGGCTGGCGGAGGAGAAGGAATACTCGTAGCGAGCGTCTTGAATCGCGACCTCGCTCAATACGAGGGCAAGCGCATCAACGAAATCGCTCGAATGATGAACAAAAGCGACGAGCTCGACGCATTGTTCGATTTGCTGATCTCGGACAACGCTCAAACGAGCATGATCGTTTTTCTTATGAGCGAAGGGGACGTGAATCTCGCGCTCAGGCAGCCGTGGGTGAGCGTCGGAACGGATCACGAAACGGTCGCCCTAACTGGTCCGCTTTCTGAAGGCAGGGCGCACCCGCGGGGCTACGGATCGTTTCCACGAATACTCGGCCGCTACGTGCGCGATGAACACGTGATCACGCTTGAGGAGGCAATTCGAAAGATGACCTCGCTTGCGGCAAATCGAGTGCACCTTACGGATCGCGGCTTGTTGAAGCCTGGTTATTTTGCGGATGTCGTTGTCTTCAATCCTCAACGAATCCACGATGTAGCTACATTCGAGGATCCGAATCGACTATCGGTCGGCATTCGTTACGTTCTGGTAAACGGACAAGTGGTCATCTCAGCAGGCAAACAGACTACCGCCGTGCCCGGCCGTCCGCTCAGAGGTCCGGGTTATCAGGCGAAGCGTTGACGCGCCATTGGGACTTACGCGTTTCACTCTTCACGTTTTACAAAAATATGACTCCGATTTATTGCCGCGAATGCAGGCGACCAAACGGCGCCAGCGCCAAGAGGTGCATTTGGTGCGGAGCGCCTATCACAGATCAGCTTACAGAGGGCAAGCTGGAAGCGACTCGCGTGGAGATTGGTTATCTCGATGGGATCGAGCGCTTCGAAGACCCTATGCCCGTCCGCTTGATCGTCAGCGCCGAAGGGATCGAAGTTGCCGAGCTGATTCCCGGAACAAGATCCTTCAAGATTCCTGCGAGCTCAGTTCTCGGAGCAAACGTGGTCGATGCAAGCTCGATGAAACCCGGCAAGCGCAAGCGGTCGGCGTGGTGGTGGTTGACGCTCGGGCCTGCGGCGGTCCTCGTCCCAGGCAAGAAGACGCCTGACATAAAGGAGCACGACTACATTTTAACGATCAGGTACAAAGGCGAACGGGATGTTCGGAATGCAGTTTTTCACAGAGAGGACCGAGCGGGTCTGGCAGTGGTCGAAGGGCTTGCTCGTATTGTTGCTCTCCTCGCGAGGAAATAAAGCTGCGGTCTAGAAGCCGCGCATTTCACAAGCTCCGGAGTTCACACACACGCGATCCGGTTCCATGAAACACGGCTTTCGAGCGCCCGTGCTCGCTGAAGGTTCGCTTAGCGGAAAACGATCGTGCCCGGGGTGTGCATCGCAAGCGTGAACCGATGAAGCTTGAGGCGAAGCCGCCTCTGAGCCACGCTCACCAGCATTGGAGGGCTGATTAAGCTGCTTAAGGGCGGCTTCAAGAAATTCGCGAACGGCTTCTCGATCGTTTGATTGCATCGTTGATATCTAACGGCTGGCGAGTCAACTGTCAGCTCGTTTCCTACTCGACCTTATCGACAACTCCCACGATAGCAGAATCGATCGCAGCGCCCGGGCTCCCGGTCGCGGTCGTCGAAGCGGACCAACCTTCTCGAACAACGACTACGGTGTCTCCGACTCCGGCGTCGACAGCGTCGAGCGCAAGCAAATCGTCACCGGCTTCAGAGCCATCGGGATTTATTGGACGGACGACCATGATTCGCCCGCCTTCGTATCTCTGATCTTTTTGTGTGGCAACGATGTTGCCGACAACTTTCGCAAGAAGCATAACGGCTTCAACTCTCAGATCTTACTTTCGACTTTTCGCCCTGGGTCCAGAAAAACTGAATCAACAATCCCAACAATCGTGCAGTCGGATGGCACTTCGGAAGGCAGGAACGGAAAAGAAGCCTCGCGGCCGCGACACCAAAAGACGATTTCGCCTTTCCCGGCGCCAACTGAATCGATCGCGACCGCCGGCTTGCCCCTCTTGTTCAAATCGCTATCCAGCGGTTGGATGACAAGAAGCTTTCGGCCTTCAAGTGAATCTGTCTTCACTGTCGCTACTACTGTTCCGAGTACGCGAGCCAATTCCATCTCGATAGAACCTGCGAAAAGGATACAGCTTTCAGATGCGCTCTCCAAGGGATCCAAACCAGCGAATCGCAAAAATCCGAAAATCCGCCGAGCATGAGTCTCCTGATTTCAATTTGTGTTTTCTACTTCACATCCATGAAGACAAGCAGATCAAGAGGCGTCACCTCTGCCCCGAGCTGTCGCAGCATCGTCGTCACTTGTCCACGATGATACGTAGAGTGATTCATCACGTGTTGAATCATTTCTGCAAGAGGATACTTCCACACTTCGCCTCTGGTGTTCGTGTAGGTGATCACCTTCTCCAGAGATTCATCGCTCAACGTTCCGATGAACGCCTGGTAATTCGCTTCGACTTCGCTCCATCGAGTCCTGAGCGAATTGACAGTTGGAAAGTCTGCGGGATCAAGCAAAGCTTTTGGCGAAGTGCCGAGCCATCGCTCGAGCCAGATCCACTCAGCCGCCAAAATGTGTGCAAGTGTATCCCGAACAGATTGATGGCTGCTTTTCAAGTCCGCGGTGAACTGTTCGGAGCCAAGCTTCGAAGCGGCATCGAGCATCCTTGCGTTCGCCCAACGATTGTACTCGTTTAAGAACTCGACGTCTTGTGTGTTCATTTCGCCTCCGCTTTGATTTCATCTTTTTTGACAATGTAGGCCCGATTGATGACAACCGGATCGATCGGGCGCTCATTTTTTGGAACCGTCGGCGCAAACGCGATCGAATCCACCACGTTCATTCCCTCGATCACTCGTCCGAATATTGTGTACTGGCCATCGAGCGAGGGCTGCGGAGCGATGCAGATATAGAACTGACTGGTAGCGCTGTTCAAGTCATTCGGTTTGCGAGCGGCGGAGACTGTCCCGCGGTCGTGTTTCAGTGAAGAGATTTCCGCCGGAACGGTTTTTTGATTTGGCTGACCTGTTCCCCAGGTTTGCGGATCTCCGTTGATTGAGTTCGGATCGCCGCCCTGGATCGCAACGATTTTGTTCTTGTCTTTTACGATCCGATGGAATTTGGTCCCGTCGTAGAAATTGTCTCGCGCAAGGTCCTTGAAATTCTGGACCGCCTTTGGCGCGACGCCAGAGAGAAACTCGATTACGATTTTGCCGTAGCTTGTTTCGAGCACGGCGACTTCAGGGTCAACGTCGGATTTTTTTGAACAACCGCTCGAGCCCACGAGAAGCAGGGCGAACGCCGATGCTAGTACAACCAATGCAATTTTCATTATCAAATTTTCTTTCAACACAAAAGCGGCCGGGCATTAGCGGCCAATGCCATCTTCAAAGTGCTTTCTTCAAAACTTCGCTGACCACCTGTGGATTGGCGCGTCCGCCGCTGAGCTTCATGACCTGTCCGACAAAAAATCCGAGCAGGCTTTCCTTGCCCGCTCGATACTGCTCGAGCTGTTTCGGATTGGAGGCGATCGCCTGTTCGACGAAAGCTCTGATTGCAGATTCATCAGAAACCTGCGAGCCTCCGAGCTCATCCACGATCTCGATCGCCGATTTTCCCGTCTCTGACATTCGAGCCAGAACTTCCTTAGCCATCTTCCCGCTGATAGCGCCACTGTCGATCATCTTAATCATTTCCGCGAGCGAGCGAGCCGTGACCGGCGAGTCTCCGATCTCCTTCGCAGCAGATTTTAGTTCGTGAACCAATTCGTTGAGGATCCAGTTCGCCGCTGCCTTTGGGTGTTCCGAAGCGTGAGCTGCTTCTTCAAAGTAATCTGCCATCGGCTTGGAATCCGTTAGCTGCGCGGCATCGTCAAACGATAGTTCGTACTCTACAACGAAGCGGCGCCGGCGCGACTCAGGCAATTCGGGCATCGCCGCTCGAAGCTTTTCAACCTCGAGTTCATCGATGACGAGCGGCGGCAAATCTGGCTCGGGAAAATATCGATAGTCGTGGGCCTCTTCCTTCGAGCGCATCGAGAAGGTCTTCGATTCGCGTTCATTCCAAAGCCGCGTTTCCAGCACGACCTCTTCGCCGGATTCTATTGCTGCGACTTGTCGATCGATTTCATACTCGAGCGCCTTCTGCACAAACCTAAACGAGTTGAGATTCTTCAACTCGACTTTCGTTCCAAATTTCTCCGCGCCTTTCAACCTCACCGATACGTTCGCATCACAGCGAAGACTTCCTTCTTCCATATTGCCGTCGCACACTCCCACGTACAAAAGCGCGCGGCGAAGATAGTGCATGTAATCGAAGGCTTCCCATGAAGATCGAAAGTCCGGCTCAGAGACTATCTCCGCGAGCGGTACACCGCTGCGATTCAAATCAACATAAGACTTCGTAGCAGATTCGGGCATCCCTTCGTGGAGCGACTTGCCTGCATCCTCTTCGATGTGAAGCCGCGTGATCCCGAATCGTTTGTTTTTCCACTCCTGTGCGCGACCAGATTGGTCTCGCTCCGCGGTTGGGATTTCAACCCAACCATTTTCAGAGAATGGTTTGTCATATTGAGATATCTGGTATCCCTTCGGAAGATCCGGATAGAAATAATTCTTGCGGGCGAATATCGACTCATTGTTGATCTTGAGGTTCAGAGCAAGCGCAGCGCGCGTGGCCATCCCGATCACACGTTTGTTCAACACCGGCAGCGCGCCAGGCAATCCCAGGCAAACCGGACACGTGTTTGAATTAGCTTCGTCGCCGAATCGGGTCCGGCATCCGCAAAAGATTTTGGACTCGGTCCTGAGCTGCGCGTGAATCTCGAGCCCGATAACTGCTTCGTATTTTTCTCTCATGGTTCAAATGGAGTGTGAGCGAGAGTATAGCATCCAGAAATGTCTTGTCGCCAAAGATGGGTTGCCGGGTCTGTTGTCCCGATCTATTGTGAGCCGAGGTTGCTTGAAGCCATTGCGTATTTGTTCATTTTTCTCTTGGCAAGCTTGTTCATTCGCAGAGCGGCCTGAGGAGCGGCTGCTTTTACTCGCGCGAACAATTTTGTGATCTGGTTTGGGCTGCTCAGCGCCCGATGCATTTTCTTGATGCTCATCGGGTGGGTGATTTCAAGATCGACATTCGATATCGCGATCTCTGAAAACGGAGCTTTCGCTTTAAGACTCATTCCCCCGAAAAGATCCGCGTCCATTTCGATCTCTCGAACTGCCGTCCACGGAATGAAACGATGCTCGCGCCCTGCGTGAGTCTCTTTAATTCCTTCCTCAGTCAATTCGATCGTGTGACTCGCCTCGCGCTTGAAGGCCCAAAGCATCGCGCCGTAACCAAGCCACATCATCAGCACCGGAATGAACGCTAGTATGGGAAAGATTATTTGATCGAGCACATCGTCGAGGTCGGACTCGGTGATTATCGCCAGGAGCGCCCCCATTCCGCCGTAGATAAGAGTCAGCAGCAACACGACTATTACGAATGAACGCGCGTAAAGGTAGCTGCCTTGCCGCTTGATCAGAGTGCGCTCGAGCACTGCGATGTTCCTTTCCCAGAGAATGACGAAATTATATCAGCATCCGTTTCAAAAGAAATGATGAACTATGAACGATGAATGATGAACGGCAGCCCGGTCATCACTCATTCCCCCGCGTTCACCGTTCTATGTTGGCTGCCTGCCAATCCACTCCTCCGTCTGCTATCATACTTGTTTCGATTTCAGGCACTGAGGGCAACATGCAGCTACGAGAAGACATTCGCAACATCGCGATCATCGCTCACGTCGATCACGGCAAGACGACGCTGGTCGATGCGATGCTCAAGCAATCGGGGTTGTTTAGAGCAAACGAAGCAACCGTGGATCGAATGATGGACACGCTTGATCTCGAACGCGAGCGCGGCATAACTATTATGGCCAAGAACGCTTCGGTTCACTATGGCGGCGTCAAGATCAACATAGTCGATACGCCGGGCCACTCAGATTTTGGAGGAGAAGTCGAACGCGTTTTGAAGATGGTCGACGGCGTAATGCTGCTAGTTGACGCCAGCGAAGGACCGCTTCCACAAACGCGCTACGTGCTATCGAAAGCGCTGGCTCTGGAGCTTCCCACGATCGTCGTCATAAACAAGATTGACCGGCAGGATGCACGGGCCGAAGAAGTTGTCAGCGAGGTCTTCGACCTGTTCATCGATCTGGATGCAACAGACAAACAGACGGATTTTCCGGTGATCTACACAGTCGCTCGAGATGGAATTGCAAAGCGAGCTTTGAAAGATGAAGGCTCGAACCTTCGTCCGCTGTTTGATGAAATCATCAAAACGATTCCCGCGCCGAATGCTTCCGCTGACGGCGTATTGCAGCTATTGGTCGCAAATCTCGACTATAACGACTACGTCGGAAGGCTCGCGATCGGCCGAATCTTCTCTGGAGCAGTTGCGGTAGGCGATCAGATTGGTATCTGCAAGCTCGATGGGAGCATTGAAAAAACAAAAGTCACGAAGCTCTACGCTTTCGAAGGGCTCAAGCAAGTGCCAATCGAGCGCGCAGACGCCGGCGAGATAGTTGCACTAGCCGGCATCGAAGACATCTATATCGGTGAGACGGTTTCCTCCGCCGACGATCCTCAGCCACTTCCGAGAATCACGGTCGATGAGCCGACGATCTCGATGATCTTCAGTGTGAACACATCGCCGTTCGCCGGTCGCGAAGGAAAATACGTGACCTCGCGGAAGCTGCGCGAGCGGCTCGACAAGGAAGCGCTTGCAAACGTCGCGATTCGAGTCGAGTCCACGGACACGATGGACAGCTTCAAGGTTTCTGGGCGCGGCGAGCTTCAGCTTGCAATCATAATCGAAATGATGCGCCGCGAAGGCTACGAGCTGCAGGTGTCGAAGCCGGAAGTCATCACACGCCAGCAACACGGCCAACGACTGGAGCCGATCGAGCTGACAGTGATCGATTGCCCTGACACTTTTATCGGGGTCGTCACTGAAGCGCTGGGCCGGCGTCGCGGGCGAATGATCAAGATGATCAACCACGGCACGGGCAGGGTGCGAATGGAATTTGAAGTTCCCTCGCGCGGCCTGATCGGGTTTCGCAGCGAATTCCTCACCGACACAAAAGGCACAGGCCTCCTCAACACGATGTTCCTGCGGTGGGACGAGTGGCAGGGGCAGATCTCACAGCGAATAAGCGGCGCACTTGTTTCGGATCGACGCGGGCCGGCGACGACCTATGCGCTCTACAATCTGCAAGAGCGAGGTGAGCTTTTTGTAAGACCCGGAACTGAAGTCTATGAAGGAATGGTGATCGGCGAAAACGCTCGCGATGTGGATCTCGACGTGAACGTGGTAAAAGAAAAAAAGCTCACGAATATGAGAGCTTCGACTGCCGACGAAGCGATGCGGCTGGTTCCATTTCGCGAGTTGTCCCTTGAGCAAGCACTCGAGTTCATCCGAGAAGACGAGCTGGTCGAGGTGACTCCGTCGTCAATAAGAATGCGCAAGAGGATTCTCGCGTCAAACCTGCGACCGAAAGGAAAGAACCCTGAAGCGTGATGCGTGAAACGTGATTAGTGAAACGTGAAACGTGATGCGTGATTCGTGATGCCTCAGACGTCGAGAAAACCATACGTATTATCACGTTTCAAGCATCACGAATCACGCATCACTCTTCATTTCGCGTAGTAGCCCTTCCTCGCGCGAACGGCAGCATCGGGCCTGTCTACCAGCACTCTCACCTTTCGAAAGGTTCCATCCTTCTCCGCATTCGTCGGATAGTAGCCGACGCTGTAAACGGTTCGCATCGCGGCAGCGACCTGTTTATAAACTCCGGCCAGATCGCTAACTTTTTCCGCTTTGAACATCTGACCGCCGCTTACTTCGGCGATTCGCTCGAGTTGATCGCGCGAAATTGCATAGGCTTCCGATGAACTGTTTCCGCGCTCGAAGACTTCTTCGTACTCGGTGTCGAGGTAAATCGGAAATACGATCACGTCGGCTTCTTCCAACCTGCGACCGAGTTGACTGAACGACACGCGGCTCTCCATCGGGTTGTAGCGATCAAGCGAGCTGTCGACGCCGTCGCTCATCACTACTATTGCGTTGCGCTGACCGCGAGTGCCGCGAAGAGTATCTGTAAGTGAAAACCACACGGCTTCATAGAAGGCTGTGCCGCCTCTGGATTGATCGATGGCCGTGATACGCCGCTTCAGTTCGTCGCGATCGGCAGTCAACTGTGAGATCACTCGAATCTCATCAGTAAATGTGACAACAGCAACCTTATCTTGAGGTCCAAGCACATCAATAAACCGCAACGCCGCCGACTTGACCACGTCGAGTTTGTCTTTTATCGAACCAGAGAGATCCAACAGCAGAACGAGATTGAAAGGAGCCGTGCTCGGTTGGAAAAACTCTATTTTCTGGGTCTCACCATTCTCGGCAATCTGAAAATCTTCCTTCTTCAAGTTAGCCAATGCCACGCCCGCGCGATTGGTAACCGACACATTCAGGCTCACGAGAGCTGCCTTCAGAACGACTGCATCTTCGCTGCCTCCGGTTCTCGTTTCTGTAGCACCCGAATCGCCCGATGACTCGTCGGTATCGTTTCTGCGAAGAACAGGCGCGCTTTCACGAGGCGCTCGCGAGCTGGTTCGGTCGAAAGGAAGATCGCCATCGCGCTCGACGGAGCTTGAACCCGTGTCTGATTTGCGTTGGGAATAGCCATACCGCGGAGCGTTCTCTTTCGCGCGCGCGTCAGGTGTCGATTCTATGGTCCTGGGCTGAGATGGGCCCGCGCTTTGCTGGTCGTCGATCGGATTCGAGTCACGCGAGCGAGGCGGTTGCGAGTTCGCGGGGATGATTCGAACGCGAAGGCCCGCGTCGCCGCCGCTGGTCGTTCGCTTCTGACGATCGCGTTCCAGTGGACCGACTCGTGAATTGCTCGTCCCGGAATCTGCTCGATCGCTGCCGGCGAAATCAATCGATCCGTTAGCAGACGAGTTCCCGTTGTTGTAACCGCTTGAAGAGTTCGATGAAACACTGGGATTGACGGTCTTTCCGCTTACATCATTCGCGTGGTCGCCTGGCGCCCCAACGTCCTGTGACCCGCGCGGCAATGAGTCGGAAGGAATGATGTGAACCTTTAACCCCGAGCCTCCAGAGCTTGTGTCTCGTTCACGTCGCGGCCTAACGAAAGGACCGCTCGTTGTTGTGCTGCTGGAATCGACGCTTTGATCGCTACCGGCAAAGTCAACCGAGCCGTTACTCTGTACAGTCTGCGAAGCCGTGGCAGTGTTGTATCCGTTTGGTTTATTTCGAGCAGATGAATCGCGAATTGGCGTCGAACCTGAATGTACTTCGTTTGCGACTGCTGTGCTGGAGGCGCCAATCGATGAAGAGTCGTCTGCCTCTTGCCGTTGATTGATTGAGGCTCTGGCCACCGCGGGAGAATTTGGTGCGGGCGAGAGTAAAACATTTCCGCTTTGACTGTTCAAGACCACCTGGGCGAGCCCCGAGCCCATCTGTCCTCGCAAACTGCGAACGCCGTTTCGCTCGGTCGCAGTGAGTTGAATCGTTGAGCGAACCGTTCCGAGAGCCGAGCTAATCGACACGCGAGCATCGTCGTTTGAGGGTATGCGATAGGCGATGTTCCCGCTCGTGGTTTCGACGATGGCGCTCGACAGCACCCCGGCAATGTCCACCGGCCACGCGCCCCCGGTCACCTGAATCTGCGCGCCGTGCGGCACATACAGCGTCAAGTCTAAACGTCCTGAACCTTGCTTGCATTGAACGATCACCGAGTTCTGCGCGCCCATTAAAACAAGCTCTCCAGGTTCGATTGAAGCGCCGCCGGCAGAGGTTTTTTCCACTAGCACGCGAACCGTTTGAGAATCCCAGGTCTCAACACGAGTCGCCCCGCGTGCATTCTCGACGACCACTTCCCCACCAGGCCTCAGGGAAAAAGTCTCCGCTCTGATCGCGGTTCCCTGCGCACGAGGCACGGTTGCCGTGAACGGAATCAGGAAGGTAAACATAAGAAAGAAACGAATGGGGGCTGTGCTGTTCATGGGGAACCTCCGACTAGCTTGTAAGATTAGTAATTGCGACCACATTAACGAATTGCTGGCCACAGAGCCTAAAGTTGATTTCTTGATTGTCGTCGAGGCGCGAAAATCCAGTCAAATAAAAGACTTGTCACCCGTTCGGGTTATTCCGCGCATCGAGACCTACACAGAAGGTAAATTGGTAATGGGCGAATGCTTCTAGAAAGATAAATAGTAATTGAAACCACTAATTATGCTTTCCACTACGAACCAAGTCGATTAAGCGAGTTTAGATTGTTGGTCTTGCACTTCCGTTCGGCCTGGCGTTGTAACCCGGCCTGTGACGAACCGCGATGTCATCGCGGTTCTTGACGCTCACACGAACCTTGCGATATCCGCCGTTCGATAAGGCATTGCTTGGATAGTAGTTAATCACGTAGACGTGACGAAGCTCTTCGGCAATCTTGCTGGCAACACCACCCATGTCGCCGATGCGTTGCGCGTCGTAGACTGTACCTCCACCGGCAGCGGCAAGATCTTTCATGAAGTCCTCTCCGCTGTGTCGGCGCCGGGGCCACGATTGCGGCGCTCCATTGCCGGAAGGCGAGCCTGTGATGTTAAACGGACCTCTTCGTCGAGGCATCGGCCAGGGAAACGGGAATGGCATCGGCATTCGCGGAATGTTTCGCGGCCAGGGATTCACCCGAATGCCTCCCCCGCCGCCACCGGTTCCGGGATAGCGGAGACCGTAGACCAGGACATCAGACTCAGAGACCAGGTTCACCGCATCGTCGTAGCTCGCGCGACTGCTCGTCGTATCCTCGCCATCCGAAAACAGAATGAGGGCCTTGCGCCCTTCTATGTACTTAAGCTTTCGCTCAACTGTTTCATAGACCGCGTCGTAGACGCTTGTGCCGGAGCCCATTCTTGTCGTTCGAATTGCCGATTCAAGCTCGCGACGATCATTCGTGAAACCGCTCAAGTAATGAATCTGACGATCGAATGAGATGATCATGACGCGATCCTGGCTCCGCAACTGATGCACAAAAGCGATCGCGGCATCCTGAATGTCTCGAATGCTTCCCGAAACGCTTGGGCTGACGTCGAGCATCAGCGCGACGTTGAACGGAACCTCTTCGTTGCCAAGCGAAGCAATTGCCTGCTGTACACCGTCTTCATACAACGCGAAATCGCTCGCTCTCAACTGCGGCACGTATCTGCCCGATCTGTCGCTTACGAGAAGTGGAATGCTGACTAACGTTGATTCCAGTTTGACTACTTCGTCTTCCCCGACGGGCTGCGAGCCGGCACCTTTCTGGGATCCTGATTGTCGTCCCGCATCGATGGGCGCGGTTCCCTCATCGCTCGTCGGTCGAGGGTCCGACTGACGATGAAGCACCGGTGGTTGGCCTCCGTAGCGTCCCGAGCGATCGGATTGCGGGTCATTAGAGTCGGGATAACTGCCGCGACTGGATTGCGAGGAAGGCGACGACTGAGTGCGATTTCCGCTTGTGCTTCTGGAGTCGTTTTGCGAACCGGCGCCCGAGTTAGAGTTGTCTTGCGATGTACTTGCTGGACGATCAGATGAGCTACGCCGCGTCGGCCGTTGGGACCCGAGCGGCGGCCGATCAAAAGGCGGCGCTTCACGCTCCTGTTGCGTTTGACCGGAATCTTGAGATGAAGCTGACTGATCGGAAGCCGACGCGTCATCGTTCGACACGCTTGGACTTAAAACCGTTGGCGCGGTTAAAGCTGAGGGCTCAATACCCGTTGAATTCAAGGATTTCGTAACGATGCCGCTCAGCGACGGTGCCGATTGACCGTTCTTGCCGCGTCGAAGGTTTGGTTGTGCTGATTCCTGCGCCTGGGCTCCGAACGCCGCGCGCGTTGAAGGAAGGAGCGATATCAATAGAAAGGCCGTCAAAACAACAGAAAGCGAAACGGGTACAACCTTGAGCTTCATCTCGAACTCCAGAGAGGTTGATTCTAAGCGGTGTGGCTCGCTTGTGCAATCAGGCGTTGAGACACCGTCTGGCGTTTAGACGCTTCGGTGCTCCAACCCCTGGACTTGGATGTTTCGAGATTGAAAAAACGTAGCCTGCAATTAACTTCCTGAATTTTCTTCGGGCGGTCGCGTGATCTACTGGGCTCGGGGCCCGCTGGATCACGGCGTACTTAAGCCCAGAAGTTGCGGTCGAGCGTCCGGTACTGAATCGCCTCGCTGACGTGGCCCGGATCGATGCTCTCCTTGCCCTCGATATCGGCAAGCGTTCGGCTCACTTTTAGAATGCGATCGTATGCGCGAGCCGATAATCCCAGTCGCGTGATTGCATTCTCTAATAAC
>Ga0075426_10001571_pt1 | contig 16293 bp, 15 predicted proteins | sample SoiMethybrSBSTD5_FD_75304 | JGI IMG/M metagenome (GOLD analysis project Ga0075426, IMG submission 75304) | Bulk soil microbial communities from a Populus tree surrounding site in Tennessee, USA - Soil MetaG P. TD hybrid SBSTD5 | ecosystem: Environmental > Terrestrial > Soil > Tree plantation... | reverse complement strand
GCTGATACGACTTATCTGGAAAGCAGCCATTGTAAATCGTACAGACGCCAAGTGGCAGCCGAGACTGCAGGCACGCATCCACAGCAGAGCGGTATTGAGACTCGAAACCATCAGAAACATCTGCCAAGGTATCGAGCGCCTTTGAAGTGGGCGTACCTGGAAAATTGAAGAACGAAATACCAAGCCTCGATGCTTCTGTCAGCGCGTTGTTTCCTCCGACAGAAAGCACAAGATAGGTGCCCTCTCTTGGCAGACGCTGCACTTGGTCGGGAATGTTGGCAGTCGTGGATCCGTCAACAGCAAGTAGCGATACGCCCCATCCGGGCGGCAGCAATTTGCGAACTTGCGAGGCAACGTCGGGGCCGCCCCCGGTGTACTGAGCGTTGTCGAAGATGGAATCTCCCAATAAGACTAGATGCGGCATGCCCGCAATTCTAACGTTGTTAATGGCTGGGTTACAGAGCCTAAAGGACTGAGGATTGGGGGCTAAGGAGTAGTATTCGGGGGGCGTGTGTGTTAAAGAGGGCGCGGAAGTGGTGGGAGGAAATATGCGGAGACAGCTGAAGTACGCGTTTTTCCTGGTGCGGGCGATCTTTGTTCTTCTCGTGGGAATGGCTGCAATAGATGTGGGCTCCGTCTATGGGCAGACACCCGGACAGCCGGCGGACAAAACCATTGCGGTGTTTGGACAAGCGATTCATTACTGGGACGTCGGTACGGGACCAGTCGTAGTGCTGGTGCACGGACTGGGAAGCCGCAAAGAAGATTGGCTGCCCGTGCTGGAGCCGCTGGCGCAAAAATACCGGCTGCTTGTGCCGGACCAGATTGGCTTTGGAAAATCGGAGAAGCCGCTGCTGGACTACAGCGTTCAGACTTACGTGGATTTTCTGAACGAGTTTTTGCGGCAACTGAAAGTGGAGAAGTCGAGCCTGGTTGGGGAATCGCTGGGCGGGTGGATTTCCGCGCTGTATGCGGTGGAGTTAGGCGATGGCGCGCATCTGATCCCGATAGATAGGCTAGTGCTGGTGGACGCCGCGGGACTCAAGCAGGACGTGGCGATTCCAAATCTGAACCCAAGCTCTCTGGCGGCGATGCGCGGGGTGATGGAAGCGGTGTTCTACGATACGAGCTGGCTGAATGACGATGCTCTGCGAAAGATTTTCACGGATAAGCTGTCAGTTCACGACAGTTACACGGTGAGGAGCTTCCTGGGGAATCCGATGATCGTGACCGAGAGAGTGGACGATCGCCTGGCAAAGATTAAAACCCCAACGCTAGTCGTATGGGGCAAACAGGACAAGTTGATTCCGGTGGCGATGGGAGAGCGGTACGCCGTGGGAATTGCGGGGGCAAAGTTGGTGAGCTTCGACAAATGCGGGCACGTGCCGCCCATTGAAAAAACGGACGAATTTGTCGCGGCGGTAACCGCGTTCTTGGGCGGAGGGTCGGCAACGCACTAGGAATAAACTTGAGTTTCGCGCAGTCTTTTAGATCTGGGAGCTGGTGACCGCACTGGAGGGGCGCGAATCTTCGGTTGAGTGGGACTTCATAGCCGACGCCCCGAACGATTGCTTTACGTGGCGTGTGGTAGAGTTGATTTGGGTGAAAATGCGAAAGACTCTCAGCTTATTGGTGGCTTTGGGATTGGCAGGGCTGGGGTCTGTACCTGTTTCCGCTTGTGCCGCGATGCATTCGCAAGCGAGCGAGTGCGCAACTCCACAAACAAAAACGGAATGCGAACACATGGGAATGGAGCACGCGAAGAAGCCGCCGGTTTCTTTTTCGCATTCGGGCAAAACGTGCTGCGGCGTGTCGGACGCGCCGGCGCCTGAAGCGCAGACCTGGGCTGGGAGTTTCGCCGTGGCTGCTCTGGCAGCTTCGACCTCCAGCGCCGTAGTGGCAACGCAGCCGGTTGAGCGCGCGTGGTCTCCCCAAATTGCGAAGGATTCTTCTCCGCCACGCCTGCAGTCTCTCTTCTGTACTTTCCTAATCTAAACCCTCCACTGAGGACACTCCCCGTACGTGTGTCTCGACTTCCGCGCAGCCGGGGTCATCGGCTCAAACGCGTAGAACGCACAAAGAATAGGTTTCTTCCTCTCACCAGGAATGGATTTCGGGATCAGGAAAGGATTCGGTATGAGGTTCTGGCACGGATGGATTGCCGCAATTTTGCTAGCGACTGCGACTGGTCAGGCAGCGCGCTCGCAGGAAATGCCCCTCCGCGGCGACGCCGAAAAACTTGTTGATCTGCAGCAACCGTCCATGCCGGGAATGCAAATGCCGGCTAGTTCTGAAAAGAATAAAAAAGCCATGCAACACGGCAGTGAACCGATGGCCATGCGTCCAGAAGATTTTGTTCAACACATTTTGAGCCATACGAACTCAGGCACAAGCGCGGAGCCGATCTCGACTCCAGAACCAATGCTCATGACGATGAAGGGCTCCTGGATGCTCATGTTCCACGCGAACGTCTTCGTTCTCGATGAACAACAATCCAGCTCCAGGGGCGGTGACAAGTTCTTCTCGACAAGCTGGTTCATGCCTATGGCGCAACGAAAGCTCGGCCAAGGAGTCTTCACTACACGCGTCATGTTGAGTCTGGAACCAGCAACGGTGACCAACAGGCGGTATCCGTTGCTGTTCCAACAAGGCGAAACTGCTTTCGGAGTTCCGATTGCGGACGCCCAACATCCGCACGACTTTATTATGGAGATGGCTGTTCTTTATGACCTGAAGCTCGGAGAAAAGAGTCTTCTCTCCCTCTACTTCGCGCCCACCGGCGATCCCGCAATTGGTCCGGCGGCGTACGCGCACCGGGCTTCGGCATCTGAGAATCCCGTCGGTACTCTCGGCCACCATCAGGAAGATTCCACACACATCGCGGATGATGTGGTCACAGTCGGATTCACTCGCGGCATAGCGCGAGTCGAAGCCTCGGGCTTCCACGGCCGGGAGCCGGATGAGTTTCGCTGGGACATCGATCAAGGAAAGATCGATTCGTGGTCTACGCGGCTGACGATGGAACCGGGCAAAAACTGGAGCGGACAGTACTCTTACGCGAGAATCGCCAGTCCGGAAGCGCTTTTTCCAGGCGAAAACCAAGAGCGCATGACGGCTTCCGTCATGTACAGCCGCCCGTTCCATGAGGGAAGCTGGGCCAATACGCTGCTTTGGGGCCGTACCCGCTCCCTGCGAGACAATTCTATTTTCAACAGCTATCTCTTGGAATCAACCGCGCGTTTCCGCGGCAGAAACTATTTGTGGACCCGGATCGAGAGCGCGGAGCGATCCAATGAACTGATTCTCGGAGAGAGTCCGCTGCCTCCAGGCTTTCAGGAGCAGCCTGTCGGACAGGTCCAGGCTTACACGTTCGGATATGACCGCGAGATTGCCTTGGTCCCTCACCTTGCGTCCGCGATTGGCGCGCAGTTTACAACCTATGGAGTGGCGGAGCGTTTGAAGCCGATCTACGGCGCGCATCCGGCAGGCGTTGCCGTGTTCGTGCGGCTGCGCCCGTTCTCGGGCCGAACGAGGTAAGAAGTACGTCGACGGCAGGCCCAGAATAATTGCAAGTCAGGTCGCCTTCGCGCGCCTGGGGTCTTTCATGCGCGTGATTATAGCAGGCAGGGGAATTTGTGACTCGCGTGCGGTGCTGCCCTGGTAGTAAAGTGACGAGGCGCTATAGGGCAAGCAGTTTTGTGTCACGGGGGATGAAATGGCGGGCAATGCGATGGATCAGGTCAAGCACCTTGTCGTGGTAATGATGGAGAACCGTTCCTTCGATAACTTGCTGGGCTTCCTCTACGCGAAGCAAAACAACGTCCCGCCGATTAATATCCCGGCTGTACCTCCCGGGCAACAAAACAGTTATGCCGGGTTGGTCGACCCGAACCCCACCAGCCCCTTCTGGAATCCTTCCAACCCCGAATATTTCACGAGCGGAGCGCCACCGGCAAAAGTCTACGCGACGCAGGGCACCACTGGACCGAACCCCATGCTGGTACCAGACCACGATCCGCGCGAAGAATTTGATCACATCACGTTTCAGATTCTCGGTCCGCAAGGCTGGACTGGCCCCAAAATGATGGGCTTCCTGGTGGACTACCTCACGACGGACCCGGGCCACCCGCAAAACGCGAATCAGTTGATGGAATGTTACAGCCCGGACCAGGTCAATGTGAGCAGTCAGCTCGCGCGCAACTATGCGGCCTGCGACCGTTGGTTCTGTTCGACGCCGAACCAGACTTTGCCGAATCGAGCGTTCGTCCACGCCGGAACCTCGATGGGGCGCGTGAACAACAAACCGGAACAGCTGTACGACGCGCCAACGATTTTCGAGGTGCTCCAGAACACCGGACACAGTTGGAGGGTTTACAACGACACGATCCTGATGTCGCTGGCGCGGCTGCAGTTTCCAATGCTCTGGGACCCGCTGTTACAGGTGCACTTCCGCGGCATAGGAGAACTCGAAGAGGATGCCGCGGCTGGAACTTTTCCCGAGTATTCCTTTGTGGAGCCAAGCTTCCAGATTCTGCCAAACGACGTCCATCCGCCGCACGATGTGGGCCTTGGCGAGCAATTTCTCTTGCGGATCTGGAAAGCGGTCAGCACGGGCAAAAACTGGAACAATACGCTGCTGGTGATTACGTTCGATGAGCACGGGGGCTGCTACGACCACGTGGAGCCTCCTGGAGCAAAGCCGCCAGACGCGGCAAGCAATCCGGGTGAGGAAGGATTCCGCTTCGATCGCTACGGAGTCAGAGTGCCGGCGATACTCGTCTCTCCCTATATCGAAGCTGGGACGGTATTTCGTTCAGGGACGGCGGTGCCGTACGACCACACATCGATTTTGGCAACGCTACGCGACTGGCTGAAAATCCCTGAAGGAGAAATGCTAACCAGCGCAAGAGTAAAGGACGCGCCCACATTCGCAAATATCCTGACTCGCAGTACTCCACGCACGGATCTGCCGAGCATTGCATTGAATGCCGCCGCCACCAAAGCGAAGACGCAATTCTGGGCTCACAACGACTTGCAATCGGCGATACTCACCGCGCACAGACGGCGCTATACCTATGGCTTCAGGAACTGGACAAGAATGAGGAGATTTGGAACTCCTCCCGCGATATCACGAAATCGATAGCAGCGTCCCAAATGGACATGTCCCGGACCGCTTGAAGGGGAAAATCACCAGCAGTTTTGACGCTGTTGCCGCTTGGTGAACCTTTCACCGGGACAATCCTCGAGACGACGACAAATCGGCGTACTCTTGAGAAAAGGGATGTCCGCCCAAAAGCGTCCAAGAGTAGTCAGCTCAGCCGGAGGAAGACGTGGACTATAAAGAAAGACGACGTGGTCCCAGGTATCCGTTCATCGCGAGCGCAGAACTGATCGAGCAAAAAGCCGATGTGCGCATCGCTTCGCGCGTGAGCGAGCTGAGCTTGAATGGCTGTTACCTGGACATGATGAACCCATTCCCACAGGGAACTCTGGTGTTAGTAAAGATTTCGGCGGGCGAAGACTTTTTTCAGTCCAAAGGGAAAATCGTCTATTCGCAAATGAACATGGGCGCGGGCGTGGGCTTCACGGAAATCGACAAGGCATCACAGATCGTCCTGGAGCGCTGGATGGACGACGCGAAGAAAGAAGCGCTGAAAAACGCCTAGCTCCCCACGCGTCGCAAAAAAACTGAATTCCTCAGAATGAGCAACCTTTTGCTCTCGAATGTCTCTAGAAAATGTTCCGCTTGAATTCCGACATCAAGTAATCGCAGGAGCGCACACACAGTGCCATGATCGTGAGCGTTGGATTCTGGCAGGGATTCGACGCGAAGCCGGAAGCATCCATGACAAACAAATTCTTGATATCGTGTGTCTGCTGAAACTGATTGAGGACGGATTTCTTCGGGTCGGAGCCCATGCGAGCAATGCCCGCCTCGTGCAACGCCCACCGCGGCGCCGAGGGATGTGCGTAGGTGCGAATGTTTTTTGCGCCGGCCGCCTCTAGCATTTCCCCGGCGGAATCCCCCATGTCCTGAATCATGGAGCGCTCGTTTTCGCCATCGGACATGTGAATCTTTAGCACGGGAATGCCGTAGATGTCCTTCACTTTGGGATCGAGCTCCACAAAATTGTCCCAGCGCGGAAGGACTTCGCCAAATCCCGTGATCGAAGTCCTTGTGCGCGGCACTCGAACGGCCTTTTTGTAAGCAATGCCGAATCCCGGCGCATTCCAATCGAAATGAGTGGAAGACTCGCTTTCGTAACCATACCCGCGTAGAAAGTTCTTGTACGGCGGTGCGTTAGGTATGTTGCGAAAGCGCGCAATGTACACGCCGGTAGGCTTGTGCGGCCCTCCTCCCTCCACGGATGGCTTCTCTCCCATGCTGGGGAATTCCCCACTGCCGCCGGCGCTGCGGACGTGCGCGGTGAGGTAATGCCCCAGCACGCCACTCGAATTGGCCAGTCCATTCGGATACTCGCGCGTCGCCGAATTGAGCAGAATGCGCGCGGACTCCTGCGCTTGGGCGCACAGAATGACCACACGCGAAAGCAGTTCCTGCGGCTCATGCGTAACTCGATCGATGTACAACACGCCGTTCGCACGATTGTGCGCCGCGTCCACCAGGATTTTGTAAACCATGGCGTTTGAAATAAGCGTGCAGTTCCCTGAAGCAAGCGCATCCGCAACAGTCGTGAACGCCGAATTAAAATAGGAGTGTGTCATGCAGCCGCGTTCGCAAGGGCCGCAATAATGGCAGGGGCCGCGGCCGTTTAGCGGCTGCGTCAAATTGGCGCTGCGCGCAGGCATGACCACGCGGCCGAGCTTCTCGCGGACGCGTTCGCGGAAAAGCGTTTCCTGGCAAGTCAGCGGAATCGGCGGCTGAAAGAAACTGTCCGGAAGATGTTCGAGTGTTTCTTCACTGCCGCTGATGCCCACGTATCTCTCGACAAGGTCGTAGTACGGCTGAAGGTCTTTGTAGCTGAGCGGCCACTCTTCGCCATAGCCGTCGCGCGACGCAGCCTTGAAGTCCCAATCGCTGAATCTCAGGCAAAGGCGGCCCCAGACGTTCGTGCGTCCGCCGGTGATGCGCAAGCGGCCCATCCAATCAAATGGCTTGTCGGCCGGAGTCGTGTAGGGCTCTTCGTGATCATTCACAAACCAATCGGCGTTGTATTCGTCGCAGGCAAATTTGGACTGGATCGGCCGCGTCTTGCGCACGATCTCCGGAGCCATATTGCGGTATTTCAGTTCGAAGGGCGGCTTGTGCTCGGTGAAATTCTCGTCGGACTGCGGCCGGCCCGCTTCGAGCAGCGCGACTTTCAATCCGGCTCCCGCCAGGCGCTTGCACGCCCAGCCGCCCGAAGCGCCCGAGCCCACAACGATGACGTCGTAAAGGTGGTGTTGTCTTTGCGGCATGCAATCTTAGGGAAAAATGGATGCTAACAAGTGCGCCACAGCCGGTCAATCGGGCAATGCAAAAGGCTTTTTGGTGGTTGTGAATCATTAAAGGCGGGTGATACCATCGGCGCGAAGACGGAAAGAATCCAGCGATGGGCAGCGAAAAGAATCTGGTTGTCATCGAAAGCGCGACGACCGAAACCGTGGGGCTGACTCGGCGCGCGATGGTGCAGCGCTTGCTCGCTGCAATGAGCGCCGGCGCGGCGTGGCCGCTGGTGGCAGGTTCTCATCCCATTTTCGAGCTTTTGAGGAGCGAAGCGCTTCTACACGATGACGCCGTCTTTGACAAAGCGGAACAACTCGGCCAAGCAAACTGGAAACCGACATTCCTGACTGCGCAGCAAGATCATCTCCTGACAGCGTTCGCGGAGAGCATCGTGCCCAATTCAACTCGCGCGCACGCGAGCCGCTTTATCGATCTGCTCCTCAGCATGGACAAACAGGAAAACCAACTCAAATTCGCAGAATCTCTGGCCGCGCTGGATGCGGAAGCTCAAAAGCGATTCAAGAAGAGCTTCCCTGCCCTGGACGAAGAGCAAAAGAATGACTATCTGACAGATGCCTCGACGAAACCGAAAAGTCCGGACGCTGCGGGATCAGAAGTTGAAAAAAAACAAGCGGCGCTGTACAGCCACTTCGAAAATCTGAAGGGCTGGATCAGTGGCGCGTATTATTCTTCGGAAGTGGGCATGCGCGAGCTTGGCTGGACGGGCGACTATGCCTTCGCGGCGTTTCCCGGCTGCCCGCATCCCGAAGGCCACCACTGATGACAAATTCAGGAGCACAACGATGGATGCAATGACGGGACGCAGGGAATTTCTTCGCGTAACAGCCGTAACGGGCGCGGCACTGGCGCTGGCAAAACGCCTGCCTGCCGCGCCGCAAAAATCCGTGCTGGTGTTTACGAAATCCTCGGGCTTCGAGCACGACGTCGTCAAGCGCGTTGACGGCAAGCCCAGCATCATGGACGACGCAGTGACCGCCCTCGGCGACAAGCACGGATTCCATGTCGGCGTGACGAAAGACGGACGGATTTTCGACGACACACAATTCCATAAGTATGCCGCCATCGTCTTTTTCACTACGGGAGACCTGACCACGCTGGGGACCGACGGCAAGCCTCCCATGTCACCCGAGGGCAAGCAGAAGCTGCTGGAAGCCATCCACAAAGGCATGGGATTCGTTGGTGTTCACGCGGCGAGCGACACGTTTCATCCACAGCCCGACCCGAAGGATCTTTCCAACCGCTACATCGCCCATGGTGACCAGCAAGATCCCTATCTGAAAATGCTTGGCGGCGAATTCATCATTCACGGCAGCACGCCGCGCCTGCAGGATACCAACCTCATCGTGAATGATGCGAAATTCCCCGGGCTCGAAGGCGTGACCTCGCCCGTAAAGTTCAACGACGAGTGGTATTCGCTGAAAGATTTTGCGCCGGATATGCACGTGATACTGACGCTCGACACGCACGGCATGACCGGGGCGCCTTACCAGCGCCCGCCGTATCCTGCCACTTGGGCGCGTATGCACGGCAAGGGACGCGTCTTCTACACCGCCATCGGCGACCGACCGGACAATTGGAAGAATGAGTTTTTCCTGAATCTGCTCGGGGGAGGGATCCGCTGGGCGATTGCCGACGCCAACGCGAGCGTAGAAACCAACCTGAAGGAGGCTGCGCCCGGGTATGCCGAAATCCCTCCGAAAGATCCTCCCAAAGAGTCGCCTAAGAAGTGATTCTCTCCTCGCCGCGCCGTCGCGCCCGTGTTCAAAGCCCATGAGACGATTGGCTCTCTTCTCGTGCATCACTTGCTTCGTAACTGTGCTCGTCCTCATATCTCCGAACGCTCGGGCCCAAAAGCCCGCTGCCGCTAAAGTCTATGTCGTCCTCTGGTTCGATACCGAAGACTACATTCTGCCGCCCAGCGATGACGTCGCCAAAAGGCTGGCCGCTTTCCTCACCGAACAGGGCCTTCAAGCAACGTTCAAGGTCGTCGGCGAAAAAGCGCGCACGCTCGAGCGCCGCCATCGCACTGACGTCATCGCCGCGCTCCAGAAGCACGCCATCGGCTATCACTCCAACACGCACAGCCAGCATCCAACGCCCGCCGAGTATGAGTCGCTATTGGATTGGGAAACCGGAGCGGCCGAATTTACGCGGCGCGAACGCCCCGGCTTTGACGACGTGCAGCGAATCTTCCAGCAAAAGCCGTGCTGCTTCGGACAACCCGGCAGTTCGTGGGCGCCGCAGGCTTTTCCGTCGTTGGCCAGTTGGGGCGTGGGCCTGTATCTCGATGAGGCGGAACACGTGGGGTTAAACGGCCAGCCGTTCTATTACGGCGGCCTTCTCAACATCTTCAATACCAAAGAAGGCCCGCAACTCCGGCCAAACGATGATTGGACCAACCTGGAAGGGAGCAAAACGAAATTTCATCAGTTTTACGAACAGATGACTGGTAATGGCGGCGGGCTGATCAGTCTCTATTTTCACCCGTGCGAGTTCATCCACAGCCAGTTTTGGGACATGAATTTTGCAAACGGCGCCAATCCGACGCGCGAGCAATGGCAAATCTTTCCGCTACGCCCTCCGGACTCGCGTGAGCGCGCGTTCCATTACTTCGAACAGCTCGTTCTCTATATGAAATCCTTTCCACAAGTCCAGTTCATCACCGGCCCACAAGCGATCCGCATCTACGCAGACCGTGCGCGCAGTCACAAATTCAGGGCGAGTGAAATTGCTGAAATCGCGCGCCAAGTGGAATCGGAAGTCAATTTTCAGGATCGCGGTATCTACACGCTTTCGCCCGCCGGCATTTTGACGCCAATTGTGGAGCGAATGGCAGCGCGGCCCGGCAGGCCAGGCGTGGATCCCGGCGTAACCCTTCCCTTCGCCGTCTACGGACCAAGTCTGCCGTCACCTGATCTGGCCGAGCCAGTCGAAGTGCCGTGGTCGCAGTTTGAGCGCAGCTTGCAGGATTTGCACATGTTCATTCAACGCAACCACCAAATTCCCAGCGCGGTCTGGCTGGGAAGCAAACCCGTCCCGCCGGAAGCCTTCCTCGTCGCCATGGCGAAGATCATTGCCGAGAATAAAAGAGGCGGGGCGCCTCCAGAAAAAGTGGTCATCGCGCCGGCACGACTTGCCACGGAAAAATACGTTGCCGCAGACTCACCGGAGCTTTGGTCGTGGCCGATCTTCCCGCAAGGATTCCACTCCGATCACCTGGTGGAATTGGCGCGGTTGCAGGCGTGGACCCTCAAACCCGCAAAACGGAACGAGTGACCTGAAACGAATCCGGTGAATCGAAAGCCAATCACCAGCTTCTCAATTTTGACGGGATGCTCGTTCTAGTTTAGCCCGATGGCCGCGGCGCTTGTGTCACATCGGAATTGGCTGATTCAGCCTTGGCTTCACATACCAGCAAGGCCGGTAACCCGCATGTGGAAACCAGGAATGCGCACAGGTAACCGTTTGCTCAGGATTCTGCTGGTCGATTTCGTAGCTGGTCTTATTGCCCTTCTCGGGAATCGCCAGCACGCGCGGCCCCGTGAACGACTCCAGCGGATCCGCCGGCTTCGGATGAATCATCCGCACGCGAAACCACAAAGAGTCGCCGATGTAGGCGAGCAACAAGACCGCGATGACCGCCTGCGCGGTCCGCGTGATAACTTTTCGCGGCGAAACGGACACCGTCATGCGCTTCCCCAAACTGGAAGCTTAGCCTAGCGGCAAAAGCCCGCCAAATGGAACGGAAGCTTTGGAAATCCAAGACTGAGACGCAAGGCTCTTCTTCGCTGGCTGTGATAAACTTTACGTAGTCCTTCGGTGGGGCCGTGGCGCAGTTGGGAGCGCGCCTCGATGGCATCGAGGAGGTCGTGGGTTCGAATCCCATCGGCTCCACCAAAAATCATCCCACATCTATTTCGTCTACATCCTTCAGAGTCAAGCTTCTCAACCCCTGATTTTCCTCGTTCATTGGATGCTGTTCTCATTTTAAGGGCTTGAGCAGCTTCCCTAAATCTTCGTATTGATCGGTTGCAACGTAATCCACGCCGGCCTTTGCGGCTGCCTCCCAGCGCTTGCGTACTGCTTCTCTCGACCCAAAATTGTAGCTGCTGAACCAGCCGTTACAGCTAAGCTCCGCTTTCGTGGCGCCGTCCAGCGTATAGAAACGAATCCAAAGATTGTGAGCATGTGCGTACTGAACAAGCTTAGCGAGGCGGGCCCCTTTTTCCTTCGTCCAATCCCCGGCTTTGGGCTGTCCTTCAGGTTCCACGACGTGCCAACTATTGTTCCACCAGCGGTGATAATTGTCGGCAGGGCTCGGCGCCAAGACTTCCGGTGCCGCGGAAGGATCTTTCGTATTCGTGCGTACCGCCCCGAACACGAGTAATCTTTCGCCCACAGAAACTCGCCGGTAGAACACCGCTTCTTGCGCATCAGACTCGCCCGTAAGCACCAGCACGGGACGCACATTCATCGGCTCCATGTGCTCGATACTCGCCGTGCGCTGAGCAGTTGTGAGCCAATCCTGATATTGCGAGAGCAATTGCCAGATTGCTTCGAGATGCTCCGGTTCTTCAGACTTGAGATCGAGATTAAGAGTGATCAGCGGCCAGTCGCCGTGGTTTCCGTCTCGCAGCGCTTTTTCCACGATGGGCCGGATGCGTTCGAAAAAATACTCGCGCATTCCCGGCTCGCTTCCTGTCGCCGGCGCTCCGTGACTTACAACCGAAGTCATCGCGCCCGTCTTGGGATTCTTCGCCCAGAGCAAGTCTTGCTCGATGGCCAGAGGAGTTCCCGCTGAGAGGGCTCGATCGATGCGATCAAACCACCATTCGTAGTAGGGATAACAATTGTGCGCGTCCAGAACGACACGAGCCCCGGGCCGGAGCGGTGGGGGCAACGAACTCAAGAGAGTCGCGGACGAAAACACTAAGAGGCATAACGCAAGCACAGGCAAAAGACGGACACGCATTAGGATTCTCCTGCGGACCTGGGTTGGTATCCGGGTGGCTCTTGGCGCGCAGATAGTAATCAAGTCTGGCTTGTCGCGCCAGCTTATTCCGAAGTTTGGTCGCCAGGAACGGGATGGAGGTCACACGGCGGGGTGGGGTTTGCTTATGAACCTAGAAGTTGAGGCCAGGCTCCCCGGCAAGATTTGGATCAACGCAACAGCCGCTTGAGCAAGTCGTCCAGCAGCGCGCGAGCATGGGCGCCCATCGAACTGAATTCCAGGCCCATTTCCTTGCCTGGAACGACGTTGCGGACCACCGCCTCAGCCTGTACGACGCCCCCAGGAACTTCAAAAACCAACATCAGGCTGGTACCTACCGGCCGCGTAATCGAACCGGTGAGGCACAAGCCTCCGCTGGTTAGCGTCTGGACACGAGAAACCTGCTGCATCCCCCCGCCATACCAGGCCGCAGTCATCCCCTTCGGCAGAGAGATCCGCTGGTGCCGGCGCGTCTTGGATGGAGCTTCGCTGGACATAGATCAAGGGCAAACTACTACTTCGTCCGTCCGATACCAATAGAGCATTGGTTCCCCCTCGTCGGCACCTTTTGTTACTCGGGAGGGCCTTGGGGGTGCCTCGCCCGCCGGGTTTGCGCAGGGGATTCTCGGCCTTCCACTTATCCCGTTGCTCCGCACAATCCTAACCGGGCACCCTGCAAGGAAATTAGTCCTGGCGTCCGAGACATCCATTTTTGGCTGATGGGTATCTATAATATAAACTAAAGAATTAGACAAGACACCACAGCTCAGCCACCATGCCTCCCCGCCGAAGCGCTTCTCATCGCCAACGTGTAACCCCTGCATTTTCATATAATTCCGCACTCCTTGCGCACCATGGGGCACCCCAACTTCCTTGCCATCAAGCGCTTGCGCACTCTTTCTCGTTGCAACGGAGGGTGGGATCCCCTCCCTTCTTCGACCTTCTGCTGTTTTGCCCATTTTGCCCTTCGCTATCTTGTTTGTTTTCATGCAAATCCAAACTGCTCATTTTTCAAGTCTTTTGTTTTGATAACGATACAAATTGCCGGGGGTGGGGGGACCACGTTTCCCTTTTCACTTTTCCATTTTCCTGCTACATCCGCAGGTGGACGGGCGGCCCGAAATCGGTAGAATGGCAGGGCTATGGCAAAACTCACTTTTCTGGGCGCGGCAGGTTCCGTTACTGGATCCAAATACCTGGTGGAAGCAGCAGGCAAAAAGCTGCTCGTGGATTGCGGGCTTTTTCAGGGCACCAACGAACTGAAAGATCGCAACTTCAAGCCCCTGCCGGTCGATCCCAACACCATCGACTACGCCGTGCTGACGCATGCGCACCTGGACCACACCGGCTGGCTGCCGGTGTTGGCGCGGGACGGCTATCGACGACCGATTTTTGCGAATCCGGCAACGATCGAGTTGACTGAGTTGCTGCTGAAGGACTCCGCGCACCTGCAGGAAGAAGAAGCGGAGCGCGCCCAGCGCAAGAAATACAAAAACCACGAAGAAGCCCGCGCGCTCTACGGGCCGGAGGACGTGGATCCGGTGCTGAAACAGTTGAAGCCGATGCCGCGCAGCGGCGGCTTCGACATCAGCCCGGAGTTTCACGTCGAGTCGTTTGACGCGGGACACATTCTCGGCTCTTCGAGCCTGGAACTGACCATCCGCGAAGGCGGAAAGAAGATTGTAGCCGTGTTTTCGGGTGACATCGGGCGATACGCGCAGCCGATTTTGAAAGAGCCGGTCACGCCGACCTCGAACGCGGACGTGCTGCTTTGCGAATCCACTTACGGGGACCGCGAGCATCAGGACGGCGATCCCGAAGGATTGCTGGCCGAAATCGTGAACCGCGTTGTAAAGCGCGGCGGCTCCATTGTGATTCCGGCGTTTGCCATCGGGCGGACGCAGACGTTTATGTACTACTTGCGGCGCCTGGAAGATCAACAGCGGATTCCGCACATCCCGGTGTACGTGGACAGTCCGATGGCGCTAAGTGCAACGGACCTGTACATCAAGCACAAAGAAGACCACGACCTGGAATTTGCGCGCGAAGAAGGCAGCGACGGCAAAGGCGATCCGCTGAACGTGCATGAGTTTCATCTGACGCGGACGGCGGAGGAGTCCAAGGCCATCAACAACGTGAAGACGCCATGCATCATTATCAGCGCGAGCGGAATGGTGAGCGGCGGGCGCGTGCTGCATCACTTGGTCCAGCGGCTGCCGGACGCGAAAAATGCCGTCATTCTCGCAGGCTTCCAGGCTGAAGGAACGCGCGGCCGTGCGTTGCAAGAAGGCGCGAAGACGCTGAATCTCTTTGGGCAGGCGGTGCCGGTTTGCGCGGAAATTGTGGAGATGGGTCAGTTTTCGGCCCATGCGGGAAAGAGCGAATTATTGCGCTGGCTGGGAGCCTTGCCGTCTCCGCCAAAGCAGACCTATTTGACTCACGGCGAGCCAGCCGCGGCTCAAGCGTTGCAAGCCGCAATTCAGGATAAATTCAAGTGGAAGGCCGCCGTGGCGCGGTATTTGGACACGGTTCCGCTCGGAGCGTAACAGACCGGACAAATTCAACGGCAGACCGGCGCCACAGTTTCATTTGAGGAAGCGCAACCGAAAAAGGTTGCACTATTCCGAGTGCCCAGGCAGGACTGCCGGGATGCCACTGCAACCTTTTGACTGCATGAGAGGGCCGAAGTTCTGAATAAGAATTTTGAAAGGTTCAGGAAACTATTTAGGGGCTGGAATCGTCTATACCAATAAGACCACTCGCGGGGTAGGAGGCTAACCACCACAGGGCAACCGACCGTCAGTCTCCTACCCCTAAAAAGCCCTTCAACTTAATGACAGCGCGGAATTTAGGTAATGTTTATCTAAAATGCGCCGCTATTACCAAGACAGAAAACTCGAGGCCAGATTTAACGCCAAAGGCAACACCCCTCGCCCGTTTTCAGCGAGTCGCCACCGCACTTCTCCCGGGGGTTTCGCGCGACATTTGAGGTACTTCCGTTAGTTCCAGTCCGGCGACAAACATCGGCAGTGGCGCTCCCCGGCCCCAGCGGATGAGCTCCCAGCGCGCGCGAATGAATTTGATTTCGGTGCGCAACGAAATGTCGAGAACCATCTTCGTGTGGCCGCGATAAAACTGCTGCGGCAGTTTCAGCAGCGGCTTTGGGCTCCAGGTTGTGCCGTCGGTTGAACCGTGGATAGAGACGTCCAGCGATTCCTGCTCGATTTGGTCGGCAACGGTAAGAAGGCAGAGAAAAGTGCGCGTGGCGCTCGAGGAAATGTCGAAGGATGCGCCGTCGCCATTCGATGCCATTTTCGTATTGGCCGGGATCAAAGTTAGTTTCGTGGACATAGGTTTTGACGCGGGGATTCTAGCACACTCGACGAGCGCTAGGGATTTTGGAATGGGGACTAGCGCAGAGTAACCCCAGACTGGCAAACATTCCTCGATACGCCTCTATGCGTGGAGCTTGGAGAGGCGCTTTTCGGCGGCGGAGAGGGTTTCGTCTTTCTTGCAGAAGGTGAAGCGGACTTGTGAAGCGCCGTCGCGCGAATCATTGTAAAAGCTGGAACCGGGGACGACGGCGACGCCGATTTTCTCGACGAGATATTTGGCGAAGCGAACGTCTTTCGTGTCAGCGGGAAACTTGACGGGATCCGGATCGGCGAATCGCGAAATATCGGTCATAACGTAGTACGCGCCGCTCGGTTTGAAAACGGTGAATCCCGCAGCAGTGAGAATGTTCAGGATGCGTTCGCGCTTCTGCGTGTAAGAGGTCGCAAGTTTGTCGTAGTAGGCTTGCGGGAAATGCAGCGCGATGGAGCCGGCCTGCTGG
>Ga0075426_10001568_pt1 | contig 16300 bp, 18 predicted proteins | sample SoiMethybrSBSTD5_FD_75304 | JGI IMG/M metagenome (GOLD analysis project Ga0075426, IMG submission 75304) | Bulk soil microbial communities from a Populus tree surrounding site in Tennessee, USA - Soil MetaG P. TD hybrid SBSTD5 | ecosystem: Environmental > Terrestrial > Soil > Tree plantation... | reverse complement strand
CCGTCAATCTCAATTACCAGATTTGAATTCACTCGGCTAAGCGGCGCCATCAACTGGTTCGGCACGACGCGTGGCAAAAGATTCGTAGCCACGATGCGCCAGCTAGTAGCCTCACAACGGATGCGCAGTCCCGGGGTGTCTGTTTCAAACGATTCGTTGGGCGTCAGCGCGTCGGCTTTGAAAATGCCTTCACCGCAACGCACACCAGCGGCGTCGTAAAACGTGGCCACGCCTGACACGAACGCGTAAGGAATTGCACTCACGTTCTTCACAACGACACGAACGTTCGTAACGGGCGCATCAGGCGAACCATTCAAGGCAGTCGTGCGCAACATGGCTTCGAGTGCGGCAGCACCCGTGCCGTCAAACGCCACTGCAGCCTCGCCCAACGGCACGCGCTTCTCAGCGGGCTCTATAGTCGTTGTTCCCTGCGCGTTGGCGATCAAAGCGCTGCACAAGACAACCAGGAAGGCAGCGAGTTTTTTCATGACGTGGTCTCCTCCAGTTGGTCAGATTAATTACTCGCGAATCATCGCATACATCAGTTGGTCTATCGTCTGGCCGTCCTTCGTCACACTCTTTCTCATACGGCCCTCGAAAACATAGCCCGCTTTCTCCAGCACGCGGGCCGATGCGCCATTCCAATCAAACACATGCGCGTAAAGGCGGCAGACATCGTAATTGGAAAAGGCGTAATCCGTCACGGCAATTAATGCCTCAGTGGCGATGCCGCGACCCCAAAAGGCCTCACCCAACCAGTAACCAATCTCCGCCGAACGCCGGTCAACATCATGCTGCACGGTGAACCCGATGCCACCCGCAGCTTCAGCCGCCACTGCGATCGCGAAGTTTGTCTCGGGCTTCAACCCGATAACACTTTCGAGCCAATGGCGCGCGTCGTTCGCGGTGTATGGATAAGGAAAACGATCGCGCAGATTGATCCAGACGTTGCGGTTGTTGGCGTGACGAACGATCGCGTCGCGATCGCGCCACTCCCAACTCCGCACACTGCAAGCCTTGAGTTTCAGTTCCACTTCGTGTCTTCAACCCGCGGCAAGACGGCGGCGCCGCGCGCCATGATGAAGCCGGATTCGTGTTGAACGCCGGCGAGCGCCTCAGCGATCGAACGCGCTGGAATCATCCGCATGCGCTTCACTTGCTCATCAGGCAACTGCGAAATCAAGTGCACGCGATAGGTTTCTGCTTTCCGCAACAAGGCCCACGCAGTTTGTCCGTTGACTTCGTATTCGCTTCGCAGACGGTCGGCGAGCGCGCGCGAGTCAGCGCTGTCAAACCACTTCATGAAATCCGGACGGCCCAGACCGTCCACACACTCCGCCAGCAGAATAATCGTGCCGCCATCCTTGCAGGCGTAGCTCGCCATGTCGAGTGCTTTGTGCGCCTGAATCAAGTTGATGTCGTAAGGCGAACCGCCACAGCTCGCGATTACGACGTCGCGTTTGGCGGGAAGATTGATTGAGTGCTGCTCCAGGTAATGTTCACAGGCCGCACGATGCGCGACGCGCCAGTCACCACAAAATAGATTCACGATACGTTTGTGTGGACCAACAACCGTGTTGACACTGAAAGCCGGATTCACCAATTCCGCGACACGATCACACTCCTCGTGGACCGCATTGCCGTCGAGCAGCGCTGTCCCAACGCCCGTCTTGCGTGCGCCGGTTTCGAAGTCCAGCGCGAGCATGTGCGTCGCTTCGATCGTCTTTGCTGACGCGAGCCCGGGACAGATCGACTTCCGCCCTCCAGTGAACCCGGCGAAGTAATGAAAATTGATCCCGCCGATCACGATGACGCGCGAGTAGTCGCGCAACGCGACGCTGAGCTCGACCCTGACACCACTCTCGGTTTCACCAAACGAACTTAACTTAGCGAGATCGTAGGCATCGTGCTCGATGATTTTCAGTCGCTGCACAATGAATGGCGTCAGGAGTTCGACCTTCTCCTGCTCGCTCACGCGACGATGAATTCCAGTGGCAAAGATCACGGCCATGCGCGACGGCGAAACGCCGATCTGGATCAACCGGCGCACGAGCAAGTTAACGACTTGCGCGCTTCCGGTCGCGCGCGTCGCGTCTGAGACGACCAGCAAAACCGAATCATCGCTGTCAATGATTTCATCCAGTGGAGGCGAGCCGATCGGTGAGTCGAGCGTGGCGCCGATCGCAAGATCGCTCAGCGGTGTTTCCGCCGCCTCGCGACCGGCAATGATTGAGAACTGTCCGTCGTCGCAGGTGAACGTGACCACACCACGTCCGTACGGGAGTTCAACAGCAGGGGTCATGAGTCGTTGGTTCGTTACAGGCCGAAGTCGATCAACGCGCGTTCGATCACGTGCAACGCGGCAAAATCGGCATCGCCCGCAGTGCGTGCTTCAGCGAGCCACTTGCGCAACTGCCGCGCCTCTTCCAGCGAGCCGATGCGACACGCGCCTGTAAGCGCGAGTGTCACGAGCGCGTCGGGCGCACCACGTGTCACGAGCGCGGCTTGCAATGCTGCCTGTTCGCGCAGATCGAGTGTGAGCAAAAGACTGAGTTCCATGACACTTCAGTTTCTTTCGGAGCGGAAACACGCCGTTCCCGCATGACAAAAATGGAACGTGTCGTCTTCAAAGTCCGGCGTCTCCATCTGTATCGTCAGATGGTCCACGCCAAACCGGTCGTGCAGCTTGGTGCGCAACTCGCGCAGCAAGTCAGACTGCGAAATGCTCTCCGCGTGAATGACGTGAGCGCTCAGCGCCTCGCGGCCCGAAGTGATTGTCCAAATGTGCAGATCGTGAACCGCGGCGACGCCGGCTGTCGCGAGTATCTCATCTTCGACCGCCGCGAGATTGATGTGCGCCGGCGTGCCCTCCAGCAGGACGTTTGTCGACTCGCGAATCAACCGCACTGAACCCCAAATGATCAGCAAACTGATAACGACGCTGAACAACGCGTCCGCTGCGTACCAGCCGAACAACCACATACAGACGCCCGCGAGAATCGCGGCTACTGAGCCGAGCGCGTCACCCATCACGTGCATCGACGCGCCGCGAATGTTCAAGTCGATTTCGTCGCGGGCGTGCAGAATCCACGCGCAAATCAAGTTCACCACGAGGCCGCCCGATGCGACCAGGATCATCGGACCGGTGCGCACGATCGGCGGCGCGAGCCAGCGTACGTAGGCGCCATAAAAAATAAATAGCGAAATGACGACGAGCGCGACGCCGTTAACGAGCGCGGCGATGATCTCGAGACGGTAATAACCAAACGTCTTTTTTGAAGTGGCGGGTCGCGCGGCAAACCACACCGCGGTCAACGCGAGCACCAGCGCCGCGACGTCCGTGAACATGTGACCCGCATCGGCAAGCAACGCCAGTGAGCCAGTCCACCAACCGCCGACCGCTTCCGCGATCATGTAGAGCGCGGTCAGTATCAACACCAGACTCAAGCGCCGCCAGTTGTCAGACGAACGGGCGTGCTGGTGAGTGTGATCGTGCACCAGATGAACGTGGGATGCTTTCGACGCCGCCTGATTCATCGCGACAAAATAATGCCAGCGACGAGGGCGAACTACAATGCCGTGAGACCGGACGCGCTGAAGAATTCGCGATAGAGTTCGTTGAACTCGCGGAGAGCGATGTCCATCACGCGATCGAGGTCTTCGAGATCGTTGACGTTGACGATCGCGTTCACGTTGTTGAGAAAAGCTGCGTGCGCGTCCATCGTGCGCAAGGAAGGCGATAACAGAACGAAGAACAAACGACGGCGCTGCGACGGCCGCAGCACGTTGACTTCGCGAACGACAAACGCCGAACCCTGCTCAGCCGGATCAAACTGCGGGTCGAGTAACACGACGTCCATCTGTTTCGAACGCATCGTCTCGATCGACTGGCGCGTGTCTTCCGCAACGTAAACTTCGTAATCGTTGTCACTCAGTTTCCTGGCAACAACTTCGCGATACGGTTCCGACGTAGCCACTAATGCTTTCCGTTTCTTCCACGCCGGACGCGCGTTCGGATTCTCGGTCTGGCGGCCACTGCCCTTCGCCAGCAACTCCGCGAGCATCTGTAACGCTTCGTTCGCTGAAGCCGCTTCAACCGCCGGCGCAGACTTCGCTTCCGGCGCGTACGCGCGTGCTGTCGGCTGTTCGAAACGCGGGTGGTCCGTCGATGGTGAACCACCGACGCCGAGCGCGCTCTGGTCCAACGCCGGACTCGGACTACCCGAACTAATCGTGGCGTTGCACTTGGGACAGCGAACGTTGAAAGGACGATTCGGCGACTTCTCCTGGTCCACTTGAAGACGCGTCGAACATTTTGGGCAAACGATGATCATGGGAATTAAGGAGGCCGGCTATTCGATCATGCCGAGCATGGAACCTGAATCCGAGAAGGTGCTGGTCGGCACGTTGTCGACTTCGCGGCGAATAAAATCTTCCGCGGACGTCATGCCCTTCAGCGACAGGAGCAAGTTGTTTTGGTTGGTCGCAAACGCGAGACCGTCGTCGAGCGACACCACGTTTGATTGGATCAGGCTGTGAATGACCGTGTCGAAATCCTGCATGCCGTCGAGCTTGCCGTCACGCATCGCATCCAGCAGCGACTTGCCTTCTTCTTCACCGACTTCGATGTACTCGCGCGTGCGCGGGCTCGAACGCAGGATTTCAACCGCTGCCACTCGTCCCGAGCCATCCGCTTTCGGAATCAGGCGTTGTGAAACGATGTAACGGAAGGTTTGGGCCAGGCGTGTTCTGATTACTCGCTCTTCGTTTTTCGGATAGAGACCGATGATGCGGTCGACGGTCTTTGAAGCGTCAATCGTGTGCAGCGTCGAGAGTACGAGGTGGCCCGTCTCGGCGGCTTCCAGAGCGATCTCCGTGGTCTCGTAGTCGCGCATTTCGCCGATCAGAATCACTTTGGGCGCCTGCCTTAACGTGGCGCGCAGTGCGGAAGGAAAATCACGCGTATCGTGACCGACTTCGCGCTGGTTGATCGTCGAACGTTTGTGCTGGTGGAGATACTCGATCGGGTCTTCGATCGTGACGATGTGATACTGCTTCTTCTCGTTGATGATGTCGATGATGGCCGCCTGAGTCGAGCTCTTGCCCGAGCCGGTTGGCCCGGTGACGAGCACGATGCCGTTGCGCAGTTCGGCAATGTCGGCCAATTGCGACGGTAGCCCGAGCGATTTCAGCGTCGGGATCTCCGTGGGAATCACGCGCATGACGATCGAGTAGACGCCGCGTTGCTGAAAGATATTGACGCGAAAACGCGCCCGCGACGGTAGAGAGTAGCTCAGGTCGGCGGTGCCTGTGCGGGCCAGACGTTCGGCGGCGTCCGGATGGCCATGCATGAGTGTCATGGCGACGATCTCGGTCTGATATGGCGAGAGCTTCTGCATTCCGAGCGGTTGGACCGGCGTGAGCTTGCCGTTGATCTCGACCTGCGGAGCTTGTCCGACCGAAAAGTTGAGGTCGCTGATTTTGTCGGACACCAGCAACATTCGCTCGATTATGGGCGGTAGGTCGAAGAAACTCATCTAGGGTCGGAACTCCGGTACGACGGTCAATAGTTGGTAAGTCGCCGCTGAGAGGTAGGCGGTTCGCAGGTCCTGGTCTCTGCGGAACCGTCGCCGATTCTCGCGCATAACGATGATTAACGCAAGCAAATAATGTTGTTCCGTTTGATTTTCGCGAAAGTTTAGCTGGGTAAGGAGGCAAGAAGGTCGCGAAGGATGGTTGAAACGCCACCGGGGTCATGCAAGAGTCCACTGATCAGCGCAACCGAGCCGGAGCCGGCGTCGAGCACGTCGCGAGCGTTTGCCGGCGTGATGCCGCCGATCGCCACCAGGGCGACGTCTCCGATCGCGTCACGGATTGCTCGCAAACCGTCAAGTCCGACCACGGGATCCGGATTGTCCTTGGTCGAGGTGGCGAAAATGGGACCGATGGCCAGGTAGTCGATTGGCAAACTGGCGGCTTGAATTGCCTGCTTCGGTGAGTGAGTCGAGTAGCCGATGATGGCGGCGTCGCCGAGTAATCGTCGCGCGGCTTCCGGTGGCAGATCGTCCTGGCCCAGGTGTACGCCGGTGCCGAGTGCAAGTGCGATATCGACGCGGTCGTTGATGATCAGTTGCACGCCGCGGTTGTTTGCGATTTCGAGCGCAGCTTTCGCCTGCTCGTAAAACTCCAGCGCTGATGCTTGCTTGTCACGCAGTTGGACCAGCGTGGCGCTGCCGTCGGCAAAGCGCGCGACCTGTTCGGCGTGCGACAAGCCGGAGATCTGCTTGTCAGTAATCGGATACACACGCGGCAGCCGAAAGGAACTTCGCATGCGCGCTACTCGGCCGCGTCTTTCTTCTTCGGCCGCTGGTTGGCCGGCAGCACCCGCTTGCGCAGGCGGATCGTCTGCGGCGTGACTTCGACCAGTTCATCATCCGCGATGAATTCGAGCGCTTGTTCGAGTGAGAGTTCTTTTGGCGGCACGAGGCGCATCGCCTCGTCGGCCGTCGAGGCGCGCATGTTCGTCAGCTTCTTCTCCTTGATGGCATTTACGTCGAGATCGACGGCGCGCGCGTTCTCGCCGACGATCATGCCTTCATAAACTCGCGTCCCTGGTCTGGCGAACAGTGTCCCGCGCTCCTGAAGATTGAAGAGCGCGTAGGTCGTGGTCTCGCCGGTGCGATCGGCAACGAGCGAACCAGTCGAGCGTCCACGTAGCGATCCTTGCCATTCACCCCAACGGAGAAACATCGTGTTGAGCAGACCGGTGCCTTTCGTCTCGGTGAGGAACTCGTTACGAAAACCGATCAAGCCGCGCGACGGCGCCTCAAACTCGAGCCGTACGCGTCCGGTCCCGTGATTGATCATCTTCGTCATCTGCCCCTTGCGCCGGCCGAGTGCCTCTGTGATTACGCCGATGAACTCGTCGGGGCAATCCACAACGACCGCTTCGATCGGTTCGAGGATCTGTCCGTCGACTTTGCGCGTGATTGCTTCCGGTTTCGATACCTGAAGCTCGTAGCCTTCACGTCTCATCATCTCGATCAGGATCGCCAACTGAAGTTCGCCGCGTCCGGAGACTTTGAACTGATCGGGCGATTCAGTGTCTTCGACGCGAATCGCGACGTTGCCGAGAATTTCTTTGTCGAGACGTTCCTTGAGCTGGCGCGAAGTCACGAATTTTCCTTCGCGTCCTGCAAACGGCGAGTTGTTAACGCCGAAGATCATCGCGATGGTCGGCTCGTCGACGGCTATTGACGGGAGCGGATGCGGGTTCTCGACGGAAGTGATCGTATCGCCGATGTTGATGTTCTCGATTCCCGCAAGTGCGACGATCTCGCCGAAGCTCGCGCTCTCGACGGCCTCGCGTTTGAGTCCTTCGAAAACGTAGAGCTGCGACACCTTCGTCTTTTGGGTGGTGCGATCGGGTTTCACCACGGCGATTTGATCGCCAACCTTGATCTCGCCCGAGAAGATGCGACCGATGGCGAGGCGTCCGACGTAGTCGTTGTAATCGAGATTGGCGACGAGCAACTGAAGCGAGTCAGAACGAAGCTCGCGCGGCGCTGGAATAGTTTCGACAATCTGATCGAACAGCGGTTGTAAGTTGTTCGAGTCGTCTTCGAGCTTGTTTTTGGCGACGCCGTCGCGCGAGACGGCGTAGAGAATCGGAAACTCGATCTGTTCGTCGGTGGCGTCGAGGTCGAGAAAGAGTTCATAAATCTCGTTCACGACTTCCGACGGGCGCGCATCGCTGCGGTCGATCTTGTTGACCACAGCGATCGCGGGAAGTCGCGCTTCGAGCGCTTTGCGCAGAACGAAACGCGTCTGCGGCAAACAACCTTCAGCCGCGTCGACGAGCAACATCACGCCGTCGACCATCTTCAACACGCGCTCGACTTCACCGCCAAAGTCCGCGTGACCCGGCGTGTCGACGATGTTGATCTTCACGTCGCGGTAACGAACGGCGGTGTTCTTGGCCATGATCGTAATGCCGCGTTCGCGTTCCAAATCCATCGAGTCCATGACGCGGTCGCGCACTTGCTCGTTTTCACGGAAGGTTCCTGACTGTCGCAACATTGCGTCGACGAGCGTGGTCTTGCCGTGGTCGACGTGCGCAATGATCGCGATATTACGTACGTGCTTTTGTTCGGTCATTGGTATTGGTCTGTCTCAGTGCTTCGTAAAGCACGATACCGACCGCTGTCGCAAGATTCAAGCTGCGGACTTTAGGATTGAACATGGGAATTCGTAGGGAGTTGCTCCAGTTTTTGCGCAGGAGTTCCTCGGGCAAGCCACGCGTTTCGGGGCCAAAGACGAGGCAATCATCGGGTTCGAACGACCATTCGGTGTAGACGCGATCGGCTTTCGTAGTGAGATAAACGAAGCGCGCGGCGGGCATAGCTGTGTACAACGATTCGAGATTGGTGTGTCGCGAGAGTTGCACTTCCGGCCAATAGTCAAGACCGGCGCGGCGCAACGCGCGATCGTCCATGCGAAAGCCGGTGACGCCGACGATGTGCAGCGGAATGTTGGTCGCGGCGCAGAGTCGGGCGATGTTGCCGGTGTTGGGTGGAATCTCTGGTTCGACGAGTGCGACGGCGATCATCAGCTTTCCTGGTGCGAAATGCGAAGGCTCCCCTGAAGCGCTTCCATTTGTGCTATTGTGAATTAACCTCACCTGATTATCTGCAACAGGTCCTGTTATGCAACCACTACAATTCAGATTTCGCTACACCGAAGCAGAGTACCTGAGCGCTTCGCGGCTACTGACGTGGGGCGAAAAGTCTACGCTCGTGCGCATGATGTCGTTCTTCCTGCTGATCTTGTTCGGCGGAATCATGCTAACGATCATCCAGGACTTTGTTTTACCCATTTGGTCAGTAGTGGCACTCACGCTGCTTGTAGCCGCGGCTTTCGTCTACAAGCTCTTCTTCGATATGCCCAAACGGTACTTCCGCGGAAATGAAAACGTTCGCGACGAGTACCTGCTGAGTTTTTCGCATGAAGGCGTTTGGGTGAAAACTTCCCAGATCGATTCGAAACTTGCCTGGAGTCTCTACACGCGCGTTTTAGAGAACAGCCAGCTCTACGTCATCGTGTACGGTAAGGACGCGAGAATGATGACCCCGGTCCCCAAGCGAGTCTTCAAGGGTGTGAATGAGGAACTGGAATTCAGGAAACTTTTGCGCGAGCACGTCAATCATCAACTGCCACCAACGAGCGCGAGCATCGAAGCTCGAGCTGAACAGTACATTCCCTCCGGTTCAGAACCACCTGACTGGCGTTAACGAAAAACAAAAAGAAACGACGAGCTTCGCTTGAAGGTCTCGTCGTTTCTTTTGTAAGGCCTCGTCGGCCTCGGATGTTTGTGTGCGCCGGTGGAAGGTACGTGCTGTGACCTGCTGGTTCGACTTATCTCTTCTTTGCGGCTTTCTTGGTTCCGCCCTTCTTCGCGGCCTTCTTGGTTCCGCCCTTCTTCGCTGCTTTCTTTCCACCTTTTTTAGTTGCCATAGCTTCTATGTGCTCCTTCTTTCGAGATTGGTTTTTTGTTTCTTCATGACCACAAGATACTGTGCTTAGTTCTGTCTTGTGGGCTAGAGTAAACGGCGCACAACATCTTGCTATATAAACGCAAATATCTCCGATGTCAATAACTTATTACTTCTGGCTGAAATATTTTTTTGCGCGTCGATCGCGCTTCGCGAGACGTTTGGAAGAGGTGATCAGGGTGTGATGAGTGTGGCGCGGCGTTAGTGAGTTGGGCCAAGTGTGTTCGCTGAGTTCGCTACTGCGAGTAGAGTGCGATGAGATCGAAAGGAGATGAAGAAACGCAGTGCTGGTCCAACTCTTAGTTGCGAAAGAGCGGAGTGAAGATCCACTGATCGTGACGTTCGATGCCGTAGTAAGTGAGCACCGAATCTTTCGTGCTGCGACTCACAACACCGACGAATGGACCACTCGAGTCGTCATCGAGCGAAGTCGCACTGCTGGGCGTGGGCTTCGTGCCGGTGTTTACGAGGTTGACGATTGCAGGAGCTGCTAACTGTTGTAATCGCTGAAGTTCTTGTGTACGTGGCGGCGGCAGAAAACCGTTGGTATAGAACATCACCGACTGCTGAAAGTCGATCAATCTTTGCGAGCGTGGATGAACGAAGCGCCACTCACCACCATTCGTCAGCGGATCGCGCGAGGCTGAAACGCGCAGGATTTGACGGTTCTTCGAACCACCAGGGATCGGTACTCCTTCGAGCAATTGGTCTATCGAAGAAGGCAATGCTTGATCGCCGAAGTTGCCGGTCGTTCCTGCTTTGTAACGATAGTATTGAGCGATCGCATCAGCGACCTGCTCGCCGCGAAAGATCGCTTCCTGCTCGCGCTCGCGCTGCGTTTGTTGCTGCATGCTGGGCGCAACGGCCATGGCGAACAAAGCGACGACGCTCATCAGCGCGAGGAGCGCGACGAGCGCGTAACCGCCTTGGGATCGTCTCGGCGCCCTCAAAGTCACCGGCGAGAGTCGCAGCTCACGCTCGCTACACAACCCGAATATATTGTGGTCGGCGTTTGCCTCAGGGTTCGTCATCTTCAGACTCAACTCGCGGTGTTGGACGCGTCAACGGATTGCCCAAACCCTTGTCGCCTTCGGTCATCTGCAGCGTGTGTTTGATCTTCAGCGTGGTGTCGATCATCACCAGCTCTTTCTCCGACATACTGGTCACGCGAAACCTTCCGCTCAACACGTCGCCGCGATGAACGTTCAGGATGTTCTTGTTGCTGCGATCCTGGACCAGGGCCGTGTCATCGACTCGCGTGTGCGGACTGATGATGCCGACGTAAAGATAGTTTGGAGTGGGTGGCGCGGCTATAGTCAGCATCGCCGGGTTTGAGTAAAGACTGTTGTCGGCATTACGCACGAGGATGTTGCGTGAACCCGGGGCGGCGATCACGGACGCGGAAACGTTGGCTGAGAGCTGCTGCGGACTGATGTAGTTGGTCTGGAACTCACGCCCGTCCACATAGATCTTCGTGGCTGGCGTAAATTTGTCGCCCGCAACTTCGAGTTTGAAATCAGCGCTGCGTGCATAAACATTTGATGGCGACAGGGACGCCAGCAGTAGCGGCGGTGGCGGCGTTGGAGAAGGAGCCGGCTCCGCTGCGACCGTTGTCTGCTTCGGCGCCGGCGGCACGTAGTAAGCGAAGATGTTCCGCTTCACGTCCGGGGCGCTGTATGAAGAGGGCACATAGGTTATCGGGGTTAACTGCGCCGCATCGAGAGCTTCTGAAGAGGGCGCCGGTTGATTCTGCCGCGGCGTCGCTGCCTGCGTCGTGCGCGATCCCGGTCCTGACGGCGTTGCCGCCGCTCTCGACGTATTCGTGGGCTTGCTGCTGCCGAAGCCAAAGAACGTCCACCACAGGAAGACCACTGCAACCAGTCCCAGAACGGCCGCCCAAATCACCTTCTTCTTCTCGCCAGGTTTGCTGAAATCAACTGCTTGCATTTCGTTATTCCTGACTGTGGGCGTTGTCGTTGGCTGCGGTTTCCCGCTGGAAGTAAGTCGTCATATTGATTTGCAGGCTGATGAGCGACCCGCGCGGGTTCGTGGCGCTTTCCTCAGCGGAGGCCGGCGCGTTGTTCTCGTTCGCGCGCTGCAACTCGACCTGATTGATGATGACGAACTGTTTGGTTCTTTCGAGGTCGCGAACGAAGCGGCGGATGTCGTTGTACTGTCCTTCGACGGTTACCATCACTGCCACGCCCGGATAAAAACTCTGCCACTTGTTCGTCGTTGCTTTGCCGACGGTTTTAGTTCCGCTTGGATCGAGTGGCGTGTAGGTTGGTCCGGAAGTATTGCGGAGATTGTTCTTGAGGATCATTTGATTCAGCTCTTCGTAGAGCTGCATGCGCCCTTGTTCCGGATGCAACAGATAACTGCTTTGGAAATCGCCAAGACTTGTCGCGATCTGATCAACCTGCCCCTTTGTGTCGCGTCCTTTGACCACGACGCCTTGCAACGTGTGCAGGTTTGCTTGTAGCCGAGCCTTGTCCTCGTTGAGCGATGTGACGCGCGAACGTGCCGGCACGAAAAAGTAGAGATAGCTGAGCAGCACGAGCAACAACACAAAACAACTTCCGGCCAGGCTCACTACTTCGGCTACGCCAAACATCTTCCCACGACGCGAAGCAAGAAAACTCGTGACGCGTTGCTTGTATTGCGATTGTGATCGAGGTGCGACTTCCGCGCTCATTTCGACACCTCGCTTGCGGCGGCCGCTGGCGTTACTTCGGCGACGTTCTCATGCGCGTAGCCGGAACGCGGCCGGTAAACGACCACCAGCTCATATTCGGTCCCGCTTTCACCGCGGCCCTTTTGCAAGGTCTGCCCGCGCAAATCGGGTTGGAAAATTCCCTCCTGATACATCGATGAAATCATCTCGGTGACGGTCGCGGGAGTTTTCGCAAACACCGCCAACTCGAGTTCCGCGACCACCTGCTCGCCTTGAATCGACACGTCGCGCACTGCGATGCGCGACACTCTTACGTTTGCCGGCAATGAAGCTTCAAGATCCACCAAGAGTTTCGACCACAGAAACTTGCGCCGGTCGACTAACTGGTGCGCCGCCGGAACTGCCTGCTGTTGTTCAGGCGTCAGCAAGCTTTTGATCTCATCGGCTGTTTTCAGCAGCGACTGTTCCTGTTGTCGAAGGCTATTGATCTCCAGTTGCGCGGTGTTGCCCTGGCTCTTGGCGACCGTCGTCAGCCGCACAACCACGAGCAAGCCAATGACTGAAATAAAAAGAATGATTGCCGTCAGCGCCCAGGGTAACAGGCGATTACTAAAGGGTTTGGAGGCTAAATTGAGATTGCTGTTCACTGCGGAAAAAGAATAACGGCCAGTTGAAATAATGGCAAACTGCGACGTTTGCCTCGATTTACACGCGAGCCGGCCGCAACCGTTGCAAAAAGCCGCGCACTCGTTAGTCGCTTCGGGGCCGTAGCGGGCCTTCGTTTAGCGCCAACGAGTGACGATAGGCGCAGGTCACGTTTCGTCCGTTTCGCTTCGCGCGGTAGAGTGCGGAGTCAGCCAGTTCCACGAGGCGAATCGGGTCGCGAGCGTCGTCGGGAAAACAGGCAACACCGATGCTCACCGTGAGTCGAAAACGTTCCGCAGCCGGGGTCGCGCCTTCAGTAGACGCCGAGAAGACGGACTGTTCGATGCCGCGTCGCACACGCTCGGCTGCCACGAGACCTTGCAGATAGTCGGCATCGAGCAGAAACGCGGCAAACTCTTCGCCGCCAAAACGCGCCGCTACGTCACCAGACCGCAACGCCGCTTTGATGATTACGCCGATGTCCTGCAAGGTGCGGTTGCCGACGAGGTGACCATAGCTGTCGTTGACGGTCTTGAAGTGGTCGAGATCCATCATCAGCACGCAAAACGGTTGCGACGTCTGTTCGGCACGAGCGGCTTCGCGCCGCAGTTCGGTAAAGAACGACTTGCTCGTGAGCAGCCCGGTAAGCTCGTCGTGACCAAGCAGGCGCTGAATCTGTTGTTGAAAAGCGCGATCGATTTCGTCGAGTAGTTCGAAACGAAAGAGCTGAGCGCCGATCAGGATCTTGTCGCCGTGCCGCAACGTTGCTTCTGTTACCGGATGGCCGTTGACGAGCGTACCGTTAGTCGAGTTGAGGTCACGGATCTTGAAAACAGGCTCGCCCGAATTTGCGTCTACCTCTGCGGTGATCGCAGCATGCAGGCGCGAGGCTTTGGCGTCGTTCACGCGAACGTGGGCCTCGATCGCGCGCCCAAGAGTGACCTCCGGTTGTTCGAGCGGGATGGGGGTCGCCATCAGTTCTCCAGCCAGGGCAACGAGCACGGGCCGGCGATCGGCGTTAGCGAGAGAGCTGGCCCTGGTGTCTGGTCCAACTTGCGTCGGAGAATCGGTCTCGTGGTAATCGTGCGCCATTCAGGTTCGCGAGGTTTCGGTTATTGGCCGTGGGGCGGTTAGGATCTTATCGCTGTTGCTCCTATAATTGCTACACCCAAATTTACTCTTACCCAACTGATAAAGTCATGGAACTGCAAAGATCGGAAGAATCGGCTATCGGAACTTGTTGTGATTCGGTGGAAACGGGCAGCGTCGAACGGGTCGCGGTCGCGAATTTACCGACGGAATGGGGCGACTTTCGCGTCGCCGCGTATCGCTCGGTGACCAGCGACGAGGAGTTTGTGGTCCTATTTAAAGGCGAACTCCGGCGCGACGTGCCCACCCTCGTCAGGATTCACTCGCAGTGCCTTACCGGCGATGTGTTCGGCTCGACGAAGTGCGACTGTGGACGGCAGTTGCACCAGACAATGCAGATGATTAACCAGGAAGGCCGCGGCGCGATCGTCTACCAGCAGCAGGAAGGACGCGGCATTGGCATCGTCAACAAGATTCGCGCCTACGCGCTCCAGGATCAGGGCGCCGACACAGTTGAAGCGAATGTGAGGCTGGGTCTCGAGGTCGATTTACGCGAGTATCAGCAGTGTGCCGAGATCCTTTACGATCTCGGCCTCTGCAAAGTGAAAGTCATCTCCAACAATCCACTAAAGCTGCGCGCGCTCGAAGAAGCGGGACTTAAGATTGTCGAGCGCGTTTCGATTGAAGTCGACGCGACCGAGGATGCGGCCGGCTACCTGCGAACGAAGAAAGAGAAGCTGGGCCACCTCCTCGATCTGAAGCGAAGTTAATTACGGCTTACTCCTCAAATCTTTGATCGTGCCCTTGATCCGCTCGGCGTCCGGAGCTTTCGGATCGAGTTTCAAATACTTCTCCAACTCATCTGCTGCTTCCTTGTTCTTGTGTGCGCTCATGTAAAGGCCGCCAAGATACTTGTGCGCGAGGGCGAGGTTTTCGCCACCATTCGCGACCGTAGTCTCAAACTCCGGTAACGCTTCGTTATAGCGCTTCAGGCTAATCAACGTCAGACCGAGGTAGTAATGTCCGGTTGGACCATTGCTGTTCAGCTCCAGCGCCTTGCGCAGGTGCATCTCAGCATCCTCGAACTTCTTCTTATTGAACATCACGATGCCGAGATTCAGGTGGGCCACAGGGTCGTTGGGTTTCAGTTTGATTAGCGCTTCGTAAGTTTCGCCGGCTTTGTCCATCTGGTTCAGCTTCATGTACTGGACGCCTAGATCGCTAATCGCCATCGCGAAATTCGGATAAGCGGCGACTGCCTGCGAAAAGAATTCGGCGGCGGCTTTGTGATCACCCTTCGCCGCTGCTGCCGTTCCCTTCTGATAGAGACTGAGCGCATTCTGCGGCACACCGGCAAAGGCCGGATTAGAGGCGTCAACTTTAAAGTGCAACTCGACTACGATCTGCGATATCCGACCATTCGCTTCGGGATCTATCGTTACCGCCTCGCGAGCCTTTTCATATTGCGCGCCCGCATCCACCACGACGCTGTAGGTACCTGGCCGAATGTTGCGGAAACGAAATGTGCCGTCCTGATCGGTGCCGGTGGACATCGAGCCAAAGGCGCCGCCGGTGCCTTCGAGATTCACCTTAACCTGGATGCCGGATTGGCCCGGGGGGAAAAGTACACGTCCCTGAATCGTATTGCTGCCGTCGCCGCTGGGCAGACCGCGGGAGCTGCCCGGCATCACGCCCTGGGCACGTACTGACAAACCAGCGGTGATGACGAGCGAAGCGAGAAGAGCAATTTGAAAATGACCTAAACCGATGCGCGATTTCTTAGTCATATATGATCGCTTCCTTTCTAATTAAAATTGCTGGCGGTGCGGCTGCGAAGGTCCTTGATTGTAGCACGCACGCGCGCGGCGTCATGCGCGTTGGGGGTCAGCCGCAGGTAATCTTCGAGGGCCGCGACGGCTTTCGGATATTCATGTCTTTTCCAGTAAATCCCGCCGAGGTAATACTGCGCCAGGCCCAACTGATTACCGCTGCCTTCGATTGCCGCCAGGAGTTCCTTCTCGGCTTCCTCGTACCTGTTCGTGCGCACGAAACAAAGACCGAGATACATGTGCGCAGTTGCTAACGACGAATTGCGCTTCAGTGCTTCACGCAGTTGTGTTTCGCCTTCCTCAAACTGTTTCGCTTCGAGTAAGGCGATACCGAGGTTCAAACGCGGACCGTAAGCGTCCGGACTAAGTTTGACTGCATCCTTCAGAGCATCAACGGCTCGTGAGGTCTGGCCTAGTTTCAAATACTGGACACCAAGCTCGTTTAGCGCGAGCGGAAAGTTTGGATAGAGCGCGACGGCGCTCTTAAGGCTTTCGACAGCCTTCGCTGCATC
>Ga0075426_10001566_pt1 | contig 16314 bp, 15 predicted proteins | sample SoiMethybrSBSTD5_FD_75304 | JGI IMG/M metagenome (GOLD analysis project Ga0075426, IMG submission 75304) | Bulk soil microbial communities from a Populus tree surrounding site in Tennessee, USA - Soil MetaG P. TD hybrid SBSTD5 | ecosystem: Environmental > Terrestrial > Soil > Tree plantation... | reverse complement strand
AGGCCGGGCGGACACATGAGCGCCTTCTGCGAGCCGGCCACCGCGACGTCGACGCCCCAGGCGTCGGTCGCGAGCTCGACCCCGCCGAGGCTCGAGACGGCGTCGACGACTACCAGCGCGCCGGTGGGCGCGACCGCCCGGGCGATCGCCTCGATGTCGTGGACGACGCCGGTCGAGGTCTCGGACTGGGTGACGTAGACGGCGACGGTCTCGCCCTCGCCGGCCGCGGCCGCGATCCGGCCCGGGTCGAGCCGCTCGCCCCACTCGTGCTCGACGTGCACGGGCTCGATCCCGTAGGCCCGCGCCAGCCTCAGCCAGCGCTCGCCGAAGTTCCCGGCCGAGGCGACGACGGCGCGGTCGCCCGGCGACAGCAGGTTCGCGATCGCCGACTCCATGGCCGCGGTGCCCGAGCCGGTGAAGAGCAGGACGTCGTGCTCGGTCTCGAAGATGCGCCTGAGCCGCTCGATCGTCTCGCCCAGCAGGGCGCGGAAGTCTGGGCTGCGGTGGTGATGCAGCGGCGCGGACTCTGCGGCGACGACCTCGGGCGGCACCGGGGTCGGGCCGGGAGTGATCAGGTAGCGCTTGCCGTCCACGCGCGCCGAATCGTATTGCGGGGCGCGGACAATCGGGGACAGTCCCCGCCCGCGGGGACTGTCCCCGCCTAGCCTTGCAGGCGGTCGCGCAGCAACTGCTGCACCTGGCGGGCGTCCGCGCGGCCGCGCGTCTGCTTCATCACCTGGCCGACCAGCGCGTTGATCACGCCCTCCTTGCCCGAGCGGAACTGCTCGACGAACTGGGGGTTCTGCGCCAGCACCTCGTCCACCATGCCCTCGAGTTCCGACGAGTCGCCGATCGATGCCAGGCCCTGGTCGGCGACGAGCGCAGCCGGGTCGGCCGACGGCTGTGCCTCGAGCAGCGCGTAGACCTGCTTTCCGATCGTCGGCGTGATCGTGCCGGCGGAGATCAGGCCGATGATCCCGGCCAGGCCCTCGGGCGGGATCGTTCCGACCGCGGCCGGCTGGTTTCGCACCCAATCCGAGGCGGCCTTGCCGTCGCCGCTGGCCTTTGCCACCGCCTCGAAGTAGTCGGCGGTCTCGGCCGCCGCGTTCAGGTCCGTCGCGTCCTGCTCGCTCAGTCCATAGGCGTCGCGGAAGCGGGCGATCCGGGCGGCCGGCAGCTCCGGCATCGCGTCACGCAGACGGCGCACTGTCTCGGCGCTCGGCTCGAGCGGGACGAGGTCGGGCTCCGGGAAGTAGCGGTAGTCGTCGGCCTCCTCCTTGGAGCGGCGGGCGTGCAGCTCGCGCGCCTGCGGGTCGTAGTGCAGCGTCTCCTGCCGCACCTCGCCGCCGGACTCGAGCAGGTCGATCTGGCGCCGGATCTCGGCGGCCATGCCCTCGCCCAGGAACTTGAACGAGTTCATGTTCTTGAGCTCGGTCTTCGTGCCGAAGGCGGACTCGCCCCTGCGTCGTACCGACACGTTGGCGTCGCAGCGCAGCGACCCCTTTTCCATGTCGCAGTCGGAGACCCCGATCGTCTGGAGCGTGTTCTTGAGGAGGCCGAGGAAGGCCACCGCCTGCTCCGGCGTGCGCAGGTCGGGCTCGGTCACGATCTCGACGAGCGGCGTGCCGCAGCGGTTGAAGTCGACCACCGACGAGTCGGCGCCGGCGATGCGCCCGCCCGAGCCGCCCGCGTGGACGAGCTTGGCGGCGTCCTCCTCGAGGTGCGCCCGGGTGATGCCGATGCGGCCGCCGTCGACGTCCAGGTGTCCGTGGATGCAGATCGGCTGGTCGTACTGGCTGATCTGGTACGCCTTGGGGCTGTCGGGATAGAAGTAGTTCTTGCGGTGGAACTGGCACCGGTCGGCGATGTCGCAGTCGAGCGCGAGGCCGATCTGGATCGCCTTGTCGACCGCGCCGCCGTTGATCGTCGGCAGCGCTCCCGGGTAGCCCAGGCATACCGGGCAGGTGAGCGTGTTGGGCTCCGCCCCGAAGACGTTCGCGCAGGCGCAGAACATCTTCGAGTCCGTGTTCAGCTGCACGTGGATCTCGAGGCCGATCACGGCCTCCCAGCCGTTCGTGCTCACGCGCGTGCCGCCATCGCCGGGGGCCGGGGATCGAAGCCGATCGCACCCTCGAGCGCGTGGGCCGCCGCCAGGATGCGGTTCTCGGCGAAGGCCGGGCCGATCATCTGGAAGCCGACCGGGAGCCCCTCGGCCGTGCCGCACGGGATCGAGATCCCCGGCAGGCCGGCCAGGTTCGCGGGCACCGTGAGCACGTCGGACGCGTACATCGCCCAGGGGTCGTCGACGCGCTCGCCGATCCGGAACGCGACCGTCGGCGAGGTCGGCGAGACGACCAGGTCGACGTCCGCGAACGCGGCGGTGAAGTCCTCCCGGATGCGGGTGCGCACCTTCTGGGCCATGCCGTAGTAGGCGTCGTAGTAGCCGGCGGAGAGCGCGTAGGTGCCGAGCATGATCCGCCGCTTCACCTCGGCGCCGAAGCCTGCCGCGCGGGTGCGCCCGTACATGTCGTGCACCGTGTCGCCCGGCTCGGTCAGTCGCATGCCGTAGCGGACGCCGTCGAACCGCGACAGGTTCGCCGAGGCCTCGGCCGGGGCGATCAGGTAATAGGCCGGGAGCGCGTAGCCGGCGTGCGGCAGCGACGTCTCGACGATCTCGGCGCCGAGCGCCTCGGCCGCGGCCATCGACGCGTCGAACGCCTCGCGCACGCCCGGCTCGATGCCCTGGGCCAGCAGGTCGGTCGGCACGCCGAGGCGGACGCCGCGCAGGCTCTCGGCCGTCGGCACCTCGATCGGCTCGGGCAGCTCGACCGACGTGGAGTCGCACGCGTCCTTGCCGCAGATCACCTGCATGAGCAGGGCGGCGTCGCGCACCGTGAGCGCGAAGGGGCCGATCTGGTCGAGCGACGAGGCGAACGCGATCAGGCCGTAGCGGCTGACCGCGCCGTAGGTCGGCTTCATGCCGACGACGCCGCAGAGCGCGGCCGGCTGGCGGATCGAGCCGCCGGTGTCCGTGCCCAGCGAGAGCGGCGCGAAGCCGGCGGCGACCGCCGCTGCGGAGCCGCCCGACGACCCGCCGGGGACGCGCGCCCTGTCCCACGGGTTGTGGGTCACGCCGAAGCCGGAGTTCTCGGTCGACGAGCCCATCGCGAACTCGTCCATGTTCGTCTTGCCCAGCGGCACGAGGCCGGCGGCCTTCACGCGGGTGACGCAGCCGCCGTCGTAGATCGGGATGTAGCCCTCGAGGATGCGCGACCCGGCGGTCGTCTCCTCGCCCTTCGTGCAGAGGATGTCCTTGAGCGCGATCGGCACCCCCTGCAGGCCGGTGCGGCCGTTGCGGTCGAAGCCGTCCGCCTCGGCCAGCGCGGCGTCGCGGCGGGTGCGCAGGAACGCGTGGATGCCGTCGTCGGCCGCCTCGATCCGGTCGAGGTACGCGGTTGCGAGCTCGCGGCAGGAGACCTCGCCCGCGTCGAGGAGCTCGATGCAGCGCTCCGCCGTCAGGCCGAGCGTGTCGGTCATGCGGTCGGCGGCACGCGGAAGCCGCCGTCGGCCGGGTCGGGGGCGTTCGCGAGCACCTCGTCGCGCGGCCACGACGGCCGCGATTCGTCCTCGCGCACCTGGTTCGTCAGGTCGAGCGCGTGCGCCGTCGGCTCGACGCCGGACAGGTCGAGCGACGAGAGCTGCTCCACGTGTCCGATGATCGTGGAGAGCTGGTCGGTCATGCGCGCGACCTCGTCGTCGGTCAGGCGCAGGCGCGCCAGCCGGGCAACGTGCAGCACGTCGTCGGACGAGATCGCCATCGTCGGCGCAGGATAGTCAACGAGCGTACCGGGGGGCAGCGCTGCCGCCGCCCCCGGTCACGGTGCGGGACTACGCGAGGGCGCGAGCGCTAGGCGAGCGCGCGAACGCCGCTGGCCTGCAGGCCCTTGTTCCCCTGGACGACGTCGAACTCGACCCGCTGGCCTTCGTTCAGGGTCTTGTAGCCGTCGGCCTGGATCTCGGAGAAGTGGACGAACACGTCTTCACCGCCATCCTGCTGGATGAAGCCGTAGCCCTTCTCGTTGCTGAACCACTTCACAGTGCCTTCTGCCAACTCGCTTCCTCTCCTTGTTTCACCCGCATGCGCGACGGGATCGCGCAACACTAAAGCAGGTTCCGGACGTTTGCAACGAAGTCCCCGGAGGCGTGAGACACAGCTGTTTCAGGCGGAGTGAAGCGCGTTTGCGGCGATCACCGTGTTGCGCAGCAGCATGGCGATCGTCATCGGCCCGACGCCGCCCGGCACCGGCGTGATCGCGCCCGCCACCTCGGCCACCGGGCCGTAGTCGACGTCGCCGGCCAGACCCTCGTCGGTGCGGTTGATCCCGACGTCGATGACGGTCGCTCCGGGCTTCACCATGTCGGCGGTGACCATGCGGGCGCGGCCGACCGCGGCGACGAGGACGTCGGCGCGGCGGCACACCGCGGCCAGGTCGCGCGTGCGCGAGTGGCAGACCGTGACCGTGGCGCTGCGATGCAGGAGCAGCAGCGCCACCGGCTTGCCAACGATGTCGGAGCGGCCGACGACGACCGCATCGGCCCCCTCGAGCTCAACCCCGGTCGCGTCGAGCAGCTCCATGACGCCGGCGGGCGTGCAGGCCACGAGGCCGGGCCGGCCCGCGACCAGCCGGCCGACGTTCAGCGGATGGAAGCCGTCGACGTCCTTGGCGGGGTCGATCCGGTCGAGCACCTGCTTGAAGTCGAGTCCCTTCGGCAGCGGCGCCTGCACCAGGATCCCGTCGACCCGGTCGTCGGCGTTGTAGCGCTCGACCATCGCCAGCACCTGTCCTTGAGTCGACGTCGCCGGCATCGGCTCGTGAAAGGAGGCCATGCCGGCCTCCTCGCACGCCTTGATCTTGTTGCGCACGTAGACCTGGGAGGCCGGGTCCTCCCCGACCAGGATCGTCACCAGGCCCGGCGTGTGGCCGGTGCGCTCGCGCAGCTCCGCCGCATCCTTCGCGACCCGCGCGCGCACGTCCGCCGCCACCTGCTTGCCGTCGATGATCGTCGCCACGGGCGCGGACGATACCGAATCGGCAGTCGCGGGCGGCCGGCACCAAAAGGGTGATCTTCCTCTGGCTCCCTTGCCAATCTTGCAAAATGCCACGAACGTGAGTGGGAAGCGGCTCTTGCAGTTGTCCCCCGTCCGCCGCTCCCAGAGATCTCCGGAGGAGGTGAATCCCTTGACCGACTTCATCCGTGGCCTTCAGGCCGACGTGAGCGACGAGGCCGGCCAGACGATGGCCGAGTACGCCGTCGTCCTCGGCGTCATCACCATCGCGGTGGTGGTCACGCTGGGCCTGCTCAGCACCGCCATCAAGAACCTGCTGAACAACGTCATCGCCTCGCTCTAGGCCCAGGCCCGGAGCGCTCCGGGACCGGCTCCCCCGCCCCATCGCGGGGGCCGGCCCGAGAACCCACGATCGCGTCGGGGCACCTCCCAAAAGGGGATTTCCGGCACGTGGACTCTTTTCTGCTCAATGCCGCATCGTCGGATGCCGAAACACACCTGGGGGCAGCCTGCCTCCGGAGACCCATCCCGGGAGGATCGCATGATCGAGTACCTGAACGAGACCGTCGAGACCCTGCAGGACGAGGCCGGCCAGACCATGGCCGAGTACGCCGTCGTCCTCGGCGTCATCACCATCGCCGTGGTGGTCACGCTGGGCCTGCTCAGCACCGCCATCAAGAACACGCTGAACAACGTCATCGCGTCGCTCTAGCCGACGTCGAGGCACCGACGGCGGGCCCGCCCACGCGGGCCCGCCCTCACCCCCTCCGGACTCCCCTCACACACCTGTGATCCGACGCTACACACACCGCCAGGACGGCCAGGCCGTCGTCGAGTTCGTCGTCATCCTGCCCGTGCTCCTGCTCGTGCTGATGGCGATCTACCAGTTCGGCCAGGTGTTCGTGAACTACATGGATGTCACGAGCGCCGCCCGCGAGGGCGCGCGCAAGGCGGCCGTGAGCCGCTCGGCCGGCACCTGCACGGCCGTCGACAGCCTCGCGATCTCAGCCGCGAAGGGGGCCGGCTCGGACCTGAACCAGTCCAACCTGACCGTCACCGTGAACCGCACGTGCACCAACAACGCGTACGCGCAGTCGTCGGACGTCACGGTCACCGCCACGTACCCCTACTCCATCAACATCATGGGAGTGGTCGTCTCGTCGGGCACGCTGACCTCGGCCACCACCATGCGGGTGGAGTGACCGCCGCGCGTTCGCGGCAGCTGCACCGTCCCGCGTCGTTCTTCCTCTTTTTCGCCTTCTAAAGCCCCCGGCCGGCACTGCCGATACGTGTCTGGCCACGAGTCCCGCTCAACGTCCCCGAGTCTTCCACGAGAGGCAGCCGCATGTCCTACAGCGTCCGCAACATCGTGATCGCGCTGATCCTCGCCGTCGTCGCGGCGGGTCTCGTGATCATGTACACGAGCAACGTCAAGCACAACGCCGACCAGAGCATCAAGACCACGACGGTTGTCGTCGCCAAGGGTGACATCGTCGCCGGCACGCCCCTGAACACCCTGGTCGACGGCGGCGCCTTCACGACCCGCCAGGTCGCCACCAAGGACGTCGTGCCCGGCGCCTTCACCTCGATCAGCTCGCTGAACACCTCGCTCGCGACCGCGACGAACATCACCGCCGGCGCGCAGGTCACGCCCGCGATGTTCTCGGACTCCAAGGACACGGCGATCGTGAACCAGATCCACGGCACGATGCGCGCCGTCCAGGTCGCCTTCAACGCCAACCGCGTACTCGGCGGCACGCTGAAGGCCGGCGATCACGTCGACATCTACGGTGAGATCACGATCCAGTCGTCGCGCAACAACAGCCAGTTCTCGCAGCAGACGGTCGCCGCCCGCATCATCACCAACGTCGAGGTGCTCTCCACCTACGACACGGGCGTCGCCACCACGCCGCTGACCTCGGCATCGGGGGCCAACAGCGCCTCGGGCACCGACGACGGCACGGGCGGTGACGCTGTGATCCTCGCGATCCCGCAGAACCTGCTGCCCGACTTCATGCTGATCCGCGCGGATGGGCAGTTCTGGATGGCCCTGCGGCCCGGCCACGGCGCCCAGGACACCGGTGCTTCCGTCGCCACCCCGTGCAGCACCTTCGCCACCGGCCTGACGGCCGTGCAGGTCAAGAACTCCCTCCCCATCTGCGTGTCTGGAGCGAAGAAATAATGACGAACCAGTCCCCGATCAAGGTCTTCATCACCGGCGCCGCCAACGGTCTGGCGGAGGTTCGTGAGGGCCTCGCAGACCACCCCGACGTCGAGCTCGTCGGGACGGCCGCCGACCCGGTCAAGGCCGGCGCGAAGCTGGCGGAGTCCGCCGCGCAGGTGATCCTGCACGGCACCACCGCCACCGAGCACGTCCCGACCCCCGAGGTCGAGGCGATCCGGGCGGTCACCGCCGCCCCGATCGTCCTGGTCACCTCCGCCAGCGCGAACAGCCTGCTGTCGGAGGCCCTCCAGGCCGGCATCCACGACGTCGTCCTGCTCCCGCAGCTGACCGACGGGATCGTCTTCACCATCAAGAAGGCGCACTCCCTGGCCGCGGGCCGGGCTGCCGGCGCCTCCGGCAAGGCCGCGGCGCATGCCGAGGGCAAGGTCGTCACCCTGTTCTCGCCCAAGGGCGGGTCGGGCAAGACCGCCCTCGCCTGCAACCTGGCCGTGCTGTTCGCCCGCAAGCACCAGCGGCGGACGCTCCTGCTCGACCTCGACCTGCAGTTCGGCGACGTCGCGATCATGATGGGCATCGAGCCGGACAAGACCATCTACGACCTGGTCATGGCCCGGCGCGAGCTCGACTCCGAGGCTCTGGCGGGCTACGTCACGGCCCACCAGTCGGGCGTGCACGTCCTGCCGGCGCCGCTGCGCCCCGAGGACGCCGAGCTCGTCACCGAGGAGCGCCTCGGCCACCTGTTCGCCGTGGCCAAGGAGAGCTACGACGTGGTCATCGTCGACACGCCGCCGTTCTTCCACGGGCCGGTGCTCTCGACGCTCGACCGCACCGACCAGCTCGTGCTCGTCGCCTCGATGGACGTTCCCGCCATCAAGAACGTCAAGCTCACCCTGCAGACGCTCGACCTGCTGCACTACCCGAAGGACCGCCGTCACCTGCTGCTCAACCAGACCGGCTCGAAGGTCGGCCTGAAGAAGAACGAGGTCGAGCGGGCGCTCGACCTGAAGGTGGCCTTCGAGCTCCCGGCCGACAAGGACGTGCCGTCCTCGGTCAACCGCGGAGTGCCGGTCGCGCTGGCCAGCCCGCGCGCGGGCGTGGTCAAGTCGATGGGTGACATCGCCGACAAGCTCATCCCCCAGCGGGTCGCCGCCGACGCCAAGAAGAAGCGTCGGGGAGTGAGGTAACCGGATGTCGCTGCACTCTCGCATCCAGGTCGCGACGACCGACCCCAAGGAGGGCGAGGCGCCGGAGGAGGCCGACCGCACGTCGGTCGTCGCCGATCCCTTCGCCGAGCTCAAGACCCGAGTCCACAAGGAGATCATCCCCCGGCTCGGCCCCCGTCTGTTCAACGCGGACGGCAAGGCCGAGGCCGACCTCGAGGAGAAGGTCAACGAGGTCGTGACGGAGATGCTGGCGGTCGAGAAGACGCCGCTGACCCGCCAGGAGCGGCAGGAGATCATCCGCCAGATCACGGACGACATCCTCGGCTACGGGCCGCTGGAGCCGTTCCTCCGCGACGACTCGATCACGGAGGTCATGGTCAACGACCACAAGACCATCTACATCGAGCGCCACGGCAAGATCACCCGCACGAACGCCCAGTTCGTCGACGAGGCCCATCTGCTGCGGATCATCGACAAGATCATCAGCCGGATCGGCCGCCGCATCGACGAGTCCTCGCCGTACGTGGACGCGCGCCTGCCGGACGGCTCGCGCGTGAACGCGATCATCCCGCCGCTGGCGGTGCGCGGCTCCTCGCTCACGATCCGAAAGTTCCGCCGTGACCCGTTCACGATGGCGGACCTGATCAAGTTCGGCACCCTCACGCACAAGTCCGGCCAGTTCCTGGAGGCGTGCGTCCGCGGCAAGCTGAACATCCTGATCTCGGGCGGTACCGGCTCCGGTAAGACCACCACCCTGAACGTGCTCTCGGCGGCCATCCCGAGCGACGAGCGCATCATCACGGTGGAGGACGCGGCCGAGCTCCAGCTCAAGCAGGAGCACGTGATCACGCTCGAGTCGCGGCCGGCCAACATCGAGGGCAAGGGCCAGGTCACGATCCGCGACCTCGTCCGCAACACCCTGCGTATGCGGCCCGACCGGATCATCGTCGGCGAGTGCCGCGGCCCCGAGGCCGTGGACATGCTCCAGGCCATGAACACCGGCCACGACGGCTCGCTGACCACCGTTCACGCGAACAACCCGCGTGACGCCCTGGCCCGCACCGAGACGCTGGTGCTGACCGCGGGTGTCGAGCTTCCGCTCCGGGCCATCCGCGAGCAGATCTCGAGCGCGTTCGACCTCATCGTCCAGGTCTCCCGCCTGGTCGACGGCACCCGCCGCATCACGCACGTCACCGAGGTGCTGCGGATGGAGTCGGACGTGATCGCGCTGCAGGACATCTTCATCGCCAAGCCCGTCGAGGACGGCGCGGCGAACCAGGACGCCGGCCACCGGCTGCTCGGTCCCCTGAGCTGCACCGGCCTCAAGCCGCACTTCCTGGACAAGATGGCCTCGAACGGCGTCAACCTGCCGCCGAACTTCTTCCAGGACGAGACGGGCGAGCGCGCATCGGCGCCCATCTTCGGCCGGGCGGTCGGTCAGTGATGCGCCGCCGCAGCCTGCGCACCCTGCTGTTCGTTGCAGTCGCCGCCCTGGCGGTGGCCGCGCCGGCGGCGGCGTCTGCGCCCAGCCTCACGATCAAGAAGGTCGACACGAGCGCGTGGCCGACGGTGAAGGTGACGGCGGAGACGCCCGATCCCAGCCTGACGCCCGACCTGCAGGTGGTCGAGAACGGCCAGACGGCCGCGAACGTCCACCAGGAGGCCGGCGCCCGATCGGCGGTCGCGCTCGTCCTCGACACGTCGGGGAGCATGAAGGGTCAGAAGCTGTCCGACGCGATCGCCGCGGCGACCACGTTCGTGCAGGGCACGCAGTCCACCGACACGCTGGGCGTCTACGCGTTCGGCTCCCGGCCGTACATCTCCGTCGCCCTGCCGGCGGACTCCGCCACAGCGGCGGCCGGCATCGCCAACCTGGCCACCGACCCGAAGCCGGGCACCGCCATCTATGGCGGCGTCAAGGAGGCGGCCGATGCGCTCGCGTCAACGCATGCCGAGCACAAGTCAATCGTGCTCCTGACCGACGGCTCGTCCGAGAACGACTCCGCCACGATCGACCAGGCCGTGGCGTCCGCAAAGGCGGCCCACGCGGCCATCTACGCGGTCGGCATCGAGGGGTCGGCCAACGGCACCTCGGCCCTGCAGACGCTCGCCCGCGAGACGAACGGCGAGTTCCTGCAGGCCACCAACCGCGGGGCGCTGATCGCCGCCTACGGCCGGATCTCGGCCGACATCGGCGGGACGTTCACCTTCACGTACCACAGCCTCGTCCCCAAGGGCACCCCGATCCACCTGAGCCTGTCCCTGCCCGGCCTCCCGCCGGCCACGGCCACGGCGCAGGCTCCGGGCACGGCCGCTGCCCCCGGCAGCGCGTCCAAGCCGCTGGTCCACATGCCCACGTCGACCGCCGGTCGTCTCGGCGTCGCCCTCGGCGCGGCAGTCCTGGTGCTCTTCGGGGCGCTCGTGCTGCTCTCGTCCCGGCCCGGCGTGGCCGTCAACAAGCGCATCGCGGCGTACACCGAGCCGAAGAAGCGGCCGTTGGAGATCCCCGGCGTCGCGCCGGCCACCAAGGTGAGCATGCTGCACCAGCTGTTCATCGCGACCGAGAAGATCGCCGGCTCGTTCAACTACTGGAAGAGAATGGCCTTCCGGCTCGAGCAGGCGGACCTCCCGCTGCGCACGGCCGAGATCGTCTACATCCAGATGGGCGCCGCGCTGCTCCTGGGCGTGATCGGGAGGTTCCTGATCGGCCTGAACGGGTTCCTCGAGCTGATTCCGCTCGCGGTCGGCCTCGCCCTGCCGTCGCTGTTCGTGCGGTTCATGGCCCGCAAGCGCCTGAACGCATTCGAGTCGCAGCTCCCGGAGACCCTGATCACCCTGGCCGCGTCCCTCAAGGCCGGCCATGCCTTCAACTCGGCGCTCGCGAGCGTCGTCAAGGAGGGCGCCGAGCCGACCTCGAAGGAGCTCTCGCGGGTGGCCCAGGAGATCCAGCTCGGCATGACGTCCGAGTCGGCCCTGGAGGCGATGGCCAGGCGGATGGACTCGACCAACTTCGGGTTCGTCGTCATGGCCGTCAACATCCAGCGCACGGTCGGCGGCTCGCTGGCCGAGATCCTGGACATGGTGGCCGACACCGTCCGCCAGCGCCAGCAGTTCAGCCGCAAGGTGAAGGCGCTGACCGCCCAGGGGCGCATGTCCGCCTACGTGCTCCTGGCGATGCCGTTCCTGATGGGCCTCGCCATCTTCGCCCTCAATCCCAGCTACATGTCCATCCTGTTCACCTCGACGGCCGGCAAGGCGCTCATCGCCGTGTCGCTGGTGATGATGGCGATCGGCGGGATGATCATCCGCAAGATCGTCTCCTTCAAGGGGTAGCCGAATGATTCTCATCATCATCGCCGTCGGCCTCCTCGGGGCCGCCACATACCTGCTGCTGACCGGGCTCACCGTCCGCCAGCGCGAGATTGCCGTGTCCCTCGGCAAGGCCAAGCGCTACGGCGTTCAGACCCAGCGCGAGGTGGAGACGCGACGGAGCGTCAACGACCGCATCGTCGGGCCGCTCACGCACAAGGTCGCCGCGGTGACGAGCAAGTTCCTGCCCCGCACCGATCCGAACCTGATCGCCAACCGGCTCATGGCCGCCGGGCTGGCCCGCTCGATGTCGCCGCAGATGTACCTGGCGCTCAAGGGCGGCCTGGTGTTCATGTCCATCGCCTTCGGGCTGATGGTCCTGATCTCGGGCCTCGTGCCCGCCGCGATGGGCATGCTGGTCGCCCTGGGCGGCGCCGCCATCGGCTACATCGCCCCCGACTTCTTCATCAACTCGCGCACCCGCGGCCGCCGCGAGATGATGCAGATGGAGCTGCCGAACATTCTCGACCTGCTGTGCGTGTCGGTCGAGGCCGGGCTCGGCTTCGACGCCGCCGTGGCCAAGCTGTCCGAGCGCATGACCGGCCCGCTGGTCGACGAGTTCGGGCTCGTGCTCCACGAGATGCGGATCGGCGAGAGCCGCTCCGAGGCGCTGAAGAACCTGTCCGACCGCGTGGACGTCCCGGAGGTGTCGCAGTTCTGCCGCGCCATCATCCAGGCCGACCAGCTGGGCATCGCGCTCTCCCGCATCCTGCGGGTGCAGTCCTCCGACATGCGGGTGCGGCGCCAGCTCGCCGCCGAGGAGAAGGCGATGAAGGCGCCGGTCAAGATGCTCTTCCCGACCGTGCTCTTCGTCTTCCCGTCGATGTTCGTCGTCGCGCTCGGCCCGGCCGCGCTGAACCTGATGCAGACGTTCTCCGGCGGCAAGTAGCCCGCCCGCTGCGTCTCGAGAATCGGGGACAGTCCCCGCCCGGCGGCGGGGACTGTCCCCTTCTTCGTTGGGGCCGCTGGTAGCCTTCGCTCTCGCTGGGCGACGTGGCCGAGTGGCTTAGGCAGCGGCCTGCAAAGCCGCGTACACCGGTTCGACTCCGGTCGTCGCCTCTCTCACCCGAGGGCCATGCCCTCGACTGCAGCCGACGACGTTGGCTCCGGGATGCGCACCATGCGGAACGCATCGAAGAGCCCGATCAGGGCGGCGACGAAGGGAACGAGCAGCGCGACCTGGAGCGCAACGTGGCGGGCGTCCGTGTTGATGCTGATGATCTCGGCCTGCGTCGCCGGAGGCTGATCCGCGATCTGCTTCTGGAGCTGGGTGTTCCGCATCACCTCGGCGTCGTGCTCGAGCGCCTTCGACACCTGCTGCTGCTCGGCCGGCGAGAGCACGCTGCTCGAGTCCGCCATGTGGGTGAAGCTGATCGAGAGCGTCGCCAGCATGATGGCGCCGGCGAACGCCAGCCCGAACGACAGCCCGAACGAGCCCGCCGCCGAGTTCACGCCGGCGGCCTCGCTGACCCGCTCCTCCGAGATCGGGGCCAGCGTGTAGTTGTTGAGCTGGGACACGAGCAGGCCGAGACCCATCCCCGCGATCACGAGCGGCACGACGAGATACCAGCCGGAGTCCGCCCGGGGCACGATCGGGATCAGGACGACGAGGCCCAGCGCGAGCATCGCGAACCCCACCCTGATGATGCTGCTCGGTCGCCGCTTCCCCGCCTTGCGGGCCGCCAGGAGCGCCATCGCGAACATGGTGAGCGAGAGCGGGGCGAGCGAGAGCCCCGCCTCCATCGCGGAGTACTCGAGCACCATCTGCAGGTAGATCGGGAGCGCGATCATGAGGCCGCCGAGCGCGATCTGCTGGAGCATCTGCTGCGAGATCCCGAACCGGAACACCTTCGATTTGAACAGGTCGGGGTCGAGCAGGGTCGCCTCACCCCGGCGCTTGCGCCGCCCGAGCCAGTAGACGAGCGAGCCGAGCGCGACGAGGCCGACCACCAGCAGCGCACCCACGGCCTCGCCGCCCTCCTGCCACACCAGGATGCTGAGGACGACGCCGCCCATGCCCACCACCGAGAGGGCGGCGCCGACCGGATCGACGGCGCGAGGGCCGGTGTACGGCACGTCGTGGACGAGCCGGATGTTCAGCAGCACGACCGCGATGATCGCGTCTTCGAGCAGGAACCCGAGCCGCCACGACAGGTACGTGGTGATGAAGCCGCCCAGGAGCGGCCCGACGGCCGCGGCGATTGCGGCCGCGGCCCCGACCAGGGCATAGGCCCGCTTCTGGGCCGGTCCCTGGAAGTTGCCGTGGATCAGCGACTGCATGGCGGGCAGGAGGAGCGACGCCCCGATCCCGCCCACGACGGCCCAGAAGATCACGATCACGGCCACGGACTGGGCGACGGTCATCGCCGCCGCGCCGGTGGCGTAGCCGAGCAGGCCGATGACGTAGGCCCGCCTGCGCCCGATCAGGTCGCCGACCTTGCTCCCGATCAGGATGAACGCCGCGGAGACCAGCGCCTCGAGCGCGATGGCCGACTGGATGCTGCTCACCGTCGTGTGGAGGTCGTGCACCACGGCCGCGATCGAGACGTTCATGAGAGATGTGTCGACGACGAGCACGAACATCGCCATCGCGAGCAGGATGGCGAGCCGCTGGCTGCCCGCCTCCTCCCCGGCCTCGCCGGGCGGCGCGGCTTCCGTCATGGGCGATCCCCGATCACAGCCGGCAGAATGTTGCCGATCGGTGAAGCTGCGGCATCATCCGGCAGGGGTGATGGGTCGCCTAGAATTTGTGGCCCGGCGTAACGTTTGACCCCCAGACGAGACGGAGCAGCATGAGCACCCACAACATCCCCTCCACCGAGCAGGAATGGCGGGACAAGCTCTCGCCCGAGCAGTACGAGATCATGCGCAGGAAGGGCACCGAGCGGCCCTTCACCGGCGAGTACGTCGACGTGAAGGACGACGGCATGTACCGCTGCGCCGGTTGCGGAGCCGAGCTCTTCAGCTCCGACACGAAGTTCGAGTCGGGCACGGGCTGGCCGAGCTTCACCGACCCGGCCGTCGCGGCCAACGTCGAGCTCCACCGCGACACGAGCCACTTCATGATCCGCACCGAGGTGACGTGCGCGCACTGCGGCTCGCATCTCGGCCACGTGTTCGACGACGGCCCCGGCCCGAGCGGGCAGCGCTACTGCATCAACTCCTGCGCGCTCGACCTCGACCGCAGCGCGTCGTAACCCCGGCGCGGCGGCTCAGCCGCCCGCGCTGCGAAGCCCACGGCGCTCGCCGGTCTCGCCCTTGCGGCGGCCGGCGAGCAGCCGGGCATGCCCGAGTGCCAGTCCGCCCTGGGCGGCCAGGGCCGAGATCGCGTCGAGCACCGCCCGCGCCGGTTCGGCGCAGACGACGGCCAGGCGGCCCACGTCCAGGGGCGCGGTGACGACGTGCACGTGGCGTTCCGCCGCGTCGGCGCTCACGGCGGGAAGCTCGGTCGTGCGCAGCACCTCGAGGCCGGCCGGGTCTGCCGGAGGGGCGAGCGCGGCGGCCAGCGCGACGGAGCGGGCATGGCGGATGCCGCGGGCGGCGAGCACGCGCTCGCGGCCGCCGGGGCCCGCGCCGAGGACGATGGCCGCATCGGCGCCTGTGACCTGGACGACCGCCTCGGCGATCCGGGCGGCGACCGCCTGGGGAGACGTGTCGGCGGCGGCGGCGATGCCGGGAAGGGCGTCGGCGACCGCGCCGAGCAGCCGCAGCGACGCGAGCGACTCCTCGCCGTTCGCGCGGGTCGCGCGGCGGGCGCGGTGGGCCAGCACGGCGGCGGAGAAGCTGGCGGCGCGATCCTTGCCCCGCTCCTTGGCGGCGTAGAGGGCGGCGTCGGCGCCCGCCACGAGCTCGGTGGCGTCGGCGGCGTCGGCCGGGTAGCTGGCCACCCCGCACGAGACGGTGACGGAACGGGCGCCGGGCAGGGCCCGCACCCGCGCGCAGAGGCGGTCGGCCGCGGCCCGCGCGGCCCGCTTGGCGGACTCGGGCAGGATGATCGCGAACTCCTCGCCGCCGACCCTGCACGCCAGGTCCGATCCGCGCAGCTCCTCGCGCGCAGCAGCGGCGACGCGGCGCAGCACCAGGTCGCCCTCCTGGTGGCCGTGGACGTCGTTCAGGAGCTTGAAGTCGTCGAGATCGAAGGAGATCAGCGACACGGGGCGGCCGTAGCGCTCGGCCCGCTCGAGCTCGTCGTGCAGCCGCTCGTGGAAGACGCGGTGATTGTGGAGGCCGGTGAGCCAGTCGGTCTGGGCCTCGTGCAGCAGCCGGGTGCGGTTCTGCGTGTTCTCGAGCGCGAGCGCCGCCACGGCGGCGAACTGCTGGACGAGAACGAACTCGTCGGCCGAGAACTCCACGCCCTCGCCGAGCCGGTACGTGTTCAAGGCGCCGATCGGGCGGTCGTGGACGACGAGCGGCACCGAGATGATCGCCTCGGGCTCGTCCTCGGGCGTCCCCGGGACGACGGCGATGCGAGAGTCGCGCTCCGTGGCGGTGATGTTCGCCGGCTCGCGGTGCTCGACCACCCAGCCGGT
>Ga0075426_10001564_pt1 | contig 16316 bp, 12 predicted proteins | sample SoiMethybrSBSTD5_FD_75304 | JGI IMG/M metagenome (GOLD analysis project Ga0075426, IMG submission 75304) | Bulk soil microbial communities from a Populus tree surrounding site in Tennessee, USA - Soil MetaG P. TD hybrid SBSTD5 | ecosystem: Environmental > Terrestrial > Soil > Tree plantation... | reverse complement strand
CGCCATCGAGCCGGCCGACGGTTTCTCGATCTCCTACCTCCTGCGCTATCCGCCGCCCGTCGGCGAGCAGCTCTGCGACCTGACCCTGACCACCGCCGAAGCCTACAAACGGGAGATCGCGCCGGCCCGCACCTTCGGCTTCATGAAGGACTTGAAGATGCTGAACGAGCTCGGCCTGGGCTCCGGAGGCCGTCTCGACAACTTCATCCTCGTCGGCGAGGACGGCGTCGTGAACACCGAGCTTCGCTTCCCCGACGAATTCGTCCGCCACAAGATCCTCGACATCATCGGCGATCTCTACCTCCTCGGCTATCCGATGCGGGGCAAAGTCACCGCGCGCTTGACCGGCCACCGCGACAACATCGCGCTGCTCAAACAGATCGTGGGCTGAAGGCTCTGGGGCGCCGCGACTCAGGCGGCGGGCGCAATCGGCCTGATCTCGCGCTCGATCTCCGCTGCGAGATGCCGGCGCGCCTCCTCCAGGTCGAAGTCGATCTGAAGCCCGAGCCAGAACCTCTCCGAAGTGCCGAAGTACCTCGACAGGCGGAGTGCCGTGTCAGGTGTGATCGACCGCTTACCGAGGACGATCTCGTTCACCCGACGAGGTGGAACCTTGATGTCCCTGGCCAGCCTGTTCTGGCTGACGCTGAGAGGCCTCAGAAACTCCTCGAGAAGAACCTCACCAGGGTGTATGTTCGGCAGTCTTTCGCTCATGACCCACCGTGCGACCCGCTGCAACTCGATGGATGGTCTCCTGACGGCTATTCCGTACCAGATCTCTTCGGTATCCCGGTTCCTGAAGGACCTGATCACCGAGACACTATAACGCCTGGCGTCATATGACGTCAAGCGTTATGAGTACACCCGGAAGTGCCCTCACTCTCCCTCCACCCACTCCCCTGCACCCATCGTCTGCCCGGTGAGATCGAGCTTGAGAACGTACGCGCCGCGGGCGCCGAGGCGCCGGGTGGGTGTATAGGTGACGGGCGGGGCATAGCCAGTCGCAAAGGCGTGCAGGGTCTCAAGTTGCTCGATGAGCTTGTCGCGGGTGAGATTGCGGCCGGCGCGCTTCATGGCCTCGCCGAGGATCTCGGCGCCGGCCAAGGCGGTGAGCTGGGCGGAGAGGTGCTCGGGCGGCAGGCCGTGCGCCGCGGCGAAGGCCTGGTAGCCGCGGACTACTTCCCCGGGGAGGTCAGGGGACGAGGGCAGGGCCAGCCAAAGGCGAGACGAGAAGGTCTTTGGCGCCTGGAGGAGTGAGCCATCTCCAGCGGCGGCGGTAGCGGCGACCCGCGGGTGCCAGCCGATCAGGTCGGCGGCGCGCAGGAGAGCGAGAGCCTCCTGCCCGGAGCCCAGGAAGACGACCGGATCGGCTGCCGCGGCGGCGAGACGGCGGACCAGGGAGGCTGCATCGAACCCAGCCCGAGGGTAGCGTACGGTCTGCGGCTCCGCCCAACCGGCGCAAGCGGACGATACGGCCGACACCGTCGCGTTCAGCTCCGCGTCATCCGGCCCGACGATCGCCGGATGGACCGGCGCCCCACCGGCAGCGCCACGGAGAGTGCGGACTGCGGCGCGGCCCTGCACCTCGATCCCCGGCAGGAGGTAGAAGACCTGGCGATCGAGTGGGTTGGACTCGCGGAAGTGGACGGTGAAGGGGCCGATGAGCGGTACCTCTCTCGTCTCGAAGAAGCCGGCCAGGGACGCATCGTCTCCGAGAAGGAAGGCAGCGAGGCCTGCGAATACGTTTCCCATGGACAGAAAGGCATCGACCGCCGACCTTCGCGCCGCCGGCTCCGCCGGGGGCTCGAAGGAGACCAGATCGACCTTCCTCCCATAGATCCCTCCGTGGTCGTTCCAATCGGCGAAACGCGCGGCGAGAGCGGCTTGCACCGCCTTTCCCATGGCGGCCAGCGGTCCCGGCGGCGGCAGGACGAGACTGATGCGCACAGTGGTGCCGGTCAGCCCCGGATCGCTCGCGGTGCCCAGTCTCTTGATGTAGGCGGTGAGGTCCGCCATATCCTGCAGGCTCAGCCGGAAGCGGGGCATGGCGACGTGGAGCTTGTTGCCGGCCGGGTCGAGGCCCATGGTGACCGCGCGCTTCAGAAAGCGGTCGTCGTATGGCTGATGCTTGCGGCCGCTCGGAAGCGTGACGCCGTAGGGGCGGGTCAACGTGTCCCAGGTGAGATCGGACGGAGTGACGCCGCCCTCGGGCCGGCCGCGGCCGTCGCGGCCGTGGCATCCGGCGCAGGGGACGGCGGAGGCCGGCACCTCGATCCCCTCGTCCCCCATGACGGCGGTGATTGCGCCGCCCGACGGACTGGTCCCGTCGCGGTAGATCTGCCGCCCGCGCTGCTCTTGCGGAGAGAGCGGCCCGGAGGCGCTCAGGAGGGGCGAAACGAGGATGGAAAAGAGCGCCGCTGCGACCTTGCTTTTCACGCCGCGGGCGACGCTACACCAGCCCCTGCGAGAGGTCAACGCCAAGCTCCGCGCTATACTGCCGAATTACACCATGGCGCGTGACAGCCGCTTGCGTCGCGGCTCACTCGTGGAGGCGCGCACGGCGCTGCTCGCGGCGCTTCTGCTCCTCTCTGCCGGCGGGGCCTTCGCGGATCCTGGAGCCACCGTCCGGCGCGAGCTGTGGAAATCGCATCCTGGGGACGATCCGCGATGGGCGACCCCGGGCTACGACGACTCCGCCTGGCGGGCAGTCCCCCTTCCCGGCACCTGGAGGGAGCAAGGCTACAGCGGCGTCGACGGTCCGGTGTGGTTCCGGCGGGTCGTCGTTCTGGACGACGAAGCGCGGCTCGCCGCCCGCCAGGGCCGGCTCGGCCTTCTCCTCGGCCCGTCCCTGTACGGCGCCTATCAGGCGTACGCCAGCGGCCGGCTCGTCGGGAGCTCCCATGGCTGGTCCCTGGAGCTGCCGCACTCCTTTGCCGAGGTCTTCCGCGTCCCGCGGGAAGCGGTCGGTCCGAACGGCGATCTCTCCCTCGCGCTCCGGGTGCGGCGGGTCGCCTGGATCACGGACGGCGAGCCCGCCGCGGCGGCGGTCGGAGACACCATTGCCCTCGGCAGCTACCGGGCCTTGCGCGACCAGGTAGCCCTCGCCTGGAGCCGCACCCTGCTGGCAGATCTCCCCGTGCTCGTCCTCAGTCTCCTGTTCCTGGCCGCCGCTCCGTACCACGTCCTGCTCTATCTCAGCCGCCGGCAGCAGCGCGGGCACCTTTGGTTTGGTCTTCTCGCTCTGGCCTTCGCCGCCAACACCTTCGCCAGCTCCTACTGGATCTATCAGCTCACCGACCGCTACGACCTGGCGGTGCGGGCGAGCGCCTTCACCGGCCATGCCGCGGCGCTCCTGGCGATCCAATTCCTCTGGACCTTTTTCTCCCGGCCAATCCCCCCGCTGCTCCGCGCCTATCAGCTCTCCCACGGCGCGCTGGCTCTCTTCGTCGGCCTCTGGCCCGCCATCCGCCCGGTGGTCGCCAGCGAGGGCATCCGCACTCTGTGGCTGCTGCCTCTCCTGGCGGCGGCGGCCGTCCTCATCCTGCGCGAGGCGTGGCGAGGGCAGGTCGAGGCCCGCGCCCTCGCGCTGGGCGGATTGGTGCTGGTCGCCGTCGAAGTCGTCGAGCTGGGCCACCGGGTGCTCGGGCTGCCCTGGAGCGGCGACGTCTCGCTGGCGCCTTTCGGCTTTGCGGCGGTCCTGGCGGCGATGGGGTCCGCGCTGTCCATCCGCTTCCGGCGCGTCCACAACGAGCTCGACCGCCTGCGCCTGACGCTGGAAGAGCAGGTGCGGCAGCGCACCGCCGCCCTCCTCGACGCCAAGGACGAAGCCCTGGCGGCGAGCCGGGCGAAGAGCGAATTCCTGGCCAACATGAGCCACGAGATCCGCACCCCCATGAACGGCGTCATCGGCATGACGTCTCTCCTGCTGGACACGCCGCTTTCGGCACAGCAGCGCGACTTCGCGGAGATGATCAAGACGAGCGGCGACGCTCTCCTCACCCTGATCAACGACATCCTCGACTTCTCCAAGATGGAGTCGGGAAGGGTCGAGGTCGAACGCACTCCTTTCCGCCTGGCCAGAGTGATCGACGAAGGCCTGGAGATCGTCTCTCCCCTGGCCGCCCGGCAGGGGCTCGCGCTCCGCCATACCATCGCCGACGGCACGCCCGAGGCCCTGGTCGGCGATCCGGCGCGCACGCGACAGGTCCTGGTCAACCTCCTGGGCAACGCCATCAAGTTCACGGCGCAGGGCGAAGTGCGGGTCGAGCTGTCGGCCCGCCCGCTGGCCGACGGCCGCGTCGAGGCCCATTTCGCCGTCACCGACACCGGCATCGGGATCTCCCGGGACGAGATGGGCCGGCTGTTCATCGCCTTCCAGCAGCTCGACGGCTCGCTCGCCCGCAAGCACGGCGGCACCGGCCTCGGCCTGGCGATCAGCAAGCGCCTGACCGAGCTCATGGGAGGCGAGATCTGGGCCGAGAGCGCACCCGGCAAGGGCTCGACCTTCCACTTCACCATCGTGGGCGACGCCGTGCCGGCCCCGCTGCGCAAGCCGGCCGTCCCTGGCGTCGCCGACCGTGATCTGGCGCGCCGCCACCCGCTGCACATCCTGCTCGCCGAGGACCATCCGGTCAACCAGCAGGTGATCCTCGGCCTGCTCGGGCATCTGGGGTATCGGGCGGACCTCGCCCGCAACGGAGAGGAAGTCCTCGCAGCGCTGGATCGCCAGCCGTACCAGGTTGTGCTGATGGACATCCAGATGCCCGAGCTGGACGGCCTGGAGACCACCCGGCGCATCCGCTGCCAGCTCCCGGCCAACCGCCAGCCGCGCATCCTCGCTCTCACCGCCCATGCCATGTCCGGTGATCGCGAGCGCTGTCTGGAGGCCGGCATGGATGGCTATCTGAGCAAACCGGTCCAGCTCCCCGATCTCGAGAGCGCCCTCGCGCCTGCCGAGCCGCGCGGCTCCCAGGAACCTGCTGGTGGAGACAAGACCGTCGAGACGGGAGAGCTGCCGGCGGACCCCCTCGACCGGCGGACCGTGAATCTCTTGCGAAACCTGCCGATGGATGGCGGCGAAAGCTTTCTCGGCGTCGCCATCCAGTCGTTCCTGACCAGCTCGGCAAGCGACCTCGCGACCGTGCGCCAGCTTCTGGAGGAGGGCCGCTGGCCCGAGCTGCAGCGGGCCGTCCATCGGCTCAAGGGCAGCAGCGCGACCCTCGGCGCCGCCCGGGTCACAGCGGTCTGCGCCACGCTCGAAGACCGCGCGCGCGGGGCTCATCACGAGGACCTGGGAGCGCTCGTCCAGCGGTTGGAAAGCGAGCTCGAAAGCGCCTACTCGGCCCTCGGCGAGGTGGCCCGCGAGACCGCTTCCCGGGATTGACGCGCCCAACCCTTCTTCTGCGACGCCGCGTTACTTCCCAAGCGCCACGCGCACGTCGACACCGCCATCAGGATAGTCGTCGTAAGCGGTCTGCAGAGAGAAGACCAGGTCTCCCAGGACGGTTCCCTTGGGCACGCTGAAGAGAACGGCAAACGTCGTTCCCTCGCCGGGCGCCAGAGTGACCCCCTCATCGGTGTGGTCGCCTTCTTTGTCGAAGCCGAGAAGCGGGTAGGACTTCCCGTGAGTGTCGGTCAATGCCGTGTTGTGCGGATGAATAGGGCTCAGCATCGGCGTTTGTGCAGCCTGGGTGCGGTTGCTCAGGCGGCACTTGATGACGACCACTTCATCGGCTGCGTTCTTCGGTTCCGTCGTGGATTTCTCGGCTGCGACCTGACTCTCGTATCCGGCGCGCCTCTCGACGCTCAGCACTTGCAGGCCCCACTTGGCGGTGGAAAGCTCGTCGCCAATCTTGCCTTGCAGCTTGCCGCCGACCGGCTCTGCCGCCACCGCCGCGCCGGCGCCGAGCGTCAGCGCCAGCGCCAAAACACTGATCCGTGCGTGCAACGTGTTCATAACTGCCTCCGTGCGTGGGTGGAACTTCGATGAACGTCGTTGGGAGCGACGAAAGTCGCCGTCGAAACTTGCGATTCTGCCGCTTCGAGGACGTCGTTGAACTGGCGGCGTTCGGGCTCGTTGAGGGGGGATCGCTACCCATCGGCGAGGGCATGCACAATACGGACCATGCGCCAAAATCGCGTGTGCTTGCGATCAAGCTTAGAGTAGAATGACAGCTTACCCACACCAGCACCGACTTCCCGAGGGGTACGCGACCCATGGCCGAGTTGCAGGACGGGTTCTGGGACAACCTCCTGGACTACATCCAGGACCGGATGGTCATTCCCGTCATCGGTTCGGAGCTGGTCACGGTTCGGGAGGGCGACGGAGATGTGCCCCTCTATCGCTGGGTGGCGCAGCGCCTGGCGGCCGATCTCAGGCTGCCGGCCGCGGAGCTTCCCGAGGGCTTCGACCTCAATGACGTTGTTTCGCTGCACCTGCGCCGGCGCGGCGAGAGGGAGGAGCTCTACGCCCAGATCCACCGGATGCTGCGGAACGCCGCGCTGAAACCGAATGAGTCGCTGCGGGCGCTGGCAGGCATCCCCGGCTTCGACCTGTTCGTCTCGCTGACCTTCGACTCCCTGCTGGCCGACGCCCTCGGCGCTACGCAAATTTCCTATTCGCCGAACACCATCCGCGACCTCCCCTTTCCGAGGGCTGAGCTGCGGCAGCCGGTGGTGTTCCATCTCCTGGGCCGAGCGTCGCCTTCCCCGGACTACGCCATCTGTGACGAGGACCTGCTCGAATTCCTGCATGCCATGCAGGACAAGCAGCGGCAACCTAAGACGCTGTTCGACGAGCTGCGCGGCAACCATCTGCTCATCCTCGGTTGCAGCTTCGGAGACTGGCTCGCCCGCTTTTTCCTGCGCACCGCAAGGAGCCTTGAGCTGTCCCAGAAGCGTAGGCGTTGGGACGTGCTGGTCGGCGACCAGATTGCACACGACGCCAAGTTGGCGCTGTTCCTCGAAAGCTTCAGCTCCGATGCCCGGGTGGTCCCATTGACCGCAGCGCAGTTCGTCACAGAGCTCGCGAGGCGCTGGCAAGCCGCCCATCCGGCGAAAACGAAGGGCACAGAGCCCGCGGTACGGGAGGCAGGTTCGACCGGAGGGGGCATACCCACCGGGGCAATCTTCGTCAGCTACGCGAGCGAAGACCTCGAAGCGGCCAGCAGATTGGCGGCGGGCCTGCGTTCGGCCGGCCTGGAGGTGTGGTTCGACAAGGATGCTCTCCAGATGGGAGATGACTGGGCACGCAGCATCCGGCGCGGAGTCGAGCGCTGTTCGCTGTTTCTGCCGGTGATCTCGCGTCAGTCCATGAGCGAGGAGAACCGGCGTCGATACTTCTGGCGGGAGTGGAACGACGCGGACGACTTCGCTCACGGGATGGCACCGGACGAGGCTTTCATCATCCCCGTGGTGATCGATGACACGCGCATCGATCGCGCGCCTCTGCCGGGTTCCTTCAAGAGAGCGCAAGGCAGGAGCCTACTGGACGGGAACGTCACGCCCGACATCGCCGAGCTGCTCATAGAGCTTGTGCGCGACTTCCACCGCCGGCGGCGGGCGGCGTGAGGCTCTGAAATGGTGGATCTGCAACGCCAGGCCCTGAGCCCCGACAACCCCTGGCCCGGACTCGATCCCTTCGACGAGACAGACCGAGACTACTTCCACGGCCGAGCAGCGGAGGCGGACGAGCTGGTGCGGCTTGTCCGCCGCGAACCGCTCACCGTGCTGTTCGGGCGCTCCGGGCTGGGCAAGACGTCGCTGCTCAAAGCCGGGCTGTTCCCTCTGCTGCGCGAGGAGGATTTCCTGCCGGTCTACGTGCGCCTCGACCATGCCGATGGAGCACTTGTGCTGCGGGAGCAGATCCTTCGCGAGCTTCAGGCGGCGTGCGATGCCGACCGCGCCCAAGCCGCCCAGCCTGCCAGGGACGAAAGCTTTTGGTCGTTCTTCCACCGGCGCGACGCGGAATTCTGGAGCGCGCGCAACCGTCCGGTGACCCCGGCCATCGTCTTCGATCAGTTCGAGGAGATCTTCACGCTGGGTCAGGAGACCGAAGAGTCCCGAGCCCGGTCGGCCGCCTTCCTGGCCGAGTTGGGTGACCTGGTGGAGAACCGGCCGCCCGACGCGGTCACAGAGGCGCTGGAGGCGGCGCCCACGGCGGCGAGACGCTTCGACTTCAAGCGCTCGACGGTGAGGCTTGTGCTGAGCTTCCGCGAAGACTTCCTGGCCGAGATGGAGGGGCTCAAGGAGCAGATACCCTCCCTCATGTACAACCGCTTTCGCCTGCTGGCGATGAGCGGCGCCCAGGCCTATGAGGTGATCACCCGCGCGGGCGGGGCTTTGGTCGAAGACGACGTCGCGCGGCGGATCCTGAGGCTCGCGTGGAAGAACGAGCCCAGCCCACCCGTCGATCCATCGGACTTCACCAAGATCGAAATCGACCCGGCATTGCTCAGCGTGGTGTGCAGCGAGCTCAACCACAAGCGCCAGCAGGCGAAACCACCGCTGCAGCGCATCACGCCCGCGCTGCTGGAGGGTGCCGACCGCGAGATCCTCTCGGGCTTCTACGAGCGCGGCATGGCCGGCCTCGATCCGCATGTGCGGGCGTTCGTCGAAGACGAGCTCATCACCGGCCGTGGCTACCGCGACAGCCACTCCCTGGAGGACGCGCTGGCTCTGCCTGGCATCAACGCAGAGGCGCTCGATGCGCTGATCCGGCGCCGGCTGCTACGAGTGGACGAGCGGCAGAGCGTGCGCCGCCTGGAGCTGACCCACGACGTGCTGGCCCGCGTGGTCAAGGATAGCCGCGATAGCCGCCGCGCCCGCGAGGCAGAAGAGGCAGCGAAGGCGCGGGAACAGGCAGCGCTCGAGCAGCAGCGGCGCAACCAGCGCAATGCAGCACTGGTGTTCGCAGGAGCGCTCGTCGTGATCGTTCTCGCAATGCTTGCCGGATGGTTCGCGTGGCAAGCCAGCCGGGCGAGACAACGCGCTTATGAAGCTACCGAGAAAGCGTCCGAGCAACAGGGAAGGGCGGACCAAGCCATCTCGCAGGCCAGGGAAGAGACACAACGTGCCGACACGGAGGCGGCAAAGGCGCGTCGAGAACAGGAGAGAGCGACGGCTCTCGGTCGGGATGCCGAGGACCAGAAGCGCAAGGCCGGCGAGCTTCTACACGAGGCCGAGAGCACGCGACTGATGGCCAACGCTGATCGGCTTCAAGATGCCGACTACGATGCATCCCTTCTCGTCAACCTGGAAGCGGCTCGGGTCGCTTCAACACTTGATGTGCCGGCTGGGTTGCTGCGGCGCTTCGTGAGCCACCCATATCTGTCCGCGTTTCTGCCGGGGCACAACGACAGTGTTGTCAGTGTTGCCTTCAGCCCAGACGGGAAGCGGCTGGCCTCGGCGAGCGACGATCACACCGTGATTCTGTGGGGCGTGGACAGCCGCAAGCCGCTGGCCACGCTAGAGGGGCACAAGGAAAGGGTCAACAGCGTCGCCTTCAGCCCGGACGGGAAGCAGCTGGCCTCCGCGAGCCGCGACGGGACCGTGATTCTGTGGGACGTGGACAGCCGAAAGCAGCTGGCTATGCTGAATGGGCACAAGGACGAGATCTACAGCGTCGCCTTCAGCCCGGACGGGAAGCTGCTGGCCTTGGCGAATTCCGATAATACCGTGATTCTGTGGGACGCGGACAGCCGAAAGCCGCTGGCCGCGCTGAACGGGCACAAGGACGCGGTTTTTGGCGTCGCCTTCAGCCCGGACGGGAAGCTGCTAGCCTCCGCGAGTCGGGACGGGACCGTGATCCTGTGGGATGTGAACAGCCGAAAGCCGCTGGCCACACTGGAAGGGCACAAGGACCTCGTCTCTGGCGTCGCTTTCAGTCCGGACGGGAAGCTGCTGGCCTCCGCGAGTGAGGACGGAACCGTGATCCTGTGGGACGTGGACAGCCGCAAACCGCTGGCCACGCTGGAGAAGCACAAGGGCATAGTCTTTGGCGTCGCCTTCAGCCCGGACGGGAAGCGACTGGCCTCAGCGGGATTCGATACTGTGATCCTGTGGGACATAGACAGCCGCAAGCCGCTGGCCGCGCTGAATGGGCACAAGGGCGCGGTTTGCAGCGTTGCCTTCAGCCCAGACGGGAGCCTGCTGGCCTCGGCGAGTTGGGACCAGACCGTGATCCTGTGGGATCTGGACAGCCGCAAGTCGCTGACCACGCTGAATGGGCACAGGGGAGCGGTCAAAAGCGTTGCCTTCACCCCGGACGGGAAGCTGCTGGCCTCGACAGGTGACGACGAGACCATGATTCTGTGGGACGTACACAGCCGAAAGCCACTGGCCACGCTGGAGGGGCACCGGGTTTTTTTCCTTGGCGTCGCGTTCAGCCCGGACGGGAAGCGGCTGGCCTTAGCGAGTGACGACGGGGCCGTGATCCTGTGGGACGTGAACAGCCGAAAGCCACTGGCCACGCTGGAGGGGCACCAGTACGCGGTCGTCAGCGTCGCCTTCAGCCCAGACGGGAAGCGCCTGGCCTCCGCTGGTGCGGACGGAACCGTGATCCTTTGGGACGTGGACAGCCGCAAGCCTCTGGCCACGCTGGAGGGGCACAAGGCCGAGGTCTGGGGCGTCGCCTTCAGTCCGGACGGGAAGCGGCTGGCCTCGGCGAGTGGGGATACGACCCTCATCCTCTGGGACGTGGACAGCCGCAAGCCTCTGGCCAGGCTGGAGGGGCACAAGGACCAGGTCTTTAGCGTCGCCTTCAGTCCGGACGGGAAGCGGCTGGCCTCGGCGAGTGAGGACACGACCCTCATCCTCTGGGACGTGGACAGCCGCAAGCCCCTGGCCACGCTGGAGGGGCACAAGGGCCAGGTCGTCAGCGTCGCCTTCAGCCCGGACGGGAAGCGGCTGGCCTCGGCGAGTTGGGACAAGACCGTCATCCTGTGGGACGTGGAGAGCCGTAAGCCCCTGGCCACGTTGGAGGGGCACGAGGGCGAGGTCAATGGCGTTGCCTTCAGCCCGGACGGGAAGCGGCTGGCCTCGGCGAGTGAGGACAAGACCGTGATCCTGTGGGACGTGGACTTGGGCGTCCTTAGCGCTGAGGCCTGCCGCACGGCCAATCGGAATCTCACCTGCGAGGAATGGCGAAGCTATATTGGCGCCGACAAGCCCTACCGTAAGACCTGCGAGGAGCTGCCCGGACCTGAGAAGTGCGAGTGACTTCAGCGGCTCGATCCCAGGGGACCTGCAGGATCCCGCAGGGCATGCCGTTGCTGCAGGAGAAGCCCTTCCGGCGACCAGAAACGATTCACTCCCGGCCGGAAACGACCGCCCCGTATTACACCAACCCCAGGCGCTTCTTGACCTCCGCCAGCGTATACCCCCCCTTCGCCTTTTCCTTCGAACGCTCTTCGAGAAGCTCCATCAGCTCGCGATTTTGGCTGACAGCCTCGATCTCCTCGTCGAAGTCGTCGATCTCAGCAACGATGAACTCTCGGCCGTCCGGCGTGGTCACCAGGACTGTTTCGTCCTCGGCGAGATCCAAGAGCTCCGAAAATGTCGACACCGTGGCAGCGTCAATGGTCTTCATAGGAGGACTTCCTTCCCTCGGACCAGGAGGCGGTTGTGCTCCTTCCGCCCGATTGCCTTGATCCAGACGATCATAACCTGAGGGTCGACTTCGTAGAACACACGAAAAGGACCAAGCCGCAGCTCCCAATTGGCGAGAACGTTCGGGCGCAGTGGCTTCCTGTTGCGAGTTGGCGTCGCCGGTTCCGAGGATAGGTGCCGCTCAATCATCGAGACCAGGTAGCGCTGCTCGAACTTCTGGAGAAAGGCCAGGTCCTCCAAGGCGCTATCCACGAATCTTGTCTCGAACATTGAACCGTAGCTCCCCCCTGCAGACCGCCACAGCCTGGCAGATCAGAACGCACCAGGCCAAGGTCTAATGCACCGGACGCCCCCCGCTTTAGTCTCTCAGGCGAACCATGCTACCAGCTTGAGGAGGCCGCGGATTCTGCTAGCCTTTGCGTGCATGGCAGAGCCGCCGATGGAGCCGGCCGGGAGTGGCCTCCGGATCCTGGTCGCCGACGACAATCCGATCAACTAGCGCCTGGTGCAGGCCATCCTGGCGAAGCGGGGGCACGCTCTCTCGCGGGTTGAAGACGGCCGGCAGGCGGTGGCCGCCGTGGCTCGGCGACCGTGACGCCTTCCCCCTGGGATAGTCTCCATGCATGGACTCGGCTTCTCCCGTTTTCACCTTCCGGCCGATCGGCACCGTCCACTCTCCCTATGCCGCGACCCGCGAGGTTCCCAAGGGATTGGGCGCGGAGCACAATGCGGAAGGGACGATCGAGATCTTCCCGGAGTACGAGGCCGGGCTTCAGGATGTCGAGGGCTTCTCGCACCTCTACGTGTTCTGGGTCTTCGATCGCGCCGGCGCTCTGCCGGAGACCTGGGTCAGCACGCCCCCGGCGGATGACCGGCCGCACGGCGTCTTCGCCACCCGCTCGCCGCGCCGGCCGAATCCGTTGGCGCTGACGGTCGTCGAACTCCTGCGGCGCGAAGGCCGTGTTCTCCACGTCCGCGGAGTCGACATGCTGGACGGCACGCCGGTGCTCGATCTCAAGCCCTATCTGTCGAGCATCCCGGCGGACAAGCTCCGCCGCGGCTGGCTGGCAGAAGCCGAGGCCCGCAGAAAGGCGTGAAGAGGACCGGAGATCCCAGACGATTCACTCCCACCTGGAGACGATCGTCTCTCGGCTGGAGACGATGCACTTTGGCCAGAGTCCATCATCTCTGGACTGGAGACCATGTTCTCCCACGCGGAGACGATCATCTCTGTCGCAGAGTCGATGCACTTTGGCTGGAGTCGATGCACTCTGGCCCGGAGACGATGATCTCCCGTTCAGAGACGATCATCTCTGGCTGGAATCCATGGACTCTGGCCTAAAGTCGATTCACTCTGGCCGGGAGATGATGGACTCCCAGGCGGAGCTCATCATCTCTGACGCGGAGACGATCGTCTTTGGGCGGAAACGATTCACCTTTGAGCGAGAGTCAATGCTCTCCGATCCACCTTCGAAGCCATCCGGTCGGCAGACGATGCCCTCCGCGGCGCGCCGATGGGCTCCGGCCGAGTGGCGATCGACTCCGTCGCGGGGACGATCTTCTGGGCTCCGAAGAAACTTTGCGGCGTCCACCTCTCAGGCCCGGCTCAGCAACCCCGCTCACATCTGCGGCCCCGCCCCCATCCCTGGATCCTCCCAGTCCGGCCTCTTCCAGGCGTTTTCTTTCCCATCAACCTTTTCGAGACCGGCGGCTTCCAGGCGCTCGCCCAGGAGATCCAGGAAACGGTGCTGGCCCTTGACGACGGCGAGGTTCAGGAAGAGCTCGCGGGCGGTGCCTTTCTTTTCGATCACGAAGCGGAGGGCTTCGGTACCGGGACGGGGGTTGCACGCGAGAACCTGCGCGAAGGGGATCCGGGTCGGCCGGAAGGTGTGGAGCGGCTGGTAGGCGAAGGAGTCGTCGTCCAACAGGACGGCGGGGCGGCCGGCGGTCCACCAGATCTTGATGAGGCTGATCCAGAAGAGGAGGCTGTAGGCGAGAAGGACGCCAAAGGCGCGCGCCCAGGACTCCCGTTCTCCACCCTTGAACGCCAAAACGAGCCCGCCGATCACAATCACGACGGCGACGCCCCAGACGAGGGCGCGCCCGCTGGTGCTGCGCACCCACGGCCGGAAGGGGAAGGTTTCCGTCACGCTCCGATCGACTTCAAGGCCCGGTTGGCGACCGCCAGCATGGCGAGGTCGGGCTCGCCGACCGCCTTGAGCTCGGTGAGGAGCTGCTCGGCGCGGGCCACGGCCAAGCGGCGCGCCTCGATCCAGGCGTCGAGCGAGCTCTCGGCGTCGGCGCCCTTCTCCGCGGCGGTGAGCACGCGCGAGGTGAGCTCGGCCTGCTGCGCGAAGAGGTCGTCGACGATGGCTGACACCGCGAGCTTGTTCCAGCTCTTGTCGGTCGAAATGCGGCCGGCCGCCATGCGCAGCCAGTCGAAGCCGAAGCGGGCGCCGATGCGGAAGTAGAGGCGGGCCACTTCCGCCGCCGGCTCGCCGGTGGCTTGCGCGATGCGCATGATGTCGCACAGCGGCGCGAGCCAGGGCAGGCTGGCGACGCGCACGGCCATTTCGGCCGGCACTCCGGCCTCGCTCAAGCTCCCGGCGCGTTCCGCACGGAGCTGGAGGTCGGTGTCCTCGAGCAACTCGTCCAGGGCATCGTGCAGTCCGCGGAGGCCTGGGCCGTACGCCTTGATCTGGGCGCCGATGTCGATCGCGCCGTGCCCCTGGCCGAGGAACCAGGAGGTCCCCCGCTCGGTCGCCCGGCCGCACTCGAGGAGCATCCGGTACTGCACCTCGGCGAGGACCTGGTTGTCCAGCGCCTCGATGGCGCCCCACAGCGCGCGCAGGCCGAAGACGTCGCGGGTGATGACGTAGGCGCGGGCCACTTCGGCGGGCGGCATGCCGGTGCGGTCCTTGATCTCGTGGAGGAAGGCGGGACCCACCCGGTTCACCATGCTGTTGGTCACCGCGGTGGCGATGATCTCGCGGTGCAGGCGGTGGCGCGCGATCTGCTTCCCGTAGCGGGAGCGCAGCGGGGTCGGGAAGTAGAGTCTCAGGTCTTCCTCCATGGCCGGATCATCGGGCAGGTCGGTCCCCAGGATCTCGTCGTAGATCGTCATCTTGGCGTAGGAGAGGAGGATCGCGATCTCCGGCCGCGTGAAGCCCTGGCGCAGCCGCATGCGTTCGGCGAGGGCCTCCTCGTCGGGCAGGAACTCGAGGCGCCGGTTGAGCGGTCCCTCCTTCTCGAGCTGGCGCATCAGCCGGCCCATGCGGTCGAGGAGATGGGCGCTCAACTGATAGGTCACCGAGATGGCCTGCGTCTGCAGGTAGTTGTCGCGCAGCACCAGGGTGGCGACCTCGCCGGTCATCTCGCGCAGCAGCTCGTTGCGCTGCGCGCGGGTGAGACCTGCGGAGCGCTCCGCATCGCCGAGGAGGATCTTGATGTTGACCTCGTGGTCGGAGCAGTCGACGCCGGCCGAATTGTCGATGAAGTCGGTGTTGAGCCGGCCGCCGCGCAGGGCGTACTCGACCCGGGCGCGCTGGGTCACCCCCAGGTTGGCGCCCTCGCCGACCACCTTGGCGCGGAGCTGCGGCGCGTCGACGCGGATGAGGTCGTTCGCCCGGTCGAGAGCGTCGGCGTGGCTCTCGGCGGTCGCCTTGACGAAGGTGCCGATGCCGCCGAAGAAGAGCAGCTCGGCGTCGGCTCTCAAGATGGCCCTCATCAGCTCGGGCGGGCTGACCTCGTCGGCGGCAAGGCCGAGAAGGCTCTTGACCTCCGCCGAGAGCGGGATGGCCTTGAGGCTGCGGTCGAAGACGCCGCCTCCCGCCGAGAGGAGCGCGCGGTCGTAGTCCGCCCACGAGGAGCGCGGCTTGTCGAACAGGCGCTTGCGCTCCTCCCAGCTCCGCGCCGGATCGGGGTCGGGATCGAGGAAGATGTGGCGGTGGTCGAAGGCGGCGACGAGCCGGATATGGCGTGACATCAACATGCCGTTGCCGAAGACGTCGCCGGACATGTCGCCCACGCCGACCACGGTGAAGTCGGTCGTCTGGATGTCCTTGCCCAGCTCCCGGAAGTGGCGTTTCACCGACTCCCAGGCGCCGCGCGACGTGATGGCCATCTCCTTGTGGTCGTAGCCGGCGGAGCCGCCCGAGGCAAAGGCATCGTCGAGCCAGAAGCCGTACTCGGCGGAGATGCCGTTGGCGATGTCGGAGAAGGCGGCGGTGCCCTTGTCCGCAGCCACCACGAGATACGGATCGTCGTCGTCGTGGCGGATGACGTCGGGGGGCGGCACGACCGCGCTCCCCTTGTAGTTGTCGGTGAGGTCGAGGAGGCCGCGCATCATGGCCTTGTAGCACTCGATCCCCTCTTCCTGGAGCTTTTCGCGGCCCACCGGCGGGCGCTTCAACACGAAGCCGCCCTTCGAGCCCACCGGCACGATGACGGCGTTCTTCACCATCTGCGCCTTCATCAGGCCGAGCACCTCGGTGCGGAAGTCCTCGCGGCGGTCGGACCAGCGGATGCCGCCGCGCGCGACGCGGCCGCCGCGCAGATGGACGGCCTCGAAGCGCGGGCTGTAGATGAAGATCTCGCGGAACGGGCGCGGCAGCGGCAGCTCCTCGATGGCCTGGGAGTCCAGCTTGATGGCGAGGTAGCTCTTCGGGGCGCCGTCCGGCCCCGTCTGGAAGAAGTTGGTGCGCAGCGAC
>Ga0075426_10001563_pt1 | contig 16321 bp, 18 predicted proteins | sample SoiMethybrSBSTD5_FD_75304 | JGI IMG/M metagenome (GOLD analysis project Ga0075426, IMG submission 75304) | Bulk soil microbial communities from a Populus tree surrounding site in Tennessee, USA - Soil MetaG P. TD hybrid SBSTD5 | ecosystem: Environmental > Terrestrial > Soil > Tree plantation... | reverse complement strand
CAACGCGGTGAAAGTAACGCTGTTTGTCCGCAAAGTGTTCCGACGATTCCATGGTCCAGATCAGGTCGAATTGCTCGCAGGCGTAGGCATACGTCTCCGCATCCTGCAGCAGAAATAGGGTTCGTTGCTGCACCCCGGCGCGTTGGGCATTCTCCCGTGCCAGGCAAGCTTGCTTTTGGCTGATGGTCAGCCCCACAACCTGACAACCGAATTCGCGCGCCAGGCAAACGGCGGTTGCACCGTGACCGCAACCTGCGTCAAGAACGGTGGATCCCGCCGCTGGCCGCACCAGCTTGAGGCAGTAGTCCAGAAGCGCGCTTTGAGCCTCATGGGGAGTTTCATCGCCGTGCTCGAACAGACCGTGGTGAATATGATCGCCCCAAAAGGCGCGATAGACCAGCGCCAGCGAATCGTAGTGTTCGCGAATAAGTTCGGGAGTTACCATCATTCCTGAAAACGCGTGGCGGAGAAGGCGGAGATGTCGAATTCTGGGCGGGCGCCGCGGACCACCTGCGTCATCAGTAAAGCGGTGACCGGAGCAAGCAGAATGCCATCGCGAAAATGTCCGGCCGCCACAAAATAGCCGGGCAGAGATGTCTCCCCCAGAATAGGCAGATTGTCCGGTGTGCCCGGGCGCAAGCCGGCCCAGGCTTCCAGCATGCGCGCTTGTCCCAAGTCTGGTGCCAGGTTGGCGGCCGCCTGGTGCAGGCGCTGGATCGTGTTGGCGTCGGTGCGCTTGTCGAATCCCGCCTCTTCCAGAGTGGCCCCGATCAGGATGCGGCCATCGCTGCGTGGCACGAGGTAGGCGCCCGGACCGCGCACCACGTGGCGCAAAAAATCGCGGCGTGGTGCGATCACAGAAAGCATTTGCCCTTTTACCGGACGAGTAGGGAAGGAAGGCGCGCCCCGGATCTGGCCCGCCCAGGCGCCTGCGCAGTTCACCACTACCGCCGCCGGAAAATGCGTTCGCGCGGTCCTTACCCCCGTCGCGCGGCCATCGCTTACCTGGATTTCGGTCACCGGCACCCCGGAAGCGATCTCAATACCGCGGTGCTTGGCCGCCTGAAGCGCCGCCGAGGTTAGGGCGCGCGGATCCACGCTGCCCTCCGGCCAGAATTCGACCGTTCCCGCGGCGTCCGCCAAGCACGGCTCCAGCTTGCTTACCTGCTGGGCGTCGAGAGGCTGGGCATCCGGGCACAGCGAGCATCCATCGCCGTCGAGAATGATGGAGCCTTCGCGCCGCAAATCCACCTGCTTCCCCGATTCATCTTGCAGCTCGTGAACGAACTCAGAATAAAGCTGTGCGCTGGCCATAGCCAGGCTGCGAAGTTTTTCCGGAGTGTGCGGATCGCAGTGGGCCAGCATCCCGGCAGCAGCATGTGAGGCTTCACCTCCGGGCGCATGGCGCTCCACCACCAGCACGGCAGCACCATGCTTGCGCAGGCTTAATGCCAACGACAGGCCGATGATCCCGCCGCCCACGATCACTATGTCCCAAGTCTTCACCGCATTATTGTAGAACGGCAGATCGGAGCAAGCAGTCGAGCGTCAGCGGAGCAAAGAATGCGCGGCACAAAGGGCGAAGAATAGGGCAGGTAGACTGCGTGGGCTCGCGGTTCTATCGCAAACCCGTTGCGCAGCTCGAGACAGATTGTTGCCTTAGCTATTGCTCGGCTTCCGCCACCGGCTTGGCTTGTGCAGCGGAATCTCCCCCGCGGCTCGCGTCTACCAGCTTGGAGAATACCGCCAGGCGCTCCGGTGCCGGGCCGATGTAATACGTGGGATAGCACGTCAGAAGGGTTAACTGGCTGTCCGGAGTAGCCTTGGTAACCCATACGTCATCCGGCTGCAGTATCTTCTTGCCCGTAACTTCGTAGCGGAACTGCCGGCCGGCGCGCTGCACCACGATGTAGTCGCCCTTCTTAAGCTCGTGGAGGTGCCGGAAGAAGGTGTCGCGGTGCGCGGAAATTACGGCGTTGCCAGCTTGCCCGGGCTCGGGCGTGTCTGGCAGGTGCCCCGGGCCCATCAGCAGGTCCTTGCGGTTCACCCCCTCCACCACCACGGCGTCCAGTTTGATGGCAGGAACAGTCAGGCGAGTGAGCGTAGTTACCAGACCGGCGGGTTGAACCGGCAATTGCAGGTTTTGCTGCTGCCACTGCTGGGTAAGGCGGCGCTGGGCAGCGTACATCGTGGCGTACTGCGAGCCTACATAAATCAGCAGCGCCACTCCCGCCACGATCAGCAACGACGGCCAGAGTCGCTTCAGCCGGTCCGGATCTATTCTCATAGGCGGTGTTCCTGGCTCCCTGAAGGCGGGAGCAAGCATTAAGATGCGCAAATCCAGGGTACCGCAATCTTAGCTGTGGTTGGACCAGACCTGCTACTCAACCCCAATCAGCGGGTGCGCATGGCGGAAGTGATTCCGCCCGCCAGCACGCCGAATCCGATAACGGCAAGTACGGGAAGCGAACTGCTGGAACCGGGAAGAGGCTGGTCATCGTTGTCGCTGGCTTTGTCATTGTCGCCGGCTTTGGTCGAATGGGGAGAGTCCGGGGCAGCCTGGGGAGTGGAGACCGCTGTCCGCACCACGGCGTTTTGGGACGTAGAATCCGCGCCTTCCGCGCGGCTGCGTACCGGCTGAGCCCATAGTAACGCCGCCAGGAGGCAGATAAAGCCCACCACTGCGAATTGCCAGTATCGCTTCATTTTCGAGCGTCTTCTATCATCGAGCGACCGTTACCTTCTGAACCAAGTGTGAGCACCCGATTGCCAAATCTCGGATATAGCTTGCCGAGGCGCCAGCTCACCTCAGAATGCGTGTCTGCCCGCCAAGAGCCCTAATCAGAGCTCCTTAGGGCCAGCAGCCTGCTCCAGGGGCAACAATCTCTGGTCATGTTAGGGCAAGTCAAAGGCCAAACTCCGCCTCATCTGCGGTGGTCTGTTTGACACTGCCTTCTTTTCTGTCACAATGCTTGTATCCCCGACATAAGTGCAGGCGAGGTAATCATGTCCATCACTCCAGCTCCCACCCCTGAAATCCCCGATGAGGAGCGGCGACGGCAGCAGCAGGAGCAGGAATATCAACAGCAGGAATATCAGCAGCAGCAGGCCTACCAGGAGCAGCCCTACGAACAGCAGCCGGCTCAGGAGCCACAGTATTACGAACAAGCGCCTAGCCCCCAGCAGTATGTCTCTCCGAAGCTGGAACAAGCACGTCGCGAGAACGCCATCTGGAAATGGATTGTGTTAGCCATGGCTGTCCTTTACGTGGCAGGGTCAATTTATTTCATCGTGGATCTCCGTGGGCGGCTGCAGAAGGTGGAGCATTCCTCAGAATCGCTGCACGGGGATGTGCATGAGCTGAACCGGAAATTAGGCGATGCCCAGGCGGATACGGACACTCTTGCTTCCCAGTTGGGCATTACTAAAAAAGAACTGGCCCGCCGCACCTCCGACCTGCAGAGGCAGCAGCGTGCCGCCGAGGAGCGTCTGGCGGAGCAGCAAAAGCAGCAGATCAGCGCCGTCAGCGGGGAAGTGGCGGGGGTGAAGACGGAAGTGGGCGGCGTGAAGACCGATGTCGCCTCCGCCCGCAGTGACCTGGAAGCCACTAAGGCCAAGCTGGAGCGCGCCATCGGGGACTTGGGCGTGCAGAGCGGCTTGATCGCTCGCACGCGCGGCGACCTGGACACCCTAAAGCATTCGGGGGACCGCAACTATTTCGAGTTCACTCTGGTCAAGAACAAGGAGTTCACCCCCGTCTCCACGGTAAGCCTGCAGCTCAAGAAAGCGGACCGCAAGCACGGCCGCTTCACCCTGAACGTGCGTTCCGATGATCGCGTCATCGAGAAGAAGAACCGCAACGTGGATGAGCCCATCCAGTTCTATACCGGACGCGAGCACTATCTGTATGAGATCGTGGTGTGGACGGTGGAGAAGAACAAGATCAGCGGCTATCTGAGCACGCCCAAAGCGGCCCCCATGCCCGTGACCGCGGGCGCGAATTAACCCTTCTGTTTGCCAAGGCCGACTCCGTTCGGCCTTTTTGTGCCTCCTCTTTTCTCATTGACACTTCCGCAAGGTGGGCTAAGATGCGCCCCCATGTGGAGGTGTGTATGTCGCTCAAGGGGAAGAACGCGCTCATCACTGGCAGTTCCCGCGGGATTGGCCGGGGTATCGCGTTGAAGCTGGCGCAACAAGGGGCTCGGGTGGCAGTCCACTATTACCAGAACGAAGCCGCCGCCCAGGCGACTCTGGCCAAAATCCGCGAATTCGGAGCGGAGGGTTTTCTGGTTCAGGCGGATGTGTGCCGCATGGAGGAGGTCCAGCGTATTTTTCAGCGGGTGAAAGAAGAGTTTGGCACGCTGGATATATTCGTCAGCAATGCCCGCACCGAGGCGCCCACGTTTTATCAGCCTCTGATGGATATCACGCTCGATAAGTGGGACACCGCAGTGGATTCCCAGGCAAAGGCATTCCTGGTGGGTGCGCGCGAGGCCGCCGCGCTGATGCGCGAAGGCGGAAGGATTATCGCCATCACTTATGCTCCCGGCGGCCGCTTCGGCAGTTGGCAGCCTTGGGTCGCCATGGGCGCCGGCAAAGCCGCCATGGAAGTACTGTGCCGCTACTTCGCCGTGGCCCTGGCGCCGCGCGGCATCACCGTCAATGCACTCAGCCCCGGCTGGATCGAGGATAGCGTCCTTAACAGCTTGCCGGAAGCTATGCAGCAGACCATCCGCTCCTGGCACCAGGACGGGTGGACGCCCATGGGCCGGCTGGGCACTCCCGGCGATATCGGCAACGCCGTGGCCCTGCTTTGCTCCGAAGAAGCGGGATGGATTACCGGCCAGCTGATTGATGTGGATGGTGGCGCTTCGCTGATGGATGCGCATCTTCCCTTGTCCATTCAACAAGTACCCACGAAAGCAGCAGAAGCGGCTTAAAGCCGCAGCCGGAAAACGGGGCAGGCGGGTTCCCGCGGTCGCCGGGGCCTTGCCTGCCCCCGCAACGTTATTGACAGTGCGCCGCCTTCCCCTCACATTCCAGACAGTTCCCACATAGGAGAGGCAACCATGTACCCAGGCGGACGGGTGTTGATTGAGATTGTGCTGCGCACGGCCACCATTTACCTGTTTGTGCTGCTGGGGGTGCGCCTGAGCGGCAAACGCGAGGTTGGCCAGATGACGCCCTTTGACCTGACACTACTTCTGCTGCTCAGCAATGCGGTACAGAACGCCATGACCGGTCCCGACAACTCGCTCGCCGGAGGCGTGTTCGCGGCCGCCACCTTGCTGCTCATGAACTACGGTGTGGCCGAAGCCTCGGGCATGAACCGCCGCTTTCGCAAGCTGGTGCAGGGCCAGCCCACTCTTCTGGTGCACAACGGCAGCCTGATGGAGAGTCACATGGCGCGCGAGCACGTCACCATGGACGAACTGCAGCGCGCCCTGCGTGAGCACGGCATTGCCGGCATGAAAGATGTCGCCCTCGCCGTGCTCGAGGTGGACGGCTCGATCAGCGTACTTAAGTACGACGATATTGACCCCAAGGTGCAGCCACACCCTCGCCTGCGCTTCCTGCAAAAGCATCAGTGAGGAGATACCCAATGACCGGTCGAACGAAAATACCGATGGCAGAAAGTGACCGATTTTTGTCATTGCTGCCATTTCCAATGGCGGCTAGCATCCTTTCATGCCGAACTCGAAAGTGATCGCTCCGGCCGGACGCTATCCCAAAACCATCGTCTTCCTGGCCGCTCCCGGAACCCAAATCCTCGACGTGGCCGGTCCCTTTCAAATCTTCGAACGGGCGGCGGAATTGTTCGTCCGCGAGCATCCCTCTCACAAATCGCCGTACAACGTCGTGCTGGCCAGTACCACCCGCAAAAAGCCGGTGCTGACCAACTGCGGCCTGGTGCTGACCGGCACCGCGACCTTCCACACACTCCCCGGACCCGTGGATACCCTGCTGGTTGCTGGTGGCAGCGGCTTGGAGAAGGCGGCCCGCGATCAGGAACTGCTGGCCTGGTTGCGCACAGCCGCCCAGCGGGTCCGGCGCATCGGGTCCATCTGCACCGGCGCCTTCCTGCTTGCCTCCGCCGGACTTCTGGACGGCAAGCGCGTCACCACGCATTGGAAATGGGCCGCGGACCTGGCTCGCCGCTACCAGCGCGCCATTGTGGATCCTGACCCCATTTACATACGCGACGGAAACACCTACACCAGCGCCGGCATTACCGCTGGGATGGATCTCGCTCTGGCCCTGGTGGAGGAGGATCTGGGTTCCTCGCTGGCCCTGCGCGTGGCGCGCGAGATGGTTCTGTACCTGCGCCGGCCGGGAGGCCAGTCCCAGTTCAGCGCCGCTTTGGCAGTGCAGGCTTCCGATCGCAAGCAGATTGAGGAGGTCCGCTCCTGGGCTTTTGGCCATTTGGAGGAGGACCTCACCGTGGAACAACTGGCACGCAAGGCCGGCATGAGCCCCCGGCACTTTGCTCGTGTCTTTCTAAAAGAAACGGCCGTCACCCCGGCCCGATTCGTCGAGCGCCTGCGCGTGGAGGCCGCCCGCCGGCGACTGGAGGAGTCGCACGACAAATTAGAGAAGATCGCGGCCGACTGCGGCTTCGGCTCGCTTTCCAGCCTGCGCCGCTCGTTCTTGCGGGTCCTTCATGTTCCTCCCGCGGACTACCGGAGTCGCTTTACAGGCCTGCGGCCCAATTGATTTGGCTCGGCGGATCTCCAGTTCCAGCACATTTTGAAAAGGAGTCAGCGCATGACTAACAGGAAGAGATTGTTCCAGGCGGCAGCGGCCTTGATAATCGTGGCGGGTCTTCTGGCCTTCGGCTTCAGTAAGCTTTCTGGACGCAAGAGCGCGGCAAGCGTGGCCAATGCCGTCGCCGAAGATAAGCCGGAGGCCATTGCCAACCCGCTCAAGCCTCCGGCCCGCGGCAGCATTCCCGTGGCGTTCCTTCTCTCGGACGGAGCGGTGATGATCGACTTCACCGGGCCGTGGGAGGTGTTCCAGGATGTCAATCTCCCGAGCCGTTCGGACGCTGCCTTCAGCCTCTACACCGTCGCAGCCACCAGCAAGCCCATCCGGACCAGCGGCGGAATGAGAATTGTTCCCGACTACACCTTTGCCGACGCTCCGGCACCCAAAATCCTGGTGATTCCGGCGCAGAGCGATCCGAACGCAACCACCAAACACTGGATTCGCAAGGTGGCGAAAAATGCCGACCTGGTGATGTCGGTTTGCACCGGTGCCTTTGTGCTGGCGGATACCGGCTTGCTCTCAGGGAAAGCTGCCACCACCCACCACAGCGCTTATGTGCGCCTGGCCGAAACGTTTCCTGACATCCAGGTGAAGCGGGGAGCCCGTTTTGTAGAAGCCGGCAACCTCGCCACTTCCGGTGGGCTTAGTTCCGGCATTGATCTCGCCCTGCACGTGGTGGAGCGCTACTTCGGGCGCGAGGTTGCGAGTCAGACCGCTTACGATATGGAATACCAGGGAGAAGGGTGGAAGAATCCAAACTCAAACGAAGTTTATGCCCGGGCATTCGCTCAAGATGACGAACATCTCAGCTGTCCGGTGTGCCGCATGGCAGTGGATCGCTCCACCGCACCCAAATCCGTTTATCGAGGCAAGAGCTATTATTTCTGCTCCCAGGCGCACAAGCAGGAATTCGACACTGCTCCCGGCAAGTTCGTGGAGATCTCCGGGGGCAGCCGGTGAGGCGCCATCCTCACTCACCCGCCAGCGAGTAATAGTTCGAGAGCTAACCTGGCCGAATACCATGCGGTACAGAGAAACACGCAGGCGAGGTCTCGAAAGAACAGCGGATTCGGTTCCATCAAGACCTCCCTACATCACCACTAACGAACGATAACTAGCCAACTCGGCGGCTGGCTTGCGGTTGTACCTGCGCGCCGGCGGAAGTGTTAATTGAAGCGCCAGGCTTGCCGGTGGACTCGGCTTTGAGCCGGGCCTCATTACGGCGCGAGTTGATTTCTATCAGTACCAGAAAAATTATGACGCCTGCCATCAGTACAAAGACTATTACGTGTCCAGCATCCATCTTGGTCACCTCACATAGCGGAGAAATGCGCCCGGGCCAAGGCCCAGCGCGCGACGTGAATTGGTACGAGCTTGTTTAGAGAGCTGTGATGGAAGCTGGCGGAGGAGAACGGCCAGAGTGGACAGAGCGGCAAGCAGAATCGCGCCGCGAAATCAGCCCCGGCTGTGCCAGGGCGCACCGAGGGTCGAGCGGATCGGTGCCGGTTTCGCTCAGCATGGCAAACAGCCTGGGAGCTCGCCTCGCTTTGCTGCTGAGTCTGGTTTGGTGGCTGGATACGAGCGCGGGGTTTGCAAAACCGCAGCCCTGCTGGACTACGGCTTCTGAACTGCCGTGCTTAACCGTAAGCCGAATCGTGCTGGAGATTCCGAACTGCGAATAGAGGCCGCAGAGGAGCGCAATGGCGCCGACCCGTACAGCAAGAGCTCGGCAGCTAGTGCGGTGAGCCACACCTCTATGGTAGCAGCCTGTCAGGGCAGTATGAAAACCCAAGCTTAGTGGTTTGCGGTCGAAGCCAAGTAGGCGATTGTCGGTTCAACGACGCCTAAGCGCTTCCAGTTCCTCCAGGGTTCGAGGCCAATCCGCTCCCAAGAGCCGCGACAGGCTTCGGTCGGCGAGTACTTTCCCGCCGGTCTGGCAGTGAGCGCAATAGTTGGTTTCGTTGTTGGCATAGCGGATCCGCTGAATCTTTTCTCCACATCTAGGGCACGGTTGCCCATAGCGCCCGTGAACCGCCATACCCTGGCGGAATGCGGTCACCTTTTCCGGAAAGCCAGCCTCCGCTTCCGCACGCAACCGGTCCACCCACGAGCTGAGCGTATCGCGTGTGGCCGCGAACAGCCGCTCCCACTCGTCTGCTTTTAATTTGTGCGTCAAAGCAATGGGCGACAACCGGGCAGCATGCAGGATCTCATCCGAATACGCGTTGCCGATGCCGCTTAGGATCCGCGGGTCGGTGAGAGCCCTCTTCAGGGTCCGGTTTTCAGCCGTCAGCGCCTCGCGAAACGAACCCAAACTGCTGGCGAAAACGTCTATTCCACCGGGATCCACATCCTCTAATGCCTTCTCCCCATGGAAGACGTGCAGGGAAGCGCGATGCTTGCTGCCGGCTTCCGTGAGCACCAGCGAGCCACTGGGAAAATCGAAAGCCGCCAGGCTCTGCCGTCCCGCCAGCTTGGCTCCGGGCACCCGCCAGTGGAGGCGCCCGGCTATCATCAGGTGCAGCACCAGCCAAAGGTCGCCCTCCACTCCCATGGCAATTCGTTTCCCGAGTCGCCGCAGCTCGCGCACAACCCGGCCTTCCACATCCGTCAGAGGCGGGTCCACGGTGCGCAGCAGGAACGGGCTGGCCAGACGTATTTGCTGGATCGGTTTTGCCAGAATCCGTGCTTCCAGAGCGCTGATGTAGGCGGCGATGTCCGGTAGTTCCGGCATATTCGGCGGCGCGCAGGTTGCAACCGCTCCTCTGCGCGCTATTAAGATAGATCAATGGCCGGCGTTCGCATGGATAAGTGGTTGTGGGCTGCCAGATTTTTCAAGACACGCAGCCTGGCGACCCGGGCCTGCGAACTGGGCAGGATTCAATCCAACCAGCAGGCGGTCAAGCCTGCCCGCGAGGTTCGACTCGGCGAACTCCTGCACATCAGGACTGAGGGCGGCGATTTTGAAGTGGAAGTTCTGCTGCTCAGCGAGGTGCGCGGGCCCGCCGCTGTAGCTCAGACGCTCTACCAGGAAACGGAATCCAGCCGCGCGTTGCGCATGAAAGCCATAGAGGAGCGCAGGGCGGGGAAGATGTTCAACCCGGCGCCCCAGGGCCGGCCCTCTAAGCGCGACCGCAGAAGAATTATCCAGTTCCGATCCGACGGCAACAGATGAACATGTCGTCAGCCGTTTACTTCGCTTCGCCACCGCTGCTGAGCACCAGCGCCCGCTGGTCATAAGGTTCCACGGTTACGCTTAGCGACTTGCGTTTGTTGAACGTGTCTTCATTCACCGGAAAGCTGACGATGACTGTCCCTTGCTGCTCGCCGGCCGGAGCAATCTTCATTTCCGGCATCAGCGCGGGCAAGGCGTGCTGCTTGAGCGTGGGATAGGCCTGATAATAGCGCTCGAAGTCCACCGCGCTGGCGGCGTGGTCGGTGAATTTGCCTTTGTCGGTATCCACTCCCGCCTGAATCTCATGAATCCACAGCGGCTTTTGCCCAATGTTGCGCACCGTCACATTGATCGCTACGAGCACGCTGTTGTGGTCGGCCAGTTCTACCGAGGCCACGTCGCCCAGGCTGCCGGCGGAAACCGGCTTGTAACGCTCCACATACATCACAATAGCCACCACAATCGCCACCCCGGCTAGGGCAATAGCGACGATCTGGGCCGGGGGGAGGGTCCGCCTGGGGCGGTCGAACTCCTCGCCCAAAGTGGGAATGTCATAGGGCTGGCGGGCGGCAGGCGCAGCCGGCGGACGCGGAGTGGGCACCGTGCCGGGCTGCCCGGAAGGGTGAGGCGGCGCGGTGCCGGGTTGACGCGAGGGCTGGGGCGGTGGCGGCGGACTGGCTTTCGGGTCGTCCATAACTCCTCCTGAGATGCCGATTCTTGCCCCGTGGTTCAGGCCCGCTTCATGGCCCGGGCGAATTTCTCCGGCGGCAGCGTGTTGAGCACGTCCCCCGGCGTCAGCCATGCACGGCGCGCTTGCAGCACCCCGTAATGGATTTTTTCCATATGCGAGGTGTGGTGGGAATCCGTATTGATCACCACCTTCACGCCGCGCTCTTTGGCCATGCGCAGATGGCGGTCGCATAAATCCAACCGGTCGGGATAGGCGTTCAGCTCCATGGCCACTCGGTTCTGGGCGGCCGCATTGAGCACCGCTTCCATATCGAAAGGGTAGGCGTCACGCCGCAGCAGGATGCGTCCGGTGGGGTGCCCGATGAGGGAAACGTGCGGATTATTTACCGCCCGCAGCAGGCGCGCCGTCATTTTGGGCGCCTCCTGATTGAAGGCGGAGTGCACGCTGGCGATGACCAAATCCATCTCTTTCAGCACCGCGTCGGAAAGGTCCAGTTCGCCATCCGCAAGGATATCCACCTCAATGCCGGCGAAGACCTTAATGCCTTTCATCTCATCGTCAGCCTTGCGGATTTTCTCGATGTGCTTGAGGGCGCGGGCGTCGTCCAGTCCGTTGGCGAAGGCCAGGTTTTTGGAGTGATCGGTGATGGCCATGTACTTGTAACCGCGCTGGCGGGCGGCCTCCGCCATTTCCTCGATGGTGCATCTCCCATCGGTTTCGACGGTGTGCATGTGCACGTCGCCTTGCAGGTCTTCAACTGTAACCAACTGGGGAAGCCGGTGCTCGGCAGCGGCTTCAATTTCGCCGCAGTTCTCGCGTAATTCAGGTGGAATGTAGTCCAGCTTGAGCCGGGCGTAGATTTCCTCTTCCGTTCTGCCGGCCACGCGCTTGCCGCCTGGCCCGGGCTCTCCATCAGATCCTTTGGGCGGAAGTTCATCCAGCCCATATTCACTGAGCGTGTACCCCATCTTCAGGGCGCGCTGGCGCAGGGCCACGTTGTGCGATTTGGAGCCGGTAAAGTACTGCATGGCGGCCCCGAAGGATTCAGGCGGCAGCAGCCGCACGTCCACTTGCATGCCACTGCGCATCCGGAAGCTGACCTTATTCTCGCCCCGCCCGATCACGTCCCGGATGCCGGGGAAGTTGACAATCTTCTCAATCACCGGGTCGCGCTGCTGCTGGTTGGTGCAGCAATCTCCGGTGACCAGGATGTCGAGGTCGCCCACCGTTTCACGTCCCCGGCGCAGGGAGCCGGCGGGCGTCACCTTGTCCACCCCCGGCAAGCCGGCAAGGTGTTCGGACAGTTTTTGGGCGATTTTGTCCGCGTCATCCAGGCAGAAGCGCCCGGCGATGCGGCGGTAATCCTCAATCGATTTCAGGATTTTCTGTTCTTGCTTTTCGCCCAGGCGCGGCAACTCGTGCAGTTTGCCTTCGCGCGCCAACTTCTCCACTCCTTGCAGGTCAGAAACTTTGTAAGCGCTCCAGATCAGGGAAATGGTCTTCGGTCCTAAACCCTGGATTTTCAGCAACTCCAGCATGGAAGGACGGTACTTTTCCAGGAGTTGGCTATGCAGGGAGAGCTTGCCTTCTTTGCAGATTTCCTGCAGCTTCTCCGCCATGCTTTTGCCGATTCCGGGCACTTCCAATAGCTTTTTGGGCTCGCAGATGAGCTGTTCCACAGCTTGCGGCAGGCCTTCGATGGCTTCCGCGGCGTTGCGGTAGGAACGAATGCGGAACGAGTCATCGCCGTTGATTTCCATCAAATCAGCGGTTTCATACAGAATTCCGGCTATGGCTTTGTTGTCCATGTTGCAATCAGCAACACTCGGTCAACCAGATTGTAGCCCTCCGGCAAGAACACGGTCTTTAGAGCAAGAAGAAACCCAGCCTAAAGGGGCTGGGTTTTCGAGATGCAGCAGCAGCTAACGGTTTAGACTTTGACAACTTCACCGGCCTGTGGACCCTTCTGGCCTTGGACGATTTCAAACTCCACTTGATCACCTTCCTGCAGGCTCTTGTAGCCCTCGGAAGTGATGGCGCTGTAGTGAACGAAGACATCCGGTCCATCGTCGCGGCCGATGAATCCGAAGCCCTTGGCATTGTTAAACCACTTGACTGTTCCTTTAATACGAGACACTTACGTCTTCCTCCGAACTAGGCGTCTGCGTGCCCGAGCACGCAGGACACAGATCTACCTCAACCCAGGCCTACCCGCCCAGATGTAAGAGTAAGAGGAAGTCGAATTCCCCGCCTTGCTGCCTGGAACGTGATCCTGGTTAGAAGCTATTCCCATTTTGAGACTTTGCCGCTTCATTGTCAACTTAGTACACAAGCAGGATCAGGAGCTCCGGCCACTCGTACACTGGTTAAGCCAGAGCACACCCGCGATCGTTTTTCCATCCTGGATGCTCCCATTCATCACCATGCGCAGCGCTGCCGGCAAGCTGAAGAGTCGGATTTGGATGAGTTCGTCCTCCTCCGGCTGTGCTTGGCCCTCTCGCAAGCCGGAAGCCATGTAGATCGCCATGGTTTCATCGAGAAAACCCGGGCTGGCGTAATAGAAAAGCGCCTTTTTCCAATGACGGGCGCTGTACCCAGTCTCCTCCAGCAGTTCCCGCTTGGCGGCTGCCAGAGGCTTCTCCCCGGGGTCAATGCGGCCCGCCGGCAACTCCCAGAGCCGCTGGCCGGCGGCGTAGCGGTATTGGCGTGCAAGCAGAACCCTTACCTCGGGACGGGAATTGTCCACGGCCAGAATAACCACCGAGCCTGGGTGGCGAATAATGTCGCGCCGGGCGACAAAGCCGCCCGGCTCCTCCACCCGATCGGAGCTGACATAAAATACCGGGCCCCGAAACACCACCCGGGAGCTCAGCACCCGAGCCCGCTTTATGTTGCTTGTTTTCTGAACCATGCCGAACAATATACAGCCAGAAATGTTGCCTGGCCTTGGTTTTGGCGAATGAAACTGGCAAATGAAAAGGGCCGCCTACGCGGCCCTTTCTAAAGCTGAATTAACTGGAACGGCTTACAGCGTGGACTCGATCTCAAACCCCCAGGCTTCCAGCAAGGGTTCGGGGATGTACTTGGAATTCTTGTTGCGGCGCGCCCACTCACGCAGGCGGGTAGAACGCAAGTATTGATCGGGCTGGAGTTTATACTCCTTCACCACCTGTTCGAACTCGGTGATGGTGGGGGTGATCGGCCCAATCGGCTCGGGCTTACCCCAGTTCGGATTTCCGCGTCGCTTAGCCATAATAAGTCCCGCCTCTTACGTAAGATTAGTTGTGTACTACACTTGGATTCGCCGGGCCGGTTGAAGGATTCACATCACCAAGAGACTTTTTGCCCGAGGCTTAGGCCCCTACAGAGGACTACTTAGCCTGTCAACGAACCAAACATACTAGTCCCTAACTCGTCATAAGTCAATGTAAAATTAGCTGTTTTTGCCCTCTGCCGCTGGGGACGATGCGAAACAACTCACTTCAGGATTGTTGCTTGGGGTTCATTCCTCTGCGGAAATGGGGCCTAAACCGCGCTTCAGTCGGCCTGACCATCGCAATATTCACTAATGGCGGAACGCTGCTGTTCGCTGAGGGTGAGGAACTCGAAACCATAACGGGCCCCGCTGCGATTGCGGACCACGGCCCGCACCTCCAGGCGATGGGCACTGCCGGGCAGGGTGAACTTCAGGCTGACGCACTCGCCTACTTCCACGTCGAGCGCCAGCAGGGCAGAAATGCCGGCTTCGCTGATGCCAAGACTGCGGCCGTGATAGGGCCGGGGCTGACCGGAACGGTATACGGCCACCCGGGCGTCAAGAGGGAAGCGACGGTAGCGCCGCGGCTTGTGGTGCTGTCGCGTGGGCCCGGCGGTTTCCCGGGCGGAAGAGCGGAAGGTCACCGTGAACCACCGCGGGAAGAGCTGGGTGCGGCCTTAGTATCTGGTTCCGCCGAGCTGGCAACCGGTTCGGCGCCGGCGAACCACTTCACGAACTGCCGTACCTGATCGCGATATTCGTTGGTCATTTCCACGAATTTGATTCCCATGCCGCGGCCGGCGTGGGAACTGCAAACCACACCCTCGCCGCGCAGGTTGGCGAGCTTCATCAGCAATTCCAGGCTGATTTTCGTGCCTATCTTGAGCGGCTCGGCAAGCTGCACGTAACAGCCGCCCTGGCTGATATCGGTAATTTGCCCCCACAGCGGCAACTGTGAGCCCTGCACCCGCACCAGGGCGCTGATAAAACACCTAAAGCGTGGGTGGTGCCGGCGGTCTCCGGCCAAAGGAGCGGTGTAGCCATCGGGTCCGGGAGGGGCCAAATTGACGTCCCACAGGGAGGCGCCGGGGGTGGCGCCGCGCAGCCCGGCGTGGCTCGCATAGGGGGTGCCTTCTTCGCCCACCCACGCCACCCGAAACATGGATTGCCGCCCGTTGTATTTCAGCCCGACGAGGTCGCCGGGACGAAGCGGCATGCAAATGCCTTTGAGGTGAGCCCCGGCGTCGCTTAGGTTCTCAGTGCAGACGACCTCCAGGAAAGGATGGCCCTGCGCGTCGGTACCCCAAAGCTCCACGCGAAGGCCTACTTCCGTGCGCGGTTGACGGCGACGCCCCAAAGCGACAAACCTCCCCTGCAGTGGCTTAGGCGAATGTTACTGGGCGGCTTCGGAGCGCACCAAGTTACGACAGTGACTGCCCAGGGAGGAATAGCAGGCGCGTGGCTTAAGCCATTACTCAAGACCTAAGCGGGAAATGTCGGTATTTCGCAAAAGGTTGGGCAAAAGCGGGATAGCGCGGTTCTTCTTAGATCCTGTCTATTCTGAGGATGGTCTGCAGCAGCACATTGGCGCCGTTGGCGCAGTCGGACCAGCGAGTGAATTCCTTCGGCGAATGGCTGATGCCAGCCACGCTGGGCACAAAGATCATCCCCATAGGCGCAAGTTTGGCCATCATCTGCGCGTCATGGCCGGCGCCGCTGGGCAGGCGCATGGTTTTCAGGCCCAATCCCGCGGCGGCCGCTTCGATCTGAGCTTGAATTTGCGGATTGGCCATCGCCGGCGGGTCGTTTTCCAGGTGCCGGATTGTAATCTCCGTTTTGGTTTCGCGGGCAATTTGCTGGGCTTGCCGGCGAATTTCCTCAGCCAGGCGCGCGAGCTTCTCCGGCGAAAGATCGCGCAGTTCGAGAGAGTGCTTCACCAGGCCGGGCACAACGTTGGTCGCATTGGGATAAACCTCGAGATGGCCTACTGTGCCGACCTGGCGTCCGGGCTCACGGGTGACCACCTGCTGCACGGCTTCGATGAGCTTGGCTGCAGCCAGCAGCGCATTGTGGCGCTCGGGCATGGGCGTGGTGCCGGCGTGATTAGCGAACCCGCGAATCTCGACAGCGTACTCGTCAATACTGACGATGCCCTCCACCACGCCGATGGGGATGCCAGCCTTGTCGAGATTGCCCCCCTGTTCTATGTGCAGCTCGAGATAGCATCGAAACGAGCCGGGCGCCATGCGCGCCTGGTCGAGCTTGCCCGGGTCGCCGCCGATTTCCCGCAGCCCGTCGGCGAGCCGGATGCCGTTGTACTGACGCGCCGGGTCCGGAGATTCGCCCGCGGCGATGCGGCTACCTACCAGGCCGCCTTCTTCGTTTTCCCAGATGGCAACCTGCAAAGGGTGGCGCGTGGTCAGGTTGTGGTCCT
>Ga0075426_10001561_pt1 | contig 16335 bp, 16 predicted proteins | sample SoiMethybrSBSTD5_FD_75304 | JGI IMG/M metagenome (GOLD analysis project Ga0075426, IMG submission 75304) | Bulk soil microbial communities from a Populus tree surrounding site in Tennessee, USA - Soil MetaG P. TD hybrid SBSTD5 | ecosystem: Environmental > Terrestrial > Soil > Tree plantation... | reverse complement strand
GATACATCCAAAACCGACGAGCCTAGCGCGGAGGAGCCGTCGCGGCCAGCGGCCGATGCCGTTCTAGGCGGCGCGGCGGACAAGACGGAGGCGCAGCTTCCGGAGATCAATTTTTCTACATTCATTATCAGCCTCAGCACCCAGGCGCTGATGCATCTTGGCGAGATCGCAGACCCGCTATCCGGCAAGGCGGAGACCGATCTTCCCGTCGCCAAGCAGATGATCGACATCATCAGCCTCCTGCAAGAAAAAACACGCGGCAACCTCGATTCCGGAGAGCAGCAGCTGGTCGAAGATGTGCTTTACGACCTGCGGTTGCGATACGTGGATGCGGTGAAGAGGAAATAGGAGCGTTAATGGAAAGCAACCGGGCATGGAACCGCCGCGTGGGAGTGAGGCTCCTCGGCGCGGCGGCGCTCGTAGCGCTGCTGATCGGACTCGGGATGAGCGGCGGGTTCGATCGTTTAAAGGCGCCGAAGATCGTCAATTTGTGGCATCGGTCGGCAAGTTCCGAGGCCGTCTCGCAGCCGGTGCTCACACCGCAGGGGTTGCCGGATTTCGTGACTCTATCGAAGAGGCTGAAGCCGGTGGTCGTCAACGTCTCGACGACGCAGGTCAGCCAAGGAGGCCAGGCGTTCGACAGCCCGTTCGGCGGCGAAGACGACCCGTTCGGCGATTTCTGGCGCAAATTTTTCGGCGGACCATCGCCGCGCGGTCCTTACCGGCAGAAAAGCTTGGGCTCCGGGTTCATTATCGACAAAGACGGATCCATCCTGACCAACAATCATGTCGTCGATAACGCGTCGAAGATCGTCGTCAAGCTTGCCGACGGGAGGGAATTCGACGCGAAGGTTGTCGGCAGGGACGCCAAGACCGATCTAGCAGTCATCAAAATCAATGTGGAGGAGACTCTGCCGGTCGCCCCGCTCGGCGATTCCGATCAGTTGGAAGTGGGCGAGTGGGTAATGGCGATCGGTAATCCATTCGGCCTCGATAATACCGTTACTTCAGGTATCGTGAGCGGCAAGGGCCGCCACCTGCCCGGCGGCGGGCCGTACGATAGCTTCATCCAAACCGACGCCTCGATTAATCCCGGTAATTCCGGCGGGCCGCTCATCAACATCCGCGGCGAGGTCGTGGGAATCAACTCGGCGATATACAGCCGCTCGGGCGGCAACATCGGGATCGGCTTCGCGATTCCCATGAATCTGGTGAAGGAGCTGCTGCCGCAGCTCAAGGGCAAGGGAAAAGTCACGCGAGGCTATCTCGGCGTCCTTATCCAGAAGGTCACTCCCGAGATCGCCGAATCCCTCGGCATGGACAAGCCTCGCGGCGCGCTCGTCGCCGACGTCACCAAAGGCGGGCCTGCCGACACCGCGGGCGTCAAAGTCGGGGATGTCGTCGTCGAGTTCGATGGTAAAGAGATCCGCGACTCTAATGATCTGCCGGTCATTGTCGCGCGTACGGCGGTGGATAAAAAGGTCCCCATGAAAGTTCTGCGCGATAAGAAAGAAACCACGCTCACCGTCGCCGTCGGCGAGATGAAGGATCAGGAGAGCGTGGTTTCCGCTTCCGAAAAAAGCGAGTTGGGCGTGACGGTACAGCAGGTGACGCCGGAGATCGCCGAAAGCCTGGGCCTCGAGCGGCCGGAGGGCGTCGTCATTACCGCCGTCGAGCCCGGTAGCTCCGCGGACGACGGGGGACTGCGGCGCGGCGATATCGTTCTGGAAGTCGACCGTAAGCCGGTGCGCAAAGTCACGGATTACCGAAAGGCGATCGGCGAAGTGAAAAAAGGCAAAGGCGTCCTGTTTCTCGTACGCCGTGGTACGAGCACGATCTTTCTCGCTCTAAAACCGCCCCAGTAAGTAAGGCAGTCGACATGGCCGTGGTCTAAAAAGGGTCGGATAAGCGTCCGGCCCTTTTTATTGTTTTTGAAAGGCGTTACACTGAGGGGCAATTTAAACGAGGTCGCTCTGTTTGAAAAAGCCGCGCTGGTTCAAAAAACTCCCCCTGCCGCGCCTTAAAGTCCTCATCCTTTCGCTGGCCGTACTCTTTGTTCTCCTGGGAATTTTCGGCGCGTGGTATGTGCGCTACCTCGAGGGCATCGTCACGGCCAAATTCGAAGGGTCGAAGTGGCCGCATCCCTCGAAGATATTTTCGGACACGACGCTGCTTTATGCGGGGATGAATCTCCGCCGGGAAGATCTCTCCGAAAAACTCCGGCGGCTCGGCTATCGCGAGTCTCACGCTCAGCTCAACAAAGGTGAATACCGCTTTGCCAAAAGCGACGCCGTGGAGATTTATCTCCATGACTTCGCCTATCCGATGGAGAACTTCAAGGGATTTCCCATCCGCATCGCGTTTCAGGGCGTCGCGGTCACGCGCATGGAAAATCTCGCGACCGGGCAGGACGTCTTCTCGCTCGAGCTCGAGCCCGAGCTCATCGCCGGTCTGTACGACCGCGTCTGGCAGGAACGGCGGGTCGTGACGCTGGCCGAAGTGCCGCCGCTGCTCGTGCGCGCCGTCCTCGCCATCGAGGATGAGCGTTTCTACCGCCACCGCGGCATCGATCCGATCGGCGTGCTCCGCGCGATGTGGGCCAACCTGAGGAGCGGCGGCGTCGTGCAGGGCGGCAGCACGCTCACGCAGCAGTTGATGAAAAATTTCTTCTTGAACGACGAGCGCACGCTGCACCGCAAATTCAAAGAAGCGATCATGGCGCTCATCGCCGAGCGGAAATACTCCAAGGACGAGATTCTCGAGAATTACCTCAACGAAATTTATCTGGGGCAGCGCGGATCGCAGGGCATTTTCGGCGTTTGGCAGGGCGCGGAATTCTATTTCGCCAAGGATCTGCCGCAGCTTAGCGTCGGGGAAATCGCGCTCATGGCAGGGCTTATTCGCGCTCCCGGCCGCTACTCGCCTTACCGGAGCGTCGAAGCCGCGAAACAGAGAAGAAACGTCGTCCTTGCGAAAATGCTGGAGGACAAGCTCATCACCCGTCGCCAGTACGACGCCGCAGTCAAAGAAGTCATCCCGCGCCGCGAGCTCATCAAAGTGACAAACGACGCTCCTTACTACGTCGATTATTTGCGCCGTGAACTCGCCGAGAATTATCCGCACGACCAATTGACGAAGGAAGGCCTGCGGATTTTCACCAGTCTCGACCTGGGGCTGCAGCGCATGGCGGAAAAATCGCTCGCCGACGGCTTGAAGCAACTGGAGGCGACGTATCCGTATCTCAAGAAGCGCGGCGAAGAGGACAATCTCGAAGGTTCGATCATCGTGATCAAGCCGCAGACGGGCGAGATCAAAGCGATGGTCGGCGGGCGGGAATATCAAAAATCCCAATTCAACAGAATCTTCCAGTCGCGGCGACAGCCCGGTTCGGTCTTCAAGCCCTTCGTCTATCTGGCCGCCCTGATGTACGGAGGCGAGGCCGGCAAGCGCTTCACTCCGGTCACGATGGTCGACGACTCGCAGTTCACCTGGAGCTACGAGGGCCAGGAATGGCAGCCCGCGAATTATCGCGGCGAGTATTTCGGCACCGTCACGCTGCAGACGGCGCTCGAGCGGTCGCTCAATTCGGCGACGGCGCGCGTCGCGCGTGACGTCGGCATTCGCCATGTGCGCGATATCGCCTATCGTCTCGGCATTCAGAGTCCGCTGCCGGTTTTCCCCTCGCTCGCGCTCGGCTCCGCGGAAGTGACTCCGCTGGAGGTCGCGGTCGCCTATGCGGCGCTGGCGAACGGCGGTGTGCGCACCCAGCCGCTCGCCGTCAAGCAGGTGATCGATCAGGAGGCGCGCGTGCTCGAGAAACGCGATATTCAAGTCGAGAAGGTGATCACGCCGCAGCTCGCCTTCGTGATGAATTACATGATGAAGGGCGTCCTCGACCGCGGCACGGCGCGCGCGGCGCGCCAACTGGGCTTTACCCGTCCCGCGGCCGGCAAAACGGGCACGACGAACGACACGAAAGACGCTTGGTTCGCGGGCTACACGCCGGACCTGCTCGCTGTCGTCTGGGTAGGATTCGACAACGGCACGAAGCTGGGTCTATCCGGCGCACAGGCGGCGTTGCCGATCTGGACCGATTTCATGAAGAAGGCAACGGCGGGCACGCCGGTGACCGACTTCGCGCCGCCACCGGGCATCAAGCTGATCGATATCGATCCGCTGAGCGGCGGCCGCGCAACGCCCAACTGCCCGACCGTTATCCAAGAAGCGTTTCTGGAAGGCGAGGAGCCGACCGGCTCCTGCCCGCTGCATCCTTACGGCTTTCTCTCCGCGCCGACCGATTTCATCAACCGTCTGGTTGCGCCGCTGTTTGGAAGATAACATGAAGGTTCTCCAGCGCTATCACGCCATCATGGCTATTGGTGTCGTATCGGCGGCGCTAGCCGCGGCGTCGTGCGAGACCGGCAGCATTTACCGCGGCATTCCGCCGCGCACGTCGCCCGAGCGCCGGCCGCCTCCGCCGCCGGATTATTATCCTCCGCCCCGCGAGGAGCCTCCTCCGCCGCCGCAATCGCGCGCGCCGGTCGAGGGCCCGCTTCGCGAAGAGGATTTGAGCGAAACTCCGCGCCCTGCGCCGCGGCCGGCTCCCCCTCAGGAGGACTTTTCGCGCACGCCGCCGCCCGCGCCGTCAACGCCGCCGACTCCGCCTCCGCTGCCGGACGACAGTTCCTTGCTCGCCAAGATCACGCCTTCGACGCCGCCGCAGCGCGCCGTATCGCTCCGCCTGACAGAGGAGGGAAGAAAGCTGCTCGAGAGCGGCGATGCGCCCCGGGCGCTAGCACGCTTGGAAAAAACGATCGCGATCGATTCGACCAACCCCTACGGCTATTATTTTCTCGCCAAGGCGCAGCACGCGCTCGGGCGGAATCAAGAGTCGCTGCGGTTCCTCGACGTCGCAGAGCCGCTGTTCGGAAACAATCCGTTTTGGCTCGCGGAGCTCTATGCACTGCGAGGCGAAAATTACCGCGCGCTCGGTTCGTACGAGCGCGCGGAATCGAGCTACACGCAGGCGCTGCGCTTTAACTCCGGAAATAAAATCGCCGCCGATGGTCTCAGCCGGGTGCAGGCCGAGAACGGGCCGGCGCTGCGCTGAGCTGAGGCGGCTATGCTGGTGCTGGGAGTAGAAACTTCATGCGATGACACTGCGGCGGCGGTTCTCGCCGACGGCCGCAGAATCGTCGCCAACGTCGTCTCGTCGCAGGACGCCGTGCACAGCCCCTATGGGGGAGTCGTGCCCGAGCTTGCTTCGCGCCAGCACGTGCGCAACATCCTGCCGATCATCGACACTGCACTCAAGCAGGCCGGCATTACGATCGGCGATCTGGAGGGCATCGCGGTGACGCGCGGGCCGGGGCTCGTCGGATCGCTGCTCGTCGGCCTGTCGGTCGTCAAGGGCATCGCCTATCGCTGGAACATTCCCTACGTGGGCGTTAATCATTTGGAAGCGCACCTGCTGGCGATCTTCCTCGACCGCGAGGTGCCATTCCCGTATTTGGCGCTGCTCGCGTCCGGCGGCCATACGCTGCTTTACGTCGTGCGCGACTTCGGCGAGTATCAGTTTCTCGGCGGCACGCGCGACGACGCGGCCGGCGAGGCTTACGACAAAGTCGCCAAAATGATGGGCTTGGGCTATCCCGGCGGCCGGGTGATCGACAATCTTTCCAAAACCGGCAACGCCAAGGCGATCGTTTTTCCGCGCGCGCGGATGAAAAAGGGGGCGCACGAGTTCAGCTTCAGCGGCCTCAAAACCGCCGTGTGGCATTATCTCAAGGAAGGCGGCGCAGTCGCGCCGCAGGCCGAAGTAGCGGCGAGCTTTCAGGAGGCAGTCGTCGACATGCTGATTGCGCCGACTCTACGCGCGGCGATCGATCTCGACGTCAAGCATATCGTGCTCGCCGGCGGAGTCGCGGCGAACAGCCGGCTCAGGGCGAAGATGGCCGAAGCGGCGGCTGCGGAGGGCATGGACCTTCACGTCCCGCCCCCGGCGCTCTGTACCGACAACGGCGCCATGATCGCGCTCGCAGGGTATCACATGCTGCGGCGCGGGCTGCGCGATGCTCTCCACCTCAACGCGGACGCCGATCTGACGCTTTAGATGGCCTCTCTTTACCAGGAAGCGCGCGCCGCTCTCAGGGAATCGGATCTCAAACCCAAGAAGCGGCTCGGGCAGAATTTCCTTGTCCACCAAGCGGTGCTCGACGCGATCATGCGCCTCGTCGAGCCGACTCACGAGGACGAGATTCTGGAAATCGGTCCCGGTCTCGGGTCATTGACGAGGAGGCTCGTCGAAAGCGGCGCGAGCCGCGTTTGGGCGGTCGAGATCGATCCCAAGCTAGTCGCGAAACTCCGCGAGGGCGACTTGGCGACGCGGCCCTCGCTGCAGCTGATTCAGGGAGACATTCTCGAACTGCCGCTCGAATCGATCCTGCCGGAGCGAAAGATCAAGCTCGTCGCGAATCTGCCGTACAGCATCTCGACGCCGGTGCTTTTCCGGTTATTCGATCTGCGCGAGCGGTTCTCCTTCTTCGTTCTCATGGTGCAGCGCGAGGTTGCGGAGCGCATCGCGAGCGCTCCGGGGACCAAAACCTACGGGGCTTTGTCTGTGTGGGCTCAAATCTACGGTTGCATCGTGGCCAAAGTGCCGGTCGCGCCCGAGGCTTTTTTCCCTCGTCCCAAAGTACGGTCGATGGTGCTCAAGATCGAGCTGCGCGCCGAGCCGCTCATCACCGCCGATGAAATTCCCTTGATGCAAGGGTTGGTGCGCGCGGCATTCGGGCAAAGGAGAAAAACGCTGCTGAACAATTTAAGCGCCTGGCTCAGGCTCCCGCGCGAGGAAATCGAGCGCATGCTGCGCGGCCAAAGCATCGATCCCATGCGGCGCGGGGAGACGCTCTCCGTCGAGGAGTTCATTCGGCTCGCGCGTTCCATTCAACGGTATCGCCCATCCGCTGCAACCCAAACTAACTGAAGATCATGCCCGAGCTTCCCGAAGTCGAGACGATCTGCCGCGGTCTTCGTTCGCGCGTGGTCGGCCGCCGCATCGTCGGCGTCGAAGTCCTGGAGCCGCGGCTCCGAAGCCGCGTCGGCGACGATTTCGCGTCGGCGCTGAACGGCAGGGTCATCACGGCTGTCAGGCGGCGCGCGAAATATATACTGATCGACCTCGACGGCGGTTCCATTTGGCTGACGCATCTCGGCATGTCGGGGAAGCTCATCTGGGTCGAGAAGGGAAGACGGCGCGAAAAGCACGATCACATCATTGTCAAACTCGACAGCGGCAACGAGCTTCGCTATCACGACCCGCGCCGCTTCGGGCTGTCGCTCGTCACGACGCGCGGCGAGATCGACGCTCTGCCGCAGCTAAAGACGCTCGGACCGGAGCCGCTCGACGGGGAATTCAACGCGGAATATCTCTACGGCGCCACGCGCGGGTCGCGGCGCAGGATCCGCGATCTGCTGATCGACCAGACGACCGTCGCCGGCCTCGGGAACATCTACGCCAACGAGATCCTCTTTCATGCCGGGGTACGGCCGACCGCCCGCGCGTGGAAGCTCCGCCGGTCGGAAGTCGACCGGGTCGCGAAGCTGACGCCGAAGATTCTGCGCGAAGCGATCCGCTGGTGCGGCACGTCGTTTTCCGACTATCGTGACGTCGAAGATCGCTACGGGAATTTTCAAAAACATCTGCGAGTCTACGATCGCGAGCTGGAGAAGTGCCGCGTGTGCGAGACCGCGATCAAGCGCGTGGCGCTCGGAAATCGCAGCGCGTTTTACTGCCCGCGCTGTCAGAAATAGGGCGATTCACCGCGACGCGAGTCCGCGCCGCGTCTTCTCGAATCCGAACAGCTTGATGAAGCCGCCGAAAGTGCGGTCGCTCAAATTCTTTAATCGTTGAATGTATTCCGGCGTTTCGCGTCGGATCGTCTCCGCGTCGATTTTTCCCCCGAGCTGCTCGATTTCTTCGCTGTTCGACGGAACGTTGAGCCAGCGCTCGATCATCGGCTGGTCGACCTCCAGGTGAAACTGCAGCGCGTAGACCTTCTCGCCGTAGCGAAACGCCTGCTGTTCGCAGAGCGAAGACGACGCGAGATGGAGCGCGCCGCGCGGCAGCTCGAAGGTGTCGCCGTGCCACTGGAAGATTTTTTCGCGGGCTTCGAAATGCGTCAGGAGCGGGTCGCCTGACGCCTTCGGCGTCGTCGCGACATCGTACCAGCCGATTTCCTTCTCGCGGTTTTTATACACCGATGCGCCCAGCGTCTTCGCGATCAGCTGCGCTCCGAGACAGATTCCCAGGACCGGCATTTCGCGCCGCAGCGCTTCTTCGATGAGCCTCATCTCGGTTGCCAGATGCGGATAATCGGCCGTGTCGTTGACACTCATCGGGCCGCCGAGGACGACCAGGCCGTGGTAGCCGTCGAGCGGCGGCTCGGCGTCGTGGTGCCGGCCGAAATTCACATAGCGGATGCGAAAGCCGGCCCGCTTGAGGAGGGGATTGAGCGTGCCTAGGATTTCGTGCGGGACGTGCTGGAAAACGAGCAGTCGCGGCATCGCAGTCGCTAGTCGGCTTTCGTCGGGGCGCCGATGATACCGATCTGCGTCGAAAGCTGGTAGGTCATTCCGAGATCGTTATAGTCGAGCTCGCCGAAAAAGGCGAGATAGCCTTTCTCGGGAGCGGCCATTTCCCCGACGACATGCCCGCCGGAAATCTCCATCGGCCGCTCACGCCATGTGGCGGCGCGGAAATCTTGATTGGCCGCTTCGGCGATCCACAGCCGCGCGGCTTTGGGCGCGGCGGCGGCGTCAACCGTCAGACGCAGTGTGCGGCCGCTTTGCTCGTGCCTCCAGTTTAGCGACGGCATCGGCTTGCCGCTCATCTGGTGGCGCGAGAACGCGGCGAGGCCGTTCAACAGACGGTTCATGCTCTCGGGATTCGGCCGCAGCAGATCGTGGCCCGTGTTGGGCACGTACAGGACCCATTTATCGCCGGGCAGATCTTTCCAGTAGAGATTCAGCGCGTCGGTCACCCAGTAGAAATCGTTGCTGCCGTTGACGATAAACTTCGGCATGGAAAAGCGGTCGCGATAGCTCCACGGATCCACCATGCTCAAGAGGCGCTTTCCCTCCGGCGTTTGCGGGATCGGCAGGAGGCCGCGCTTGACGTACGGCTGCAGGCGCTCGCTGAACGCGCCGAACGCCTCGATCTGCTTCGGCATCTGCGCGCCCATATTGAGCGTGTCGATGACCATCGGCGCGATCGCGCAGACGCGCTTGTCCGCCGCCGCCGTGAGCCACGTCGTCCAGCCGCGCTTGGACGCGCCGGACACGATGAAGCGCTCGACCGGCTGCTTTAAGTCCGCGGCGCCGAACGTCTGCAAAACGTCCATCGCTTTCACGACGCTTTTCACCATGGGAAACAGCAGGGGCCAGTTCTCGTCCTGCGTCCTCAAGTAGCGGACGAATGTTTCGGCGATGAGATTGTCTTCGGAGAGCTTGTCTTCGAGCAGCGGCTGATTGGGAATGTTGAACAGGAACGCGACCGGCGCGCCGATTTTCCGCGCGAGCTCCATGCCGATGAGCGCGTGCGCTTGGCGCGGCGGGCCCCCGGTCACCCACAGGAACATCGTCCGGTTCGGCGCCGCGCCTATGGGTCGATACACTTGCAGCTGATGGCGCCAGGTGATTCCCTGCCAGCTTTGCGAAATGAATTGTAGACTGTAGGTGCGATCTCCGGCCTGTTCATGCGTATCTTTCAAGCTCCAGGCGAACTCCGGCTCGGGCTTGCGAAGGTATTGTTCGAGGTCGGCGAACGCGCGCGCAGGAAGAAAGAAAAAAACGAATGCGGCTAAAACAGAGCGCGCACACCAAAGCATGAAGTTATTTTGAATGACCGAAGACGATTGTGCAACGAGGAGCCGTACTATCCGACGATCTTGTAATCCCCTCCGAGATAGCTCCGGCACAGCGCCTGATACGTCGAGGATCCCATCTTGATCCAGTTGAGCGCCTCGCCGCCGATTTCTTTTTTCACCTTGGCCGGGGTGCCGGCGGCGAGCACATGCGGCGGAATCTTCGTGTGCGGGACGACGACGCTGCCCGCGGCGATGAGCGACTCCTCGCCGATCTCGGTGTTTTCCAGGATCGTCGCATTCATGCCGATGATCGCGCCGCGTCGTATGACGCAGCCTTCCATGATCGCGCCGTGGCCGACGGTGACGTCGTCTTCGATGATCGTCGGCGCCTCGCCCTGGTGAATGACGCAGTTGTCCTGGACGCTCGTGCGCGCGCCGATGACGATCGGGTAGGCGTTTTGATCCGACCGCAGCACCGCGCCGAACCAGATGCTCGAATCCTCGCCGACGGTTACGTCGCCGATCAAAACCGCGGTCGGAGCGACGAACGCCTTCGGCGATATTTTCGGTCTGCGGCCTTTATATTCGATGATCATGGAAGCCACCTCCGCTGAAGTCGTTCCAGGCTATGGGAAGGAAGACGCCAAATCAATCCCGCAGGCGGAAGGCCGAGGCCGCGGTCGCGACAATGTTCTCGCCGATCGCGAGCGAGGCCGTCGCGCCCGGCGAAGGCGCGTTCAGCACGTGAATCGTGTTGCCTGTCTGCCGGATGACGAAGTCGTCGAGCAGCGCGCCGTCCGCCGCCACCGCCTGCGCGCGCACGCCTGCGCCGCCCGGCTGCAAGTCGTCGATCCCGATCGCCGGCACCAGGCGCTGCAGCGCCCTGGTGAACGCGCGCTTGCTAAGCGACCGGTACTGCTCTTCGAGGCCCATGCGCCAGTAGCGCCGCGCCACCGAGCGGAAGCCGGAGAAGGAAAGCGTCTCCCAGAGATCGCGCGGGTTGAAATCGGTTTTGCGGTAGCCCTCGCGCGCGAAGGCGAGGACGGCGTTCGGGCCCGCCTCGACGTAGCCGTGGATCGAGCGCGTGAAATGCACGCCGAGAAAAGGAAAGCGGGGGTCGGGTACGGGGTAGATGAGTCCTCTGATCAACGCATTCTTCTCCGGCGCGATTTTGTAATACTCGCCGCGGAAGGGAATAATCTGCACGTCGATGCGGGCGAAAGGCTTCGCCGTCATTTGGGCGATGCGGTCCGAGAAGAGCCCGCCGCAGTTGATAAGAAAGCGCCCGCGGAACTCCTCCCGGCCGGTGCCGACGATCATCTCGTTGCGGGAGGAAGAAATATATTTGACGGTACGCGACGTGAGGATGTCACCGCCGGACGCGCGCACGTTTTTCGCGTAGGCCTCGGCCACCTGCACGAAATCGATGATGCCGGTCGCCGGGGAATGAATCGCGCGGACGCCGCGCGCGTGCGGCTCGATCTCTTTGAGACGCTCCGGGCCGATCAACTGAAGGCCGGGAACTCCGTTCGACATCCCGCGCCGGTAAAGCTCTTCGAGCCGCGGCAGCTCGCTCTCCTCCGTGGCGACGATGACCTTGCCGCAAAGATCGTACGCGATGCCGTTCCGGTCGCAGAATTCCAGAAGCTCGCGGCGGCCCGAGACGCAAGTCGCCGCTTTCAGCGAACCCGGCTTGTAGTAGATGCCGCCGTGAATAACGCCGCTGTTGTGGCCGGTTTGGTGGCGGGCCAGCTGAGATTCTTTTTCGAGGACAACCAGTCGAAGGCGCGGGAAGCGCTCGGCCATCTTCAGCGCGGTGGCGAGACCCACGATGCCGCCCCCGACCACGATGACGTCGTATGTGTGTGCCATACCGTCAGGCGACGCCCGCCTCAGATTTGAGGCCGGCATAACCTTCGACCAGCACGGCGATCATAGCGGACGCCGGCTAGTGCTTCTCGACCGCGGTCTGGATTTGCTTGTCTCTTAGCCTGCGGAGCAGCTCGTCGTACGATTGGTTGGAGATGATGCGGTTGAACTGGGAGCGATAATTGTTCACCAAGCTGATGTTTTCCACGACGACGTCATAGATTTTCCATTCCTTGCCGGCCTGGCGCAGGCGGTAGTTGAGCGCGTACTCTTCGCCTTTCGCGGTCACGATCTTGCTCTGAACTTCCGCGAAGTCGTTATCGATCGTCTCTTTGCCGTAGACGAATCTCTCATTCGTGTAGGATTCGATCTGTTCGAGGTAAGCGCGCTCGAGAAGGTCGGTGAAAAGCTGGGTAAACTCTTCCTGCTCCTTAGTGCTGCGGTTTCTCCACTCGGCGCCGAGCGAGCGCCGGGCCATCTCGGTGAAATCGAAGCGGGCATAAATCGCTTTCCGCAGCAGATCGCGGCGATCTTTTTTCTTCGCGTCGGTTTTGAGCGCCGGATTTTTGAGAATCGTCGTGATCTCATTGACCGTCCCGCGCACTTGATCGGTCGGCGTCAAAAGGTCCGTCCTCGGCGCACCGGCGGGTGCCGGCGATTTTGCCGGACCGCGCGCCTTGTCGGCCGGCGTCGGGGTGGCAGCGAACGCCGGAGCCGTGTTGACCAAGCAGAGCGCCAGCAGCGCCGCAACGGCGGCCCCGTAATTACTGCCCATTTTTGGTTCCCTTCTCGCCGGCGCCTTTGTCCCCGCCGCCTTTCGATGTGAGGTCTCCGCCGATGACTTTGCCGATCAACTCGGTGATGTCAGGCGGCGACTCCGTCTCGCGGATTTTGCCTCCGCTCGGGATCAGCTTGTCGGAAGAACCGGGGCTGATGAGAACGAACTTGTCGCCGATGAGGCCGCGCGACCGTACCGAAGCGATGACATCCTCCTGAAGCTTGACGTCGGGATTCATTCGAAATCCCAGACGGGCGCGATCGCCAACCAACGACAAGGTCTCCACGCGGCCGACCCTGACGCCGGCAATCTCGATGGGGTCGCCGGGTTTCAGGCCGGCGACCGAGGCGAAGTCGGCGTATACAATGTAGCCGGTGTTTCCCAAGACCTCGAGTTTCCCCAGTCGAACGGCGAGATAGCCTAGGCAGATAATACCTACCAGAACGAAAACGCCGACGGCAATTTCTGTGCGCGTATGATTCACGGGCCAACTCCTAAAGGACTTGTATCGGTCCTTCCGTTTCTCCGCGGATGAATTGCTGAACGATAGGATTCTTCGACGCCTGGAACTCGCGCGAGGGCTTGATCTCTTCGATCACCCCGTTGGCGAGAATCGCCACGTAATCGGAAATATCGAAGACTTGGGGAATCGTATGGCTTACGACCACGGCCGTGAAGCCGAACGTCCGCTGCGTCCGCGCGATCAGTTGGTGAATGCTCGAGGCGAGAATCGGATCCAGGCCCGTCGTAGGCTCGTCGAAGAGGACGATCTCCGGGTCGGTCACGAGAGCCCGCGCCAGCCCGGCGCGCTTCCGCATGCCGCCGGAAAGCTCGGCGGGAAATTTATAGCCCATGCCTTCGAGGCCGACCTGCTCCAAGCGGTCGTCCACCTTCTTTTGAATCTCCGTTTCGTTGAGATCGGTTCTTTCTCTCAGCGGAAAGGCGACGTTGTCGAAAATCGTCATCGAATCGAGCAGCGCGGCGCCCTGAAAGAGAACGCCGAAGCGGCTGCGTATTTCGTAGAGATCCTTCTGCTTGAGCTTCGTAATGTCGGTGCCGTCGATCAGAATCGCGCCGCGGTCGGGCCGCAGCAGCAAGTTCAAATGCTTCAGCAGCACCGTTTTGCCGCAGCCGCTCGTGCCCACGATCGTCGTCGTTTTCCCGGTGACGAATTCCAGGTTGACACCCTTCAGAACTTGTTGCGTTCCGAAGCTCTTATACAGATCGACTACTCGTATCATTGGTCGAATGCGATTTAAAGCATGATCGAAGTCAAAAAATAATCCCAGACGAGCACCAAGACGAACGACAAGACGACGGATTCCGTCGTCGCGCGGCTGACCCCGGTAGCCATGGGTGGGGCATTGAAGCCTTTGTAGCAGCACACCCAGGTGATGATGAGTCCGAAACTCAACGATTTGATGAAGCCGCTGTAGACGTCTTGGAACACGACGCTGGTATCCATGCCTGCGAAATAGCTGCCCGAGCTGACGCCGAGGAGTCCGACGCCGATGAGATAGGCGCCGAAAATGCCGACGACGTCGAAGATCGCCGTCAAAAGCGGCATCGCGATCAGGCTCGCGATGATGCGCGGAGATACAAGGTATTTGACGGGATTGATCGCCATCGAAGAAAGCGCGTCGATCTGTTCGGTCGCGCGCATCGTGCCGAGCTCGGCCGCCATCGCGGAGCCGGTCCTGCCGGTCACCATGAACGCGGAGAGCACCGGGCCCAACTCGCGCAAAAGGCTGAGCGCCGCGGCGGAACCGAGCCAGCTTTCGGCGTTGAACTTTCTCAGGCTATAATAAAATTGAAATCCCATCACCATGCCGGTAAAAAAGCCCGACAGGAGGACGACCGACAGCGAGTCGACGCCGATCGTTTTCAGGTGATAAACGATAAGCCGAAATTTGGCCGGCGGACGGAAAGCCAGCCCGACCGCTGAGAGAAGGAAAAGGAAGATCCTTCCCATCTCCGAAAGCTGACGAAGAGTATAACTGCCGATTTGACCTAAGAAGAAAAGCATCGCTGTGCGGGATTAACCTCACGCTAATATAAAAAAGTAGACACATTTGCAAGCCTATGGCTGACTCGAAGTTCACTTTTGCGGCGAATGAAACCGTGGACACGGTCTTCAACGGGAAACTTTCGATCATCCAGAAGCGAACGGGCTACCGGTTTTCCATCGATGCGCTGCTGCTGGCCTATTTCGCTACGGTGAAGACTATTCATCGCGTCGTGGACCTCGGCTCCGGTAGCGGAGTGGTCGGCATCGTCCTCGCTGAGCTCCACCCTAAGTTAGAGGTGGTCGGCCTCGAACTGCAGGAAAAAATGATCGACCGCGCACGGAGAAGCGTAGCGCTGAACGGTCTCGACGGGCGGCTGACGATGGTCACGGGAGACGTGCGCGCGATCGGCGCCGTCGTCGCAAGAGGAAGCTTCGACGGAGCGGTCGCCAATCCGCCGTACCGCTCCGCGTCGAGCGGTAAAATCAATCCTGATGCGGAAAAGCGCCTGGCGCGTCACGAGATCGTCGCCGACATCGGCGACTTCGTGCGCGCCGCCGCGCATGCCGTCCGGCCCGGCGGCAGCCTCGCCGTTGTCTATCCGGCGCGCCGCCTGATCGATTTGTTCGACACCATGCGGCGGGAGCGGTTCGAGCCGAAACGACTGCGGCTCGTCCATTCATTCCCGGACAGCGAGGCGTCGCTGGCGTTGGCCGAAGGCGTCAAAGAAGGGCACGCGCAGCTGAAGGTCCTGCCGCCGCTGGCGATTTACACCGTCGGACGCGAATACACTCCGGAGATAAAAGCGATGCTGGCGGGAGATCCTTTGTTGAATGCTTAGGCCTTGCGGCGCCGTGCGTGGGCCGCGAATAGCCGATTGAGCGCGCGCCGAATTTCCGCGTCTTTGACAGGCTGCAGTACATCTTCACAGAGCTCTGCTGCGGGCTTCGCGACAGGCACTTTATCTTTTGGGGAGATTTCCGGGATTGTCGTCGTCACTTCTCCAACATAGAAAAAAATATTTTTGACCACCTCGCGTCCGAGTTTCTCGTTCACTTTGTCGGTGATCGTATCCTTCATGTACTGCAATTGCTGCATCCAGACGTGACTCGATACCTTGACGAAGAGCGTGCCGTTGCGGATTTTCTCGGGCTGCGCGTTCCGCGCAATGATATCGCCGACGAGATCGTTCCAGATCGGCCACACGCCGTACTCCGCCAGACGCCCAGACGGGTCGATCCGCTTAAGCGATTTCTGCAGCACTTCCCCAAGCCGCTCGACGATCGTATCGCTCTTCGGCATGACGAGGTTATAGCAAAAGGGGCTTTCCGCAGCCAGTATTTTTTCATTTCGCGGCGGCGGGAGCACGCGGAATTGTATCGGGAATTGTGCGCGAAGGCCCATCTTCATTCGGAGAACGAATTCGTCGCTTTCTGTCAAGAAAAATTTTTTCGTAAATTAAAAAAAATTTCTTGACAATTATTTTAAATGGTCTCATAAGGTCGTTTACACAACAACATATTGGGGTATAATAAGAGGGATGCCCACTACAGCTAGGGCAGACCTTAGGATTGGAGAGGCACGATGGCAAAAGCCGCACCGTATGAAACCGGCGAAAATATAGGCAAAACCGGCCGCTCGGGTCTCACGCTCGAGCGCTATTTTACCCGTGCAGGGATCAGCCCATACGACGAGATCGAATGGGAGGCCCGGTCGGCGACCATCGTCAACGAAAAAGGGAAAGTCGTCTTCGAGCAGACGAACGTCGAGATCCCGAAGGCGTGGTCGCTCATGGCGACGAACGTCGTCGTCTCCA
>Ga0075426_10001560_pt1 | contig 16338 bp, 19 predicted proteins | sample SoiMethybrSBSTD5_FD_75304 | JGI IMG/M metagenome (GOLD analysis project Ga0075426, IMG submission 75304) | Bulk soil microbial communities from a Populus tree surrounding site in Tennessee, USA - Soil MetaG P. TD hybrid SBSTD5 | ecosystem: Environmental > Terrestrial > Soil > Tree plantation... | reverse complement strand
CAAGTGCTACGCTACAAGGACAAGCGCTACGAGGAGAAAAAGCGCACCTGACATGAGCCTCGTCGGAAAGCTGCTCAACCCTTCGCACGTGCTCGTCGACCTGCCGGCGTCGAGCAAGAAGCGGCTATTCGAGCAAGCCGGGCTGCTCTTCGAGAACCACGACGGCATCGCGCGCGCCCAGGTGTTCGAATCGCTCTTCGCGCGCGAGAAGCTCGGCTCCACGGGCCTCGGCCAGGGCGTCGCCATCCCGCACGGCCGCATCAAGGGACTGAAGGAAGCGCTCGGCGCCTTCATTCGCCTGACGCAGCCGATACCGTTCGATTCGCCCGACGGCGCGCCGGTGACGCTGGTCTTCGTGCTGCTCGTGCCCGAGAAGGCGACCGAGAAGCACCTGCAAATCCTCTCCGAGCTCGCGCAGATGTTCAGCGACCGCGCGCTTCGCGAGGCGATGGGCAGCGCGCCCGACGCCGCGGCGCTCTTCCAGCTGGTCGCCACATGGCAGCCGGATGCTGCAGGTCAACGTCGCGCGGCTGCATGAGGACAACCGCGAGGCGCTCTCGCTCGGCTGGGTCGCCGGGCGCGACGGCGGCACGATGGTGCGCCGCGAAGCGGTCGCGGCCGCCTCGCTGATCGGCCACCTCAACCTCACCCACCCGAACTCCATCCAGGTCATCGGCGCCTACGAGGCGGGCATCATCTCGGGATTCATCGAGCGCCTGTTCGAGCCGCAGCCCGCCGCGGTGATCGTCGCGGACGGCGTCGCGCCACCCCCGGCGCTGGTCGAGGCCGCCACGCAAAGCCACACACCGCTCTTCACCTCGCCGCTGCCCGCGCCGCGCGTGATCGAGAAGCTCGCGCGCTACCTCGCGAAAGCGCTCGCCGAATCGGTCGAGCGCCACGGCGTGTTCATGGATGTGCTCGGCCTGGGCATCCTGATCACCGGCGAATCGGGCTTGGGCAAAAGCGAGCTCGCCCTCGAGCTCATCAGCCGCGGCCACGGCCTGGTCGCGGACGACGTGGTCGAGCTCTCACGCATCGCCGCGGGCACGCTCGAGGGCCGCTGCCCGCCGATGCTGAAAGATTTCCTGGAGGTGCGCGGTCTCGGGCTGCTCAACATCCGCACCATTTTCGGCGAGACCGCCGTGCGTCGAAAAATGAAGCTGCGCCTGATCGCGCATCTCGAGCGGCCGCAGCCCGGCGGTCGCGACCCGGGCGAGCGGCTGCCGCTCACCGAGCAGTCGGAGGAGATCCTCGGCGTAGCAGTGCGCAAGGTCACCATCCCGGTGGCGGCGGGCCGCAACCTCGCCGTGCTGGTCGAAGCGGCCGTGCGCAACGAAATCCTCAAGCTGCGCGGTATCGACTCCACCGCCGAATTCCTCGCGCGGCAGCGCACCGAAATGAAGAACGGCGAGTAAATGCAACTCGTCCTCGTCAGTGGACTTTCCGGCTCCGGAAAGAGCATCGCGCTGCGCGTGCTCGAAGACGCGGGCTACTACTGCGTCGACAATTTGCCCGCCAACTTCCTCATGGAAACGGTCGACTTCCTCGCCGACGCCGGCCACGAGCGCGCCGCCGTGAGCATCGACGCGCGCAGCGCAGCGCTGCCGGCGCTGCCCGAGCACATCGAGGAGCTGCGCCGCCGCGGCGTCGATTGCCGCGTTCTTTATCTGGAAGCAAACCCGGCGACGCTGCTTCGCCGCTTCTCCGAGACGCGCCGACGCCACCCGCTCACGAGCGGCGGCACGACGCTCGCGGAAGCGATCGAGCGCGAGCACGAGCTCCTCGCGGGCATCGCGCCGCTCGGTAGTCGCATCGACACGAGCGACCTGCAGCCGCGCGTGCTGCAGAACTGGATCCGCGATCTCCTGGGCCTGGGCACCGGCACGCTCACCCTGCTCTTCCAATCGTTCTCGTACAAGGACGGCATTCCCTTGGACGCCGACTGGGTGCTCGACGCGCGTATGCTCGCGAACCCGCACTACGACCCGCAGCTACGCCCCTTCACCGGCTGCGATGCGCCGGTCGCCGATTACCTCAAGCGCGATGCGCAGGTCGCGCGCTGGCTCGACGACGTGCGCACCCTCCTCGGCCACTGGCTGCCGGAGATCGTGCGCGAGAACCGCAGCCATGTGACGATCGCAATCGGCTGCACCGGCGGACGCCATCGTTCCGTGTACCTGGCGGAGGAACTCGCCAAGAGCTTCCGCCCGCACTGGCGCGTGCTCGTGCGCCATCGCGCGCTCGCGCGCGAAGACTCGAATTCGGGGCCAGGGTCGTAATTATTTTCGGTTCACGCGCAGCCATCGACCCTATTCCGCTCTTTCCGCTGCACAGCGTGCTCTTCCCCGGCGGCCGCCTGCCGCTGCGCATCTTCGAGACGCGTTACATGGACATGGCGAAAGCGTGTCTGCGCGATAGCTCGCCCTTCGGCGTCTGTGCCATCCGCGAAGGCGCCGAGGTCGGGGCGCCGGCGACGCCGCACGACGTCGGCACGCTCGCGCGCATCGGCGAATGGGACATGCCGCAGCTCGGCCTCCTGCAGATCGTCGCACACGGCGAGCGCCGCTTCCGCATCCTCGAGCGTCGCGTCGAGGCGAACGGCCTGCAGCGCGCGCGCATCGAAGAGCTTCCGGCGGAGAGCGATGGTCCGGTGCCGGCGAACTGCACGACCTGCGTGCGGCTCCTCGAGCGCGTGCTCGAGGACCAACCGCAATTGCTGGCATCGCCGCATCGCTTTGACTCGAGCGCCTGGGTGAGCGCGCGCCTCGCCGAACTCTTGCCGCTTGAGACCTACGCGAAGCAGGAGCTGCTCGAGCTCTCCGACGCCGTCGAGCGCATCAAGCGCCTGAACGCGCTGCTACGCCGAGTCGCGTCGCCCGAATCCTGAAATTTGCAGCCGTTGCAATAGAGTCCGCACCGGTGCCGGCACTGCGCCGCCTGTCGCGTCCACGAGCGATACCCAACGCTGATTGCTCGCCGGTTTCACCGAGCGGCCCAAGATTAGCAGCGGTTCTATACGCAGCTTGAAGTGCGTAAAGCCATGCTCGATCGCCGGAAGCGCCTTCGCGCGCGCGGGTCGTGCACCGTTCCCTTCGGGAAAGCACCACAGGCCGCCCCAGATGCCAGCGGATGGCCGCCGCTCGAGCAGCACGGCATCTTTATGGCGGAGCACGAGCCACGTCACCTGCTTCTCGGGCAGCGCGCGGCGCTGCCGCGCCGCCGGTAGCTCGGCCGTCCGCTTCTCTTTGCGCGCAACGCACATCGTCGCCACGGGGCAGCGTTCGCAGCGCGGCGCGATGCGCGTGCAGACCGTGGCGCCGAGATCCATCAGCGCCTGCGTATAGCGCTCGACGTTGCGCTTGGGTAGCAGCCGCTCGGCCTGCGCCCAGAGCGCGCGCTCCTCCGTGATTGCGAAGGCGCGCGCGAGCACGCGCTTCACGTTGCCGTCGAGGATGGCCGCGCGCTCGCCGTAGGCGAACACCGCGATCGCCGCGGCGGTGGAGCGGCCCACGCCTGGCAGCTCGGCGATCGCCGCCGCGCGGCGCGGAAACCCGTGCCTTGCAATGTGCCGCGCGGCACGGTGGAGGTTACGGCCGCGCGCGTAGTAGCCAAGCCCGCTCCATAGCCCGAGCACTTCCTCTTCGCTCGCCCGCGCGAGCGCGTTCGCCGTGGGGAAACGCTTAAGGAATCGCTCGTAATACGGAATGACGGTCGCGACCTGCGTCTGCTGCAGCATGACCTCGGAGAGCCAGATGCGGTAGGGGTCGCGCGTGCCCTGCCATGGCAGGTGATGCCGACCATGGCGGAGCTGCCACGCGACGAGGCGCTGTGCAAAACTCATGCGGTAACATTCTCGCAGACCCATGGCGGCGTTCATTGTGCGGCGACTCGGCCAGGCGATCCTCGTGATGCTCGTCGTGGGATTCATCGCCTTCTCGCTCTTTCGCTTCGTCGGCGACCCGGTGCTCTTCATGCTCGGCCAGGATGCGACGCCGGAGGACCGCGCGCGCGTCACGCACCAGCTCGGCCTCGACCGTCCCTTCTACGTGCAGTACGCCGCCTTCGTGCAGAACGCGCTGCAAGGCGAATTTGGTCTCAGCCTCCGGCAGGTGCGCCCCGTGTCATCGCTCATCGTAGAGCGCTTGCCGGCGACGCTCGAGCTCTCCTTCACCGCCGCGCTCTTCGCGCTGCTCGCCGGCATCCCGATGGGCGTCTATACCGCGCTGCGTCGGGATTCGTGGCTCTCGCATGCCCTGCTCGCCGTGTCGCTCGTCGGCGTATCGCTCCCGACGTTCCTGATCGGCATCCTGCTCATCCTCATTTTTTCCGTGCAGCTCGGCTGGCTGCCCTCGTTCGGCCGCGGCGACACGGTGCAGCTCGGCTGGTGGAGCACCGGCTTCCTCACCGCCTCAGGGTTGAAGTCGCTCATCCTGCCGGCGATCACGCTCGGCCTTTTCCAGATGACGCTGATCCAGCGCCTGGTGCGCTCGGAGATGCTGGAAGTGCTGCGCACCGACTACATCCGCTTCGCGCGCGCCCGTGGGTTGAGCGACCGCGCGATCCATTTCGGGCATGCGCTGAAGAACACGCTCGTGCCGGTCATCACCATCACGGGACTGCAGCTCGGCGCGATCATCGCCTTCGCCATCATCACGGAGACGGTGTTCCAGTGGCCCGGCATGGGGCTCCTCTTCATCCAGGCGGTGAGCTTCGCCGACGTGCCGGTGATGGCGGCCTACCTCTGCCTGATCGGCCTTTTCTTCGTCATCATCAATCTCGTGGTCGATCTCCTCTACTACGCGGTCGACCCGCGCCTTCGCATCCGAGCGATATGACTACGCCCATCGACCGCATCCGCGGCTACCAGAGCGAACTGCGCGAGGTGCGGCGCGACCTGCACGCGCATCCCGAGCTCTCGTTCCAGGAAACGCGCACCTCCGGCGTGATCGCCGAGCAGCTCGCCCGCGCGGGCATAGAGGTCCATCGCGGGCTTGCGAAAACCGGCGTAGTGGGCGTCATCCCCGGCCGCAAAACCGCGAGCGGCCGCGCCATCGGCCTGCGCGCCGACATCGATTGCCTGCCGATGCACGAGACGGCGGACATCCCGCATCGCTCGCGCCACGAAGGACGCATGCACGCCTGCGGACACGATGGTCACACCGCGATGCTCCTCGGCGCGGCGCGCTACCTCGCGGAGACCCGCAACTTCGACGGTACCGCGTACGTCATCTTCCAGCCGGCGGAAGAAGGCGGCGGCGGCGCCCAAGTGATGGTGAAGGAAGGTCTGTTCCAACGCTTCCCCGTTAACGAGGTCTATGGGCTGCACAACTGGCCCGGCCTGCCGCCCGGCAAGCTCGCGGTGCGCGCCGGCCCGGTGATGGCCTCGACCGACGAAGTGCAGATCACGGTGCGCGGGCGCGGCGGCCATGGCGCGATGCCCCACCTCGCCGTCGACCCGGTGGTGGTCGCAGCGCACCTCATCACCGCCTTACAGACCATCGCGAGCCGCAGCGTGAGCCCGGTCGACGCAGTGGTCGTCAGCATCTGCTCGCTCGAGACGAGCCAGCTTGGCGTCTTCAATGTCATCCCCGATTACGTGAAGCTCGTCGGTACCGTGCGCACCTTCCAGCCGCAGACGCGCGACCTCGCCGAGCGCCGTGTGCGCGAAATTGCCACCAAGACCGCGGAAGCCTTCGGTGCCGCCGCGGAAGTCACCTATGTGCGCGGGTACCCCGCGACGATCAATAGCGCGCGCGAAGCGCGCTTCGCGGCCGACGTGGCGAAGCGCCTCTTCGGGGCGGACAACGTGTATACGGAGCACGAGCCGACGATGGGCGGCGAAGACTTCGCTTACTTCCTGCAGGAGCGTCCCGGGGCCTACGCGTTCCTTGGCCAGGGCGGCGCCGCCGGCGGCTGTCTCCTGCACAATCCGAATTACGATTTCAACGACGAAGTGATCCCGCTCGGCGCGGGGTTTCTGGCAGCGCTCGTGGAGGACGGGCTGCCGCTCAAATAGGAGGAGGGAGACATGATTTTTTCGCAGCTGAGGAAAATAGGGTCCGTCCCTGTTTTTCTGTTGGCGCTCGCCGTAGCGCCGGCGCACGCCCAGGTGTTGCTGCGCTGGGCGGCCCAGAACGACATCCTGACGATGGATCCGCATTCGCAGAACCACGCCACGACCCACGCGATGATGCAGTACGCCTACGAGGGGCTCGTGCGCTACTCCAAGGACTATCAGATCGAGCCCTGCCTCGCGACCAGTTGGGAGAAGATGGACGAGACGCACTGGCGCTTCCAGCTGCGCAAGAACGTCAAGTTCCATGACGGCTCGGCGTTCACCGCCGACGACGTCGTGTTCTCCTTCAACCGCATCAAGGAACCGCAGGGCACGAACCAGATCTATGTCGCCGGCATCAACGAGGTGAAGAAGGTCGACGATTACACCGTCGATTTCATCCTCGCCGGCCCGCACCCGCTGCTCCTCAGGAACATCGTCGACTTCCGCATCATGAGTAAGACCTGGTCGGAGAAGAACCGCTCGCAGCACATCCAGGACTACGCGAAGAAAGAGGAAACGTTCGCCTCGCGCAACACCAACGGCACCGGCCCCTACATCATCAAGAGCTGGGAGCCTGACAAGCGCATCGTCATGACGTACAACAAAGCCTGGTGGGGCAAGCTCGACGGCAACGTCACCAACGTGATCTACACGCCGATCAAGTCGGACGCGACGCGTGTATCCGCGCTTCTTGCGGGCGACGTCGACCTCGTTACGGATCTTCCGACGCAGGACGTGGATCGCCTGCGCAAGGAATCGAACGTCAAGGTCCTCGATGGCCACGAGGTGCGCACCATCTTCATCGGCCTCGATCAGCACAACGACGAGCTGAAGTACGCGAGCGTCAAGGGCAAGAACCCCTTCAAGGACGTGCGCGTGCGCAAGGCGCTCAACGTGGCCGTGGACCGTGAGGCGATCCGCAAGGTCGTGATGCGCGGCCTGTCGATTCCGGCCGGCATCATGATCGCGCCCGGCGTGCATGGCTACGAAGAGGATATCGACAAGGTAGTCAGGTACGACCCTGCCGGCGCGAAGAAGATGCTCGCGGAAGCGGGCTATCCGCAGGGCTTCGAATTTACGCTCGACTGTCCGAACAACCGCTACGTCAACGACGAGAAGATCTGCCAGGCGCTCGTCTCGATGTGGGCAAGAGCGGGCCTGCGCGTGAAGCTGAACGCGATGCCGTTCGCGAACTACATCCCGAAGCTGCTCAACTTCGATACCAGCGCCTACATGCTCGGGTGGGGGGTGCCCACGTTTGACGGTCTTTACACGCTGCAGTCGCTCGTGCGCACCAAGACCACCGGGGCGGACGGTAGCTTCAACATCGGACGTGTGAGCGACAAGAAGCTCGACGAGATGATCGATGCGCTGAAAGTCACCACCGATGTGAAGAAGCGCGATGAGATCCTGAAAGAGGCGCTCGAGATCACGCGCGACCAGGCCTATTACGTGCCGCTGCACCACCAGATGCGCCCCTGGGCGATGAAGAAAGGCGTGAGCATCGCCTACAGCCTCGACGACCGGCCGCAGGCGCGCTTCGCCACCGTGAAGTGATCGCGCGCCGCCTCTGGGACCACGACCTGGCGTGGAGCTTCCGCCGGTCGCCGGTCACCATGCTGGCGGCGGCGCTGACGCTCATCTGCGTGGCCGCGGCGCTCGCCGCGCCCTGGCTTTCGCCGCAGGATCCGTTCGACATGGCGGCGCTCAATCTCGGCGACGCGTTCAGCCCGCCGAGCTGGAGCTACCTGCTGGGCACCGACAACCAGGGGCGCGACATCCTCTCGACCATCATGCACGGCGCGCGCATCTCGCTCGGCGTCGGCATCGCCTCGGTCGCGCTCGCGCTCGTGCTCGGCGTGTCGCTTGGCCTCCTCTCCGGCTATCTCGGCGGCCGCGTCGATGCCGTCATCATGCGCATCGCTGACGTGCAGCTCTCGTTCCCGGCGATCCTGATTGCGCTCCTGATCGACGGCGTGGCGCGCGCCGCGCTGCCCAGCGATCGCCATGATGCGCTCGCGATTCCGGTGCTCATCCTCGCCATCGGCTTCGCCGGCTGGGTGCAGTACGCGCGCACGGTGCGCGGTTCCACCCTGGTGGAAAAGGAAAAGGAGTATGTACAGGCCGCTCGCGTCATCGGTCGCCGCCCGCTCGCCATCATGCTCTCGCATGTGCTGCCGAATGTCATGGGGCCGGTGCTGGTCATCGCGACGATTCACATCGCCACCGCGATCATCACCGAAGCGACGCTCTCGTTCCTCGGGGTCGGCGTGCCGGCGACGCGGCCCTCGCTTGGCACACTGATCCGCATCGGCAACGAGTTTCTTTATTCCGGCGAATGGTGGATCACCGTGTTCCCCGGTCTGGCGCTGGTGATTCTCGTGCTGTCGGTGAATCTGCTCGGCGACTGGCTGCGCGACGCGTTGAATCCGAAGCTGCGATGACCCTCGACGTGCGCGACCTGCGGGTCGAATTTCCCACGCGGCGCGGCACGCTTACCGCCCTGGATGGCATTTCGTTCTCGATCGCGCCGGGCGAAGTGCTCGGTGTGGTGGGTGAATCGGGCGCCGGCAAGTCGATCACGGGGCTGGCGATCATCGGGCTGCTCGAACCGCCCGGCCGTATCGCCGGCGGCGAAGTGCGCCTGGAGGGAAAACGCATCGACAACTTGCCGCACGACCAATTGCGGCGGCTGCGCGGCCGGCAGATCGGCGTCATCTTCCAGGATCCGCTGACGTCGCTCAACCCGCTCTACACGATCGGCCGCCAGCTCGAGGAGACGATCCTTGCGCATTTGCCGCTTTCGCGCGCGCAAGCGCGCGCGAAAGCATTGGGCTTGCTGCGCGAAGTCGGCATCCCGGCGCCGGAAGCGCGCTACGCGCACTACCCGCATCAATTCTCGGGCGGCATGCGCCAGCGCGTCGTCATCGCGCTCGCGCTCGCGGCGGAGCCGAGGCTGCTGATCGCGGACGAGCCGACCACGGCTCTCGATGTTTCGATCCAGGCGCAAATCATTGCGCTGCTCAAGCGCCTCGCCGCCGAGCGCGGCGCGGCAGTGATGCTCATCACGCACGACATGGGCGTAATCGCCGAGACCGCCCAGCGCGTCGCCGTGATGTACGCGGGGCGCATCGTCGAGATCGGCGCCGTGCGCGACGTAATCCATGCGCCGCACCATCCATACACCGCCGGGCTGATGGGCTCCATCCCGCGCATCGCGGCAAAGCGCACGCGGCTCGTGCAGATCGATGGCGCCATGCCGCGGCTGAACGCAATCCCGTCTGGTTGCGCGTTCCATCCGCGCTGCACGCGGCGCCTGGAGCGCTGCCTCGCCGAGCGGCCCGACCTCGTGCCGGCCGGCGCGAGCCGCGCCGCCTGCTGGCTGCATGCCGCTGCTTAGGCTCGAGAACGTCACCCGCGACTTCGACGTCTCGCGGCCCTGGCTCAATCGTGTGCTCGAGCACGAGCCCCGCCGCATCCTGCGGGCAGTGGATCAGGTGTCGCTCGAGATCGAGAACGGCGAGACGGTCGGCCTGGTGGGTGAATCGGGCTGCGGCAAGTCGACCGTCGCGCGGCTGATCGTCGGGCTCTACGAGCCCACGGCCGGACGCGTCGAGTTCCGCGGCCGGCGCCTGCAGATGATCTTCCAGGATCCGTACGCGAGCCTCAATCCGCGCTGGCGCGTGCGCGACATCGTCGCCGAGCCGATGCGCTTTCTCGGCACCACGGCCCGCGTCGAAGACCTGCTCGTGCAAGTGGGCCTCTCCGCCGACGACGGCGAGAAATATCCCCACGAGTTTTCCGGCGGCCAGCGCCAGCGCATCTCTATCGCGCGCGCGCTCGCCGGCGAGCCCGATTTCCTGGTGTGCGACGAGCCGACCTCCGCGCTCGATGTCTCGGTACAGGCGCAAATCCTCAACCTGATGAGCGACCTGCAGCAGCGGCTGGGGCTGACCTATCTCTTCATCTCGCACAACCTGGCGGTGGTTTCCCAGGTCGCCGACCGCGTCGGCGTCATGTACCTCGGGCGCCTGGCCGAGCTCGCGCCGGCGGCCGCGCTCTTCTCGCGCCCGCGACATCCCTATACGCGCATGCTGCTCGATGCGGTGCCCGATCTGGGCATGAGCGGCCGGCCGCGCACGCCGGTGCGAGGCGAAGTGCCGAACCCGCTCGCGCCACCGACTGGCTGCACGTTCCATCCACGCTGCCCGCACTCGAACGAACGTTGCCGCCGGGAAGTGCCAGTCTTCGCCGACGGCGTGGCGTGCCACGCGGTCGCCGAAGCGAGAATCTAAAGGGGGTCAGATCAACATTTCGGCGCGCCTCGGATCAGGCGCGCGCGCGCCTGCTGCTTCCCTAGCGGGCGGGCGAAGCTGGGATAACGGAGGGACAGGCCGGGTCACCGGCACCGCGCCCGTCGCAGTACTCAAGCCGCGCCCGCTCTTGGCAGAACAAGCCCGAGAGGCCCGTCGCCTCGGAGCAGCGCAGGCATTGCAGCGACGCTGCGCCCGTGAGCCCGGCGCAGCGATCGTCGATAACGACCGCCGAGCGCGCCGCGACGAGCAACCGCGGCCGCTCGTGCGCGGGCACCGACGCTTTCGCCGTGCCGCCCACCGCCGCGCCCCGCAGCGCGGTGCTGTGCGCGGGTGCTGGAGTTTGCGTCGCCTTGGCTATCGGCGCGGAGCTCTTAGGTATCGGCGCCGCGGTCTTCGCGACGAGCGGCCGTGCCGCCACGGCCGCCATGGGGACTTCGCTCCATTCGTAGTACGAGACGTACAGCATCGCCGCGCCGGTGAAAAACGCCGTAGTCGCCGCCAGCACTTCGCCGAGCTCTCGCCGCCGGCGCGCCACACGTGCGCTGAAGCCGACCAGGACCGCGAGAACGCATAGCCAGCCGCTGATCTGCACAGCCGCCCTGAACTTGATCAGTGGATGCGGCGCCTGGCTCGAATAAGCAAGCAGGACGAGGCTCGCGATTAGCGCGGCCCCGAGGAGCGATGCGAACGCGCCGCGCGGCACCATAGTGCTGATGAGTTCCGCGTCCTCCGCGGGACGCTTGTGCCGCGAAAGCAGATAGCCGCGCTTGCGAACGCCAGCCGATGCCGTGTTCGCCGGGTCGTCGCCAAGGACGATGCCGTCGCTGCTTAACGTCAGTCCCATTGGACTAGACGATACCAAGCTCCGCCACCGCGCGCAGTCGGTCAAACGCGAAACACCGGTCGACACGGTACTACAGCGCGAGGCGCAGTAGTCGCTTACACGCGTTAGCGAACGTTCGCTACGCCGAAGGGAACGTGGCCCGCGGCGACGTACGCCCGGGCCGATTCGACATGGCCGTGCTGGTCGTCGAAATAGAAATCCGGCTCAAAAGCTTTGAGAAACGAGCCCTTGTCGAGGCCGCCGAGGAACATCAACTCGTCCACCGCGATGTTCCACTCCATGAGCGTGCGCACCGCGCGCTCGTGCGCGGGCGCGCTGCGGGCCGTGACGAGCGCCGTGCGCACCTTGATCGGGACATCCGTACCGGCAGCGGCCTGTAGCCGATGCAACGCCTCGAGCAGCGGCTTGAAAGGGCCGGGCGGCAACGGCTGCAGCGCCTTGAGGCTCTCATGCGCGGAGAAGGCGTCCAAGCCATCGCGCTGATAGACGCGCTCCGCCTCATCGGAAAAGAGCACGGCATCGCCATCGAACGCGATGCGCAACTCATCGGCATGACGGCTCGCCGCCTGTGCCGATTCGGGATAGACGCGCGCCGCCGGGCACTTGGCGTCGAGCGCGGCCATGACGTCCGCCTCGTTCGCCGATAGGAAGAGATTGGCCTTCAGCGCATCGAGGTAGCGGTAGGGCGAGCGGCCACGCGTAAAGACGCCGCGCTCGATCGCCAGGCTAGCGAGCTTCGCCGAGCGGAACACGCGCAAACCGGACACCGGATCGTTCTTGGAGAGGATGACCACCTCGACGCGCTGCGCGCGAGGGGTGTTGAAGGCAAGGAGTTTCTTTACCAGCGGGAAGGCGACGCCCTGGCGAGCCGGGACGTCGAGCCGCGCGTACTGCAGCGCTACGTAGGCGGGTTCGCCGTCGCGCTCGAAGACGCGGTTTTCCTCCTCGAAGTCGAATAGCGCCCGCGAGGAGATGGCTACGACCAGCTTGCCTTCCACCGTATACGGCACGGCCGGCATTGTGACCTAAGTCGTGCGCAGCCGGCGCCCGGCCATGGCAGCATCGCCTTGCCATGTCGCTTTTCCGCCGCCTGTTCTTCGCGTTCAGCCTCTCGGTGCTTGCCTTGGCGGCGAGCGCCGCTACGCCGCCCGAACGCGCCGCGACCGAGGCGCTGAAGATGGTGGGGGCGCCCTACCGCTACGGCGGCGCGAGCGCCAAGGGGTTCGATTGCAGTGGCCTCGTACAGTGGAGCTATCGGCACGCCGGCGTCGCGCTCCCACACAACACCGAGCAGCAGCGTCGCCTCGGGCAGCGTGTGCGGCTCGCCGACTTGCGGCCCGGGGACTTGGTCTTCTTCGAGCAGCGCGGCAAAAAGAATGGCCACGTCGCCATCTACATCGGGCACGGCGAAATCGTGCACGCGCCGTCATCCGGCAAGCGCGTGCGCCGCGACCGCCTCTACTCCGCCTACTGGAAAAAGCACATCTCCGAAGCGCGGCGCATCAGCGCCTAGCTATTCGCAGTAGTACTCGAGTTCGTCGGTCGCCTGCGCGCGCGGATCGCCGCAGGTGATCCAGCCGTGACCGCGCAGGACGTATTCCTCGCGATGCAGTACGAACTCCTGCTCGCCCTCCACCGTGACGTACGTGCCGTTGGTGCTGTGGTCGCGCAGCACGAACTTCTCGCGCCGCCGCTCGATGGTGCAATGCTGGCGCGAGGCGTTTTCGCCACCGACGATGACCTGGCATTCCTTGTCGCGACCGATGTGCAGCGGCGCCAGCGCGCCGTCAAACTCGTTGCCGCCGTGCTTCAGCCACAGCTTGCCAGTCGCGGCGGCCGCCGTGCTGCCGGCGATATCCGTGATGTCGGCGCCCTGGCGCCAGATCAACTCGTAAAGCGCCACGCTTTCCGCCTTGCCCTTCAAATCGACGGCGTACAGCGCGCGCGTACAGCTGCGCACCGCCGCGCTGAGCTGCGCCGCCGTCGTCTCCGACGTGAGCACCTGGCCCTTCGCCGCCTGCCCGGCGAGCCGCGACGCCATGTTGACCGTGTCGCCGAAGAAATCGTTGTCGCGCTGGATCACCGGCCCGGCGTGGAAGCCGATGCGCACCCCGAGCTTCGTCGCGCCGACGGGCGGCAGCGAATCGACCGCGAGCTGCATGCGCGTCGCCGCGTGCGCCGCGGCATCGGCGCTGGCGAAGATCGCCATCACCTCATCGCCGATTTCCTTGACCACATCGCCGCCCGCGACCTCGGTTGCCTCGCGCAGCGCCGCGATGCACTTCGCGATCGCCTGCGCCGCCGGCTCGTTGCCCTCCGTCTCGTAGAGCTTGGTGCTGCCGCTCACGTCGGCGAAAAGCACGGTCAGCGGCGTGTCGTCTGCCATGCCGGCGCTATTTCTTCCCCGGGCGCATGAAATCCGACTTGCGAATGATCGCGTTTACACCCTTTACGCGATCGACCACCTGCGTCACCTGGAAGTCGGCGCCGGCGCTCAGGTACGCGAGGGCCGTGGCGCGATCCATGCCGAGCTTCTCGTTCAGGAACTGGACCGCCTGGCGCGTCGCGTCCTTCATTGCCTCGTCAAGGTTTTGGTTGAGGCCGACGGGGATCCAGTAGTCCTTGGTCTCAGCAAATGGGTTCTTCATCGGCGCCTTCATCGGCAGGCGCTTATCGCCGGCCTTGAGCACCGTCAGGCGATACGTCGAGCGCAGCGAGCCTTCGATCGCCGTGAGCGCCACCTCGCCGTCGCCCTGCACGAAGTGTGGATCGCCCGCATAGAAGAGCGCGCCATCAACCTGGATCGGGATGTAGAGCTTCGCGCCTACGCTGAGATCGTTGATGTCGAGATTGCCGCCATACTCGCCGGGCGGCACGGAATTGGGCTTGTCCTGCGTGTTCGGCGCGACGCCCATCGTGCCATTGAAGGGCCGCAGGGGAATGTGCACTTCCGGCCCGCTCGTGCCCTTCACGATGCCGTACCACTTGCCACCGGTCTCGCGGATCGGCACGAAAGTGAAGTGGTTGCCGAAGAGATCGGGATGCGCGGCGTCCGCCCCGGGCTGCGGCCCCTTGTTCTCCGGAAATTCTCCCGGCAGTGCGCCCTTGCCGTGGCGGTTGGAAATCACGCCATAGGGCACGCGTGGCTGGAGGCCAACCATCTCGACCAAGAGCACATCGCCCGCCTTCGCCCCTTCGATGGCGACTGGGCCGGTAATGACGTGCGGGCCATCCTTGACGAAGTCGTGCTCGAGCTTCGATCCGGCGATCGCCTGCGCGTCCTTCAGCACCTGCTCCGGCTTCACGCCGAACTTGCCGAAGAACTTGACCGGATCCTTACCCTGGTCCTCGAGCACGCCTTCATGCGACACCGTATCGAAGGTGACCACGCTGCCCGAAGGCACAGTCAGCACCGGCTTCGACCCGGCGTTCGGCAAGCTGCCCCAGCGCGCCGTGTCCGGCGTCGTCGGCACGTAGTATTTGCCGTCCTTCTGCTTCATCGGCTTGTCTGCCAGCGGCTGCAGCACCTTGAAATCCGCCGCGGCGGCAAGCGCGGTCGTAAGCGCGAGCACCGTTGCGCCGATAGCCTGCTTCATCATGAAAGTCCCCTTTCGTAATTTCTGGAGCGGGTGAAGGGAATCGAACCCTCGTATGCAGCTTGGGAAGCTGCCGTTCTGCCATTGAACTACACCCGCGGTCGCGCCGATTTTACATACACTGTCCGCCATGGCGGCCTGGGAGAACATTCCGGGGATGGTGGTCTCGAGCGAGGTGATTGCGGCCCGGGCCGGCTGGAGCCGGGAGATCGCACGCGGGCATGTGTTGCGCCTTGTGGACCTCGAGGGGAAGCAGGCGGTCGACTTCCTCTGCTACAACGCGCGCGACTACGAGGACCGCTACGCCGCCGCGGACACGATGAAGATCACGGCAACATCTTCGTGCGCAAAGCGAGCGTCATCTATTCCGTGAATTGCAACCTCATGTTTACGGTCGTCGAAGACACCTGCGGCTATCACGACACGATCGGCGGCTGTTGCTCCTCGGCCCTTAACCGCCGGCGCTACGGCAAGCCGGACGATCCGAATTGCCGCGCGAACTTCCTCGCGCAGCTCGCGCGCTACGGCATGCGGCCGCGCGACGTCGTCGCCAACCTCAATTTCTTCATGTACGTGCCCGTGGGCCGTGACGGCGCGATGGACATGGGCCCGTCGATCTCCAAGCCGGGCGACTACGTGGATCTGCGCGCCGAGATGGACGTCCTCGCGGTGATCTCCAACTGCCCGCAGATGAATAATCCGGTCAACGATTACAACCCGACGCCCGTGCGAGCGATCGTGTACCAGCCCTAGCGCGGTATCATTCGTCCCATGATCGAAGTGAAAGTGAACGGCGCCGCGCGGCGCTTTAGTGCGCCGCTCGATCTGGCGTCGCTGCTACGGCAACTGGACATGGCGGGCAAGAAAGTCGCGGTCGAAAGAAACGGCGAGATCGTGCCGAAGAGCGCGCACGCGCGCACGGTGGTGGCCGACGGCGACCAGCTCGAAATCGTCGTCGCGGTCGGTGGAGGCTAAATGGGCGACGCCCTCGTCATCGCCGGCAAGACGTACAGCTCACGCCTGCTCATCGGCACCGGCAAGTACAAAGATTTCGCGCAGACTCGCGATGCGGTCGAAGCCTCAGGCGCGCAGATCGTCACCGTGGCGATTCGTCGCACGAACATCGGCCAGAACCGCGGCGAGCCGAGCCTGCTCGAATATTTACCAGCGTCCAAGTACACGTACTTACCCAATACCGCCGGCTGCTACACGGCGCAGGACGCCGTGCGCACGCTGCGCCTTGCGCGCGAGCTCCTCGATGGCCATGAGCTCGTGAAGCTGGAAGTGCTCGGCGATCCGCACACGCTCTATCCCAACATGCCGGAGACGTTGAAAGCGGCCGAGCAGCTGGTTAAGGAAGGCTTCAAGGTGATGGTGTACTGCTCCGACGACCCGATCCAGGCGCAGATGCTGGAAGCCACCGGCTGCGTCGCCGTCATGCCGCTCGCCTCGCTCATCGGCTCGGGCATGGGCATCCTGAATCCATGGAACCTGCAGCTCGTGCTCGACAAGGTGAAGGTGCCG
>Ga0075426_10001558_pt1 | contig 16342 bp, 17 predicted proteins | sample SoiMethybrSBSTD5_FD_75304 | JGI IMG/M metagenome (GOLD analysis project Ga0075426, IMG submission 75304) | Bulk soil microbial communities from a Populus tree surrounding site in Tennessee, USA - Soil MetaG P. TD hybrid SBSTD5 | ecosystem: Environmental > Terrestrial > Soil > Tree plantation... | reverse complement strand
GGCCCTGCGGCGGCGCCACGGCGGTAGCCGCGGCCGGAGCAGCAGCCCCGCGCCCAAGTGGAAACAGACCACGCAGTTTGTTCGCGCCGTAGAGCGCTGCGGCGATTTCCAACGGGTGCCGCATTGCCAAGTTGCCGGCGAACTCGCCGGTCTTGGCCGCCCCTGCCACGAGCCAAGGGAGCGGCCCGTTCGGGTTGGTGCCGGCTGGGCGCTGCCCTGCATCAGGCGGCGCGCTGTATTTCTTCATCAGCGGACCGGGCGCGGCTACAAGTTGTCCGCCGGCGGCCATGGCCTCCTGAATGTCTTTCTCGTCTTGGGTGAGCTCAGCCATCAGCGGCCTCCCACGGCACGCGTATGCGCCTTGACCGTCGTTCTGACCAGCGTCCAGCCTTTGGGCGCCTTGCCGGGCTCAAAGTCGAACTGCACCGTCCCGCGGGCATTCTGATAGCGCGCCTTCGGGGCAGCCGCCGCCCCGGACGGCTCGGCCTGCGCAGCAGATGCCGGCGTGGCCGACGGCGCTGGCGCAGCGGCAGGGCCAGGAGACATCGGAAATAGCGGAGCCGCCTGCGGAGCGTACTGGGGCGACGCGCCATAGGGGTTCGCGCCCTCTATGCCCGGCGTGTTCACGCCGATGCCGTGGACGGCCGCGATTTTATAGGACGCGTCCGTCATCAATGTGCTCAGGACCGCCTGCGTTCCGCCTTCACCGTACATAGGGTCCAGCATGTTCTTGGCGTCGTCCACTTCCGACTGAAGCGGAGCCGTACCGCCCGAAAGTACGACCGGATAGGCATCGCGAAGAACGGCAGCCTGCGTCTCGAACTGCCGCGCGATGGCGAGCGCCTTGGGCCCGTAGCTGCCCCTGAGCGCAAATGCCAGTGAAATCCGATTAGACTCAGGGATCTCCGACCGCGGGATGGGGGCGTGCTGAACGGCGTCCGTCAACTGCGTGTTGAGGCTCTGCATCAACTCAGTCGCGCGCTGAACCGACTGCGCCGCGCGCTGCAGCCTCAGGACGTCGCCCGAGTTTGAGTTGCGTGTCAGCGCCCGCATCGCGTCCCACTGCAACTTGGCCTTAGCCTCGTTCCACGGCGGCTCGCCGTTAGGCCCCGGCTTCGACAGAATCGCCAGAATCGGAGCAGCGATGCCGCGACCGGATAGGTTCAAAAGGCCGGGGTCTAGTTCGCCGGCGCGGAACTGCGCTGCGAGGGCCTGCTTGTCACCTTCCTTCAGTACCGTCATGTAGGCGGGGAGCGGCTTCTCCGGCTGCTTGCCCATGACGCGTTGCTTGATGCCAGGATCGTCCCACGGCGTGTCGATGTCTCCCATGTTGAGCACGCCATTGGAGTTGAGCACGTCGTTCATGGTGACGGCCCCGGCCTTGGGCGGCTTCGGCTTGAGCGTCGCCAACTGGTCGGGCGTCAGGTCGGTCGTTTGCTTCCCGGCGAGTTCAGGATGGCCCGCGTCGATGGCCGTCTTCGTGTCGATGGTCGCGGCCTTACGCGCCTCTTGGCTCTGCTGAATCGCGAGCAGGTTCTTCTGGTGCGCGGCCTCGGCGAGCGCCTTGTCGACGTCGCTGCGCTGCTGGATCACGGGCAGCCGCGCGCCAGCGAATCCCTGCGCGGCGCCGCTCAGCAGATGCGCGAGCCAGCCGGGGCCGGTGGACTGGCCGGGCGCCAGCGCATTGGGCAACTGCATCGGCGGTGCCTTCGCCAGCGCCATCGCCGCGACGTCGCCAAAGCCCTGAATCGGCGGCTGGTAGCCCGGGAGATTCTGCGGAATCTCGGGCACGTACGAGGGCGGGAGGTCGAACGTGCTCATCGTCCGGGTCCGTAGAGTCCAGTGCCGGCGTACGGGTCGCCGCCTTGGCCGTAGTAGTCGCTGATGTCCTGGTAGTTTGCGCCGCCACTATAGCCACCGCCGTAGCCACCGCCCATATGGCTGCCGATGCCGTAGCCGGCCATCGCGCCAGCCGGGCCACCGAGGAGCGCGCCGCCAATCGTGCCGCCTAGCCCCAGGATGTCGCCCCAGAAGTCGTGCTTCGGCTGGTTCGCCTTGGCGTACGCCTGGGCCAGTTGCATCTTGTAGAGATCCCACGCTTGTTGGTCCTTCATCTGGTGATGTGCCTGGACCGCCTGCGCGATGAGCCCCGGAAACGCTTCCTGTGCATTGTTGATTGCGCTCAGTCGCCCGTACTGCCGCGCGAGCGGGTCGTCGCCGCCATAGATGTCCGACGCCAGCAGGTTGCGGTGGATGTTCGCGTTTGCCGCAGCGCCGTAGACGTTCTGGATGTCGTGCAGGTAGTCGTTGGCGTGCGCGGCTTGGTAGCCGGGAATCGGCACCAGGATCCTCTGGCCCATGAAGCCCGGCCCAAGGCTATAGCCCGCCGGAACAGGACCGCCCTGGTAGAACTCTGAGCCCGGAAGCCCCGAGCCAGGTCCGGTCGGCGGCCCAGAGTCGCCGCTCACGGGACCGGTCGGGAAGTAATCGGGGTAACTGGCCATCCGTGGCCTCCTCTACTGGTAGGACCGCAGGATACGACTTGTCGCCTCTAGACCCCAGCACTCAGCGCGGCCGAGCGTGTCGGTGCCGGCCGAGCCGTTGTAAGCCAGTACGCCATACTCCTGAACGACGCCCTGGGTCCGCGACGCCGAGGGCAGTTCGACCTGCTTCCTGAGCTGCGGCGCGCGGTGCGTTGTCGAATTGGCCGCGCCCGTGGCTGCCAGCGCCATCTGCACGGCCGTCGCCCGCGCCAGGTCGTACGAGTGCTGCACCTGCATCAGTTCGCCCGTTGGGCAGGCGTACCCGACAATCGCGTACTGGCCGGAGATGCGGTTCAGCATCTCGCCATGCCGGTCAGCCACGCCGAATGCCTGCGCCTCGACCTCCCGGCCCCAGCAGGTGTAATCCTTGTTGGTCTGGTCACCCGTCAGCGTGCCCGACACGGTGATTGAATCGCCAACGCTCGACTTCGCAGTGACGGTGGCCGTGCCAGTGATGCCGGGGCCTGTCACCTTGCCACCCACGGCGACGCGGCGGAAGTCAGTCGGCAGGAGCGCCGTGATGACGCCAGTCGATTGCACTAGGCTGCCGCGAATCGTCGTGAGCCCCGACACAAGCCCCAGCACCTTAACCGGCGTGTCGTAGAGGCCGGTCTCAAGCTGGTAGATGGCGCCGTTGGCCGTGGCACCGCCGTTGTCATCGTTGGCGGCGTAGAGGTTCCCGTCCCACGTTCGCACCATGGCGCCCGAGTTGGTGATGAGCGGCGCCGACCATGGGAACTCCTGGCCACCAGGTCCGACTACCTGCGCGAGCCCATCTAGCTCGAACGCGCGCGAGAAGTCGTAGACGAACGTCACGCGCTCGCCGTGGTCCGTCATGCTGCTGTTGACGTAGACGTAGGTGCTGACCGTAATGGTGTGGTCGGAGAGCAGGTTCGTGAACGTGTACACGTAGGACGCCTTACCGAGCGCATCGCCGACACTCACGCCATCGACCAGAATGTCCTGGATGCGATAGCCCGAATCGGCCGTCGCGGTCAGCGTCAGATTCGCACCGTCGGCGAACGGGCCGAGTGCGCCCTCCTGGTCGAATGCGCTGTGCGCATCGGAGGACGCGGTCACCGTGTGCGTCGGCGTCTCGAGCTTGCCGTAGCTGACGAAGAAGTAGCTATCCTCGCCGTTGCTCGAGGCGACCATCTTGTAGTCGCCAGCACCATCCGACAGTCCGCCCGACGTCAAGTCGATGGTGACCGTGAATGTCACCCACTGGTCGTGCGTCGTGATGGCCGCTTGCTGGTAGGTCGCAGAGTAGTAGGTGAGCGCATCGGCGGGGCGACGGACGCCGAACTTGATGGTGTTGCCGGCGCTGGGCGCCGCATAGGTGAATAGTCGCACCGTCAGCTTGACGGCGGTCGCGCCCGACGGAATCGCGTTGGTAATGCCCGTGTAGGTCTGCTGATTCGCACCGTTCGCAGTGTTGTGATACTGCATGTAACTCGTCGCGTCATCGAGCGAGTTGAGCACATCGTGGACCGTGGCACCGCCGATGATGCTCCAGCCGCCGTTCGCCGTCTCGCCAGCACCGCCTACAAACGGAGTGTATTCGCTCATGCGATGGCCGCGTTCGGCTTGACGGAAAGCCGCAAGACGCCGTCAACCACGAGCGCGTGCGCCGTCTGGTACTGCGGCAGGTCGGCCGAGCCCTGCTGCGAAGCGAGCGACATGGCCTGGTACGCCAGGATGCCCGTAGCGCGCGCCGGGTCGAGCAGCGCGTTCGAGATGATGTGGTAGCGCATGCCATCGGTGACAAGGTAGCCCTCGCGCGTCAGGCACCCGGCCCAGCCGTTGGCCCAGGCGATGGTCCCGTACTGGATGCAGCCCAGGCCCTTGGGCGTCAGCCGGAACAAGTGGTAGTCCTGGTCGACCCCGGTGTTGAAGTCGCGCGTGTTCCTGAGTGCGAATATGCCTTCCGAGTAGAACGCGATTGGGCTCGGGAAAATAGGCGCCGTGCCCATGAACACGCCGGCATCAGATGGTGCCGAGCCGCGGTTCGCCGGCTGATTGAAGAAGTTCTGGGGTGCCTGTTGCGCGGCGCCGGGCGACGAGCCCGTGAACATCAGCCCCTGCTTATCGAAGCCCAGCTTGTCCAGATAGGCACCGCGCAGCGCGATGACCGCTGGGAACGAGCCCAGATAGGAGCGCACGTTGCCCACGTCCCACGTCGCAGCGGTGTTGCTCCACGAGTCATCGCCGCAGTCCGACCAGAAACGTAGCGTCGCCGTACCGGCCGTGGCGTTCACCGCGGTGCCGTTCTCGTCGCCAATCGTGATGCTGCCGTCGCTCGCTTTGCCGATTACGACCGTGTTGGCCGGGACGGTTCCCGTGCCCGACTGCACCTTCACGCGGTGGCCGATGGCGACATCGGAGAACCCGGAACTGCCGACCGTGATCGTGCTGTTGGTGCCGAGCGTGCAGCTCGCGACATCGAACACTGAAGGCGCCAAGTTAGTCGCGAAGATGCCCGGGTCCGTGCCCGGCACGGGCTCGGCGGCCCAGCCGGCCGTGTCGCCCAGCGTCGTATTGTTGATGCGGTCGATGATGTCTTGCACCGTGTCGCCCGCGCCGATGGCGTAGTTCAGGTCGTTGGTGATGGTGACGGCTGGAATCTGAGCGTAGCGCAGCAGTAGCGTCATCGCGCCGGCCGTATCCTGGTAAAGCCGCCAACACGCCGCGTAGTCCCCATACGGGCCGAATCCGGTGGCACCGATGCCCGAGCCCTCGGACGGCGTGCCCTGAGCGGTCGGCGTCGAGCCGTCCTCGAGCACGTAGGGCCGGTCGCCGCCCACGGGTGCCAACTGAATCGCGCACGGGTGCTGCTTCCGCGTGTAGCCGACCACGGCACGGCGCTCGGCCTCACCGCAGTAGCGAGACGGCAGCGGCCACACGTAGAACGGATTGACCGCGTTGGGGTCGTCGAGCAGCGACTGGTCGTCGTTGGAGCGCGAGTCGTAATAGAACTTGGTGACGTTGTCGCGCACGATGTCCACGACGTAGAGCTTGCGACCGCCGGCGTCGATGTCCGAAGTCGCGCCTTGCGGGGTCATGCCAGCAGGCCGCGTCACGGCCGTGCTCACATTGGTTTTGCGCGTGCGGCAGATGAGCCGCGCCGCCGTTCCCGGGGGGCCAATCGGCAGCAAGTAGCGCAGGTTCGAGTAGGACGAGGTGCCGCTCGTTGAGCCCACTGTGACGAGCCCGCGGCCGCTCGTCAGGACCGCGTTGACCGGCCGGCACTGCGTGGGCGCCGAGAAACTACCGTCCTCGTTCTGGAACACGAACGCCAGATAGAACTGGTCGCCGTCCCACCAGGTCTTGTCGTTGAGGCCCGTCGATGCCGTCGTCGCGACTGAGAACAGTGGCAGCGGCGTCAGGTGGCCCCAGGGGCCGACGTGGACCTGCTCGGATCCGGTCGACGTGCTCGGGTTCGAGCGCTGGTCCCACTTGGCGGGGCACCCGTGGAGCGAGCCCCAGAACACCTGCCCTCGCGCTTGGATCATCTTCATGGCGCCGCCCGCCAGCAGTGCGCGCATCAACGGGAAGGTGCAGCGGTTGTAGAGCACTGCCTGGGTGCCGGAGCCGCCCGCCAGGCACGGCAGCGGGACCATGCGGAAATCAGGCCGCACACGGGCCACGGCACGCCGGTAGTGGGTCGTCCCTGGACTCGCGAGCGTTCCCATCTCGTGGCCGAGCACCTTGCGCGTGCCCTGGGTCGACGTGTTGACGTACAACTGGCCGAAGTGGCCCGTGTCGGCCTGGTCCGTGTAGAGCGCCGTGGGCCCGACGATGCTGCCGGGCGTGGCACTCGGATACTGGACATCGAGCATGTGGCGGCAGGTCATGTTCATGCTCAGGTTCTTGGTCACCGACTCCAAGAGCCCGACCTGGGCCGTGACGTCCGATTCGCCGAGGTAGGCGATGCCGCGGCGGCGCACCAGATGCCGCTCGGTGGCCGACACGAGCCAGTTGAACGAGTCGGCCGTCGAGTCGCCGGTGATGACGTCGGGCGGCAGGTTGTCCTTGGCGACGGACGACCAGTAGCCGCGGCACGGGAACGCGTAGCGGCGGGCCATCTCGCGCAGCCAGCCGCGCCGCGGAATCAGGCGCGTCATCGTGGGGCTCAAGGCGCCGCCTCCGCTCCCGCCTGGTACTGCGTTGCGGTCACCGCCTGCATCTCCGCGCGCATCGCCGTTTGGACCTCCTGCGGCACGTCACGCCACAGGCTTTCGGTGAAAATTAGGTCGCGGCCGCCGAGCGAGGCGCCCTCGATTGCGGCCAGCGTCGCCACGATGAGCGCCTCGGTGATGGTGCAGTCCAGGAAGTCGCCGTCGGCCTGCGGGAAGTAGGCGTTGCGCACCGCTTCGGCCGAGAAGTAGTAGGTCGCGTCGGGAATCGGCCACGCCCAGAGCGTCCACGTGCCGACCGTGCCCGACACGTCATTGGCGGCGCGCCGCTCGAGGCCGACTACCGTAGGCGGGCCGGGCGTCGGGCTCGAGATTTGAAGCCCGCGCACACGGCTGGGCGCCATCTGCTCGACCTCGGGGCCGGTCAGGATGGCCGAGTTCACGGTCTGCCGATGAATGTGGCGCCAGATCTTGACCGTGGCATCGACCGAGTCGACGCTGAGTGCCGCGGCGGCGAGCGATGCAAACGTCGCCGAGCCAGCCATCCGGTCATCACGGTTGAAGAAGCGGTCATGCCAGCGGATGAACCAGTACTGGAGCTTGGTCGTCTTCTGGGCGGCCGTCCAGAACGGCGCCGTGCCCTCGTCCTGCATGCGCTGGGACATCTCGGTGCGCGCTTGGAGCAGCGTGAGGCCGGCGGCAGTGGCGAGCGTCATGACACGACGTACCCGGCGCCGTAGGGCCGCCCGCTCATGTTGTCCTTGCGGAAGCGCTCGCGCGCGATGGCCGAATCCCTGACGCGCGTCCAGGCCTCGAGCAGGAGCCTCGAGTCGGCGGGCGTCGACGGTAGCCCGAGCCGCGTCTTGGCATCGGTCGACAGCGACGAGTAGAGGTCGATAGCCGTGGCCGCCTCGAGCGCGTGGAGCAGGGGTGCGGCCATGTCGATGGCCGTCGAGTCCGTCATGAGTTCGGGCACGGTGCCGCGGTAGGCGACGTCGTAGCGAATCGCCCGGCTCGGCACGCGGTCCCACCGGAGCGTGACGACGTTGGCCGCGTCCTCCCACAGCGCATAGGCAATCGGGTCGCCCTGGCCCGAGGTGCCGGAGCGGATGCCGCGGCGCAGCCAGTCGATTTCCTCGGGGCGGATGCGCGACAAGGGCTTCGCGTTCTCGGGGTCGCGAATCTCCTCGATGGCCTGATAGGCCGTGCTCGTCAGGACCGGAAACGTCAGGTCGCCGAGGCTATTCGCGACCGAGGTGACGTAGTTCGTCGCCCAGATGCGAGGGCCGCGGGCGTCCTCGCCGAAGATCTGGGCATTGCGGACGAGCGACCGGTAAATCTGAACCGGCCCGTCGACTTCGGGCGGGTTGTCGAAGTCCTTGAGCAGCGCTCGGACGCCGAGCGTCAACTGGGCGAGCGTCTGGCTCATCGGCACCTCGCGCACTTCGGGTTACCACACGGCGTCAAGGGCGTGCCGATGCAGCACACGCCCATCGGTTCGAATCCGGTAGGTGTCTCGCGGTAGAGCAGTCCGTCCGACCAGCGCTCGATATGGGTCGCCTTTCCGTAGTACACCGCGGGGCGAAATCCCTTTGCTCCTATCGCCCCCTCGAGATAGGCAGCGACTTGCCGTCGCTCACCCCGCGGCGTAATGGCTGTGACCTTAGGGATTCGTGCCTGCAGCGTCCGTGCGTGCGCGGCCTCGCGCTCGAGCGAGGGCTCGAGCATCTCCAGGATGACGTTGCGTGCCCGCATGTCGCTGATGTCGATTACCGGCTCGCGCCATACCTGACCGTCCGGCTTGACGACGGTCTCCATGCGCTGGCGCTTCCTGAGCCACTTGGGCGCGTCGTTGATGTCCGGCTGCTTCTCGATCAGTTGCCGCTTGGCTTCGACATCGCCGGAGACGACGACCGCGGGCGCCTCGGTCATGACGCTGCCTTCTCCTTGAGCTTGGTGAGCCCCGCGCCCTTGTTCGCGTGAACGGGCGGCTCGGCAAGCTGCTCCTGCTCGCGAGCGAGCTGCTCGGTGCGAAGCGACTGCGTGCCGCGGGCCGCGAATTCGCGCTGCATCTCCTCGTGCATCTCCTTCTCGATGGCGTTGCCCTCGGTCACCTGCGTCATAGAGACACCGGGCCGCGGCATCGCTTCGACCGTGAACACCTGCCAGCGCTCCTCGGTCAGCCGGCACTCGCCCTTCTTGCAGTCGGGGCACGTCTTGGCCGCCGCGTCGTCCTCCTCGGTCGTGTAGGGGCCGCCGCGGTGAATCTCGACGCGCACTCGGACCTTGAGTTCCTCGCCGGCGTAGCGGATGCGCCCGTAGGCGTCGCCGCGCTTCGGGGCCTCGGCCATGCGGTCCTCGGAGCCCGACTCGTACCACTCGGCGCACAGTTGCGTGATGCCCTGGAACGCTCCGGTGCTACCGATTTTCTTCTGGTAGCCGATGCGGTCGGGCCCGGCGCCAATTCCGTCGATGAAATCCTGCTCGGTCTTGCTTTCCAAGTGCGCGAGCATGCCATCGCGGATCGCGGCGAAGCGGCAGTAGTCGAAGTGCCGGCAACCCTTGTTGCCGGGATAGGGCCGTGAGCACGACGAGTGGTTGTTGAGCGGCAGGCGCAGCCTTTGGACCTCGGCCTTGGTGCCAATCGGGATGTCGCTTGCTGCGATGTCTTGCGCCATGCAAATCCCCTAACTCTGCGCTTCGGGGGCCGGCCGCCTACAGCCGGGAAGCGACCGCACCCCTTCCGCGCACGTCCGCCTAGAACCCCGGCAGGCGGATGGGAACCAGGTACTGGTCCCGCACCGCGCCTGAGCCAAAGTCCACGGCTCCGATGAAGCGCGTTGCGAGCTCGATCTCCTGAATCTTCACCGCCGGTGACTTGTTGGTGTTGTAGGAGACCGCTCCACCGCGCGAGATGGCCAGCACGCCGAATGCGACGCCACCGGGGCCGGCGTTGGGCAGGTTGCCGCAGAGCCCGAACTCCGTACCGAAGGCGTTCATCACCATGCCGGACTGAATCGGCGTCTCACCGGGCCCGCGAATCTGGGCGTTGGTGATGCGCTCGACCTGGAGCAACTGCTTGGTCGCGTTCAGGGGCAGCAGGCAGAACGCCTTGCCCTTGCCCGACGACGGGTCAAAGTACATCTTGGCGCCCCGCACCAACTGCTCGTAGGCGTCCAGGAAAATGTTCTCGTTGAAGCCGGTCGAGCCGTCGCCCGCGACCCAGGTGCTGAGCGCCGAAATCAGCGCCGCAACCGCCGTGTCGACACCCTCGGCGATGGTCATCTCGATACTGGGCTTGAGCCAGTTGCCGGGATCAACGCGCAGCCGAGCCAGCGTGTGCGCCGGGACTTCAACGGCGCAGTACGTCATCTGCGGCGTGCAGGTGAACTCCGTTTCGACGTTGGCCGAGTAGGTCAGCCCCGTACCGGCGGATGAGTCGGCCAGCGTGTTGCGGGCAAGGTTGTCGTGCTTCGGCACGTGCAGCTTGCCCTTCAAGGGATCGTACGCCATTAGACGATTGGCGAACTTCATCTGGTTGTACGCCAGAACGTCCGCCTCGTCCTTCCAGATTTCGGGTTCCCAGGCAGTCGCTTCCTGCCCCGTGCCGCCCTTAGTACCCGGGCGATATGTGGCCATCCGTGGGCTCCTTCAGGAACGCCTAGCGCTTGATGACGAGCCGGCCGGTGGCGCGCTGATTGATGAGCTTCGACGCGCCTTCCATGTCGCCGGCCTCGCGCAGCCGCGCCAGGTCGCTCCGATACTTGTCCTCCGTCACTGTGCGTGCCTGAACCTCGCCTCGCGTCACTGCGCGACGCGTCAAGTCGGGCTCGGACTCGCGCCTCAGGATTTTGGCTTCAGTGCCGTCGTCGTCGTCATCGCCCTTCGGAGGCTTGCCATTGCCCTTTTTGAGCACATCGCGTTCGGCTTCGACCTCGGCAATCCGCTGCGCCGCCTTGACCGTCGTCACCTCGCCGGACATGACGAGTTCCTCGACGCGGTCGCGTACGGTGCCCGGGACCTTCTTCAGTTCCCGCTGGAATTGCCGCTCGGCCTCGACTTGGCGCGCGTGCGCTGTCAGGGCCCGCGTCATCCTGACCTGCGCGTCGAAATGGTCACGCGTCGGCTGGATGCTCGGGTTCTCGAGCTCGGCCAGGAGCCGCTGGTCGCGGTCGTAGGCCGCTTTGCTCTCGCGGTCGAGGGTCGAGCGGTAGTCTTGCACCTGTGACGAGTCCGTGGTCGGTTTGTCCGGCTCGGCACCGCGGGCAGCAAGCTGCTGCTTGAGTTCCTCGATCTGCTTCCTCTTGTTGGCGTTCTCCGATTGCAACTGAGCGTTGACGCGACGTTGGCGTGAAGCCTCGTCTTCATCCTCTTGGGACGCGTCGTCGGAGTCAGAGCCGCCAGCCGCGTCGGCAGAGGCCGCGGCGTCGAGTTCTTCGGCGTCGTTGGGCGTGTCGTCCGCGGTCGTTCCGGGTGTCCGTTCGTCCTCTCGGGTCATGCTGCCGCTCCTATGGGTGCGCCGTTCATGGGAGGCGCGGGCCCGCCGGGCATCGGCCCCGGCATACCTGCTCGAGCGGCGAGCGCTGGCGGCAGCGGCGGGCCACCGGGGCCAGCCGGGCCGCCTTGCCGCTGCATCTCGGCGTCCTCGTCCTTCTCGAGCTGCAACACCTGTTCGTAGGGAATGTTGAGCCGGCGCGCGGCGAACCGGCGTAGCGGCCGCGGCATCTGGCCGAGCTTCATCAGGGCGTCCAGGTCCTGGGTGCGGATGGCGAGCGTGTTGGGGTCGGTCGTTACGACCACGTTCATCTTGGGCAGGCTCGAGACGCGAATCATCGAAGGCGTCACCTGCCCGTCGTCGCCCTGGACTTGGAGCAGTTCCTCGTCGGTCATCGTCGCCTGCATGATCTCGAAGCAGGTGCCGAGGCCCACGCCGTCCTCGAACTGCCAGCGCGCTGTCTGGGCCAAGACCGGGACCTCGCCCTCCTGCTGCTGAATCTGCATCGTGCCGACCGGGATGTCGCGCGTCTGGTCGGGCGACAGGGCGAAGTCGCTCGAGCCCAAGTCGCGCATCAACACCGCATCGAGCCGCCCCTCGAGCGTCGACCATGCGGGCGGGAGGCCCAAGGCCTGAACCGCGGCCACCTGCCCGGGCGGGCTCATCGGGTCGTGGTAGATGCCGAGCCCCTGGTCCTCGCCGAATTCCCAGCGGCGGCCCTGGTAGTCGACGGCCGAGCGCGGCACGGACATGTAGGGCTTGGCCAGCAGCATGTGCTCGAGGCCCAACCGCATCACTAGGTTGTGGGCGAGCTGTGGCGTCCAGTTGAGGCTCGTCTCCGACTGCCCCATCGACTTCCCTGGGTGCAGGTAGCAGGTGTAGATCACGTAGGGAATGGTCGTCGTGTTATGGGGCCATGGGCCGGACCACAGGATCTCGCCGTCCGGGCCCTCGTAGGGCGCGAAGATGGTGAGCGTGTTGTCCGAGTTGCTGACGTACTCCTGTTCGGTGTGGGAGACCAGGTGGAGGTCACCGCCGCAGTCCGGGCAGCCGCCGGCGATGGGCTGGTCTTCGCCATCGGGGCCGGTCGTCATGTCGACCAGGTCGGTCGGCTTCTCAAGTTCGCCCTCGTCAACCAGGTCGCCGGCCTTTTGGGACACGTAGCCGCAGCCGGTGCCGTCTGGATGCATGCACGCCAGGTACTTCTCGGCGTCAGGTAGTTCGTTAAGCGTGCCGGGCTTATAGTTGCGGGACTGCGACTTATAGCCGCGCTCCCAGATGTAGACGACCGTCGTGTAGGTGTCGATGGTCGAGGGCCGGAGTGCGGGGACCGCGGCGGGCTGTAGGTCGACGTCGCCCGCGGGCAGGTTCGAATGGGAGATGGTCGACTCGCCGGCGTCGCCGTTTAGGTCCTTGTTGTTCTTCCAGTTCTTCTTGTTCCGCGCCTCGGACGTGGCCATCCGGAACGCCTCAAAGAACATCGGGCAACGCGGGTCGTGGGGCGACTGATAGCCGGCCGACCAGCCGATGGTGCGCCCGTCGACCAAGCTCGCGAGCACCTTCTTGCATAGCGGGTCGTACTCCCACTTGTAGGCCCACTGGCGGGCCGACAGTGCCCCGATGGCGCACGCCTCGCGTATCTGCTTGAAGCGCACTTCGGGGTTCGTCATCCGGTTGACGATGGCCGCCTTGGCCGCTGCGGCGAGCTTGGCGTTCGCCCCGTACTGCGCAGCGATGACCTGCAGGTGGAGCTCGCTCCGGGCGAACTGGCCTGACTTGTGGCGGATGACGCCGAACGTTTGGCGTCCCTTGGGCTTGACGCGCCCCGGCTGCTTCTGGTTGCCGACTTCGTCCGCGTAGTGGTCCGAGTCCTGAGCGAACGCTAGCTCGCGCGTCTGCTGGTCGACGAACTCGATCCTGCGATCGCGCTCGTCCTGGTACATGCGCTTCAGGCGCTGGTTCTCGGTCAGGTTCTCGTCGAACGGGCGAATCGGTGTGGTCTCCTAAATCGGGCGCGGCAGGTAGGACCGCTTGGGCGCGGTCCGCTTCAAGTGGGCGACGAGGCCGCCCGTCTTGCGCGCGGTGTTGAGCGCCACGGCGACGGCCTGCTTGTCAGCGCGCTTCTTGCCGTACTTGGCCGCCGTATTCGCGTAGGTCTTGCCAGTGTGGAACTCGGCGATGTTCTCGCTGACGACGGCCTTGGACCGCCCAGGGCGTAATGGCATCAGTTCCCTCGCTTGCCTTGGCCCAAGTACTTCTTCCACGCCTCGTCCCACGCCTTGCCGAAGCCGGAAAACGCGGCGATGGCCTTGTCGGCGAGCGTCTGGTTCGTATCGAACTCCGGGTGCGCGCCGGCCTGGATCCCGCCGCCCGCCGCGGCCGCGCGGTTCATCTCGGCATCGAGCGCCGTCTGGCCCATGGCCTGGGTCGTGCCGGGCTGGGGCTTGGCCCGCTGACCTAGCTTCGCGGCCACTAGCGGCCGGCCTTCTTGCGCTTACCGATGGCCGGGAACTTCTTCGCGACCTTGCTGCGCACCGCCGCCTTTTGAGCGGATGAGCCGAACTGCGACACGCGCGCCAGGGCGTTCCGAGCGTGCGCCTTGTCGGGAATCGGGTAGGCGCCCTTGCCCGCCGGGTTCGACTTCGTTTTCGCGCTCGGAATGGCGAAGCTAGACTTCGGCATCCGTTTGCGCGCTGCGTACTTGAGTCTTGCCACGTTGCCCTCCGTTGGCGCGGTCGTCCCAGCCGCTATCAGCGCCGGCGATGGGGCGAACTCCGTTCATGGTTTCCTGCTCGGCGTCCGGCAGCGAGCGCTCTGTGAAGCCGAGTGCCCGGCGCTCAGCCGCCGTTGCGGGATTGCCGAACCGGTCGACGATCATTGCGAATGTCCCACTCCATCATCTGGCCCTTATCCCACGGCCGTTTGCCGCGGGCGATGTCCCAGAGCAGCATCGGGAGACCGACGAACAGCACCAGCAACACCGCCCACAGCGTCCCGAATCCTGCGCGCGGCAACGACATTCCGTCCCGGACGGTGACTCCCCCTGTGTCTAGGTTGACGACGATGTCGCTACCGTAGCCGTAGAAGTCGGGTACATCCTTGGGCTCAACCGGCCGGGGAAGGACCGGGGACGGCGCATCAACCGCTTGCCAGCTCCAATCCCGGTCCACCCCGAACGGCTTCGCTCACTCGAGTCGGTAATAGCCGAGCGAAGATCGACAGGCGGGGAACGTTCCGCCCACGATCTTCACAGTCGCGAAGAACTTGCCTCCCATGTAGGGCACCGTGACGGGCTGGGCGACGGTCCAGTTGCTGGCAGTCGTCACCGTAATGACCGTGCCCGATGTCGTCGATGGCCCCATGAACGCGTTCTGCGGGATCGGGACCTCGACCAGCGCGGTCGAGGAGTCCGTAGCGAACCCGCCAATCGTGGCGCGGAATACCTGCTTGCCGATCCACACCGCTGGCGTTACGGGCGTGATGACGCTACCGCCAATGGGCGGTGCCCACAGCGCTTGGAACAGGGTGAAGACCAGTGAGTCAGCCTTGAAGCCAACGCCGCCGAGCCATCCACCTGCCACGCCCGAGGTGTCGACCTCGAACTTGACCTTGGCGAACACCGGGGTCGAGTCGCGCATCGCCGTGTTCAAGGCACCCGTTGAGACCGGTGCCTGCGTGAACGACTCCTGCATCCAGTAAGGCGGCGGCACGGCGTCGGTCAGCGAGAACACTTCGAGCGTGTCGGTCTCGACGCCCATTCCGTGGAGGATCGACTGCGTATAGGGCGGCGTGGCCGTAAGGCCGCGGAACGTCGCCCAATAGAGCGGGTCCGAATGCCACTTGGGAACGGGTTGAATCTGGGCGTGGGATACTGCGGGGATCATGAGCGCCAGCCCCAAGGCCAGCGCTGCTAGTCGCTTCATCTGCCTTCCTCCTTGCGCAGATACGTCACCGACCGCGCGCATCATGCGCGTCGTTTGTGCAGCGTCAAGCGTTATCTGCTACCAGCGCCCGCTGTCGGTGGGGATGCCACCGCCCGATTGGGAGCGGCCGGGGCGGTCGGGGTCGAGCCCAAAGTCGTGGCGGAACGAGCGGTTGAACGCAGCGCGGGCGCCGTTCTCGGGCTCGGCGCGCTCGGGCATGGGCCCCAGGCCATCGAGGATGCGCTCGCCGTGGCCCAAGAGAATCAGGTCCTCGTCGTGGAACCCAGGCCGCGCCTCGATCTTGCCGTCCTTGTTCACAATCACGTTCTTGAGGCAGCGGATGACGTCGCGGCTCGGGATGCGCGTCTCGCCCCGCTGCAACATGGCAGCGACGGCGTTCATGGCTTGGTGCCGGGTCGTAGCGGTCTCCACCACTCCCAGCTCGGCCGTACGGCCGGCGCTGGCGGCGCGTCGATCACGGCCCAGGTTCCAGTAGCCCAATACCCGGGCGGCGGAAAGCACAGAGTCCCCGTAGCCCCCGCCACGGGCAACATGAAGCTCTGCGTTGTTGTAGCCCCGAGCGACTTCGACTGCAGCCGCCCCGAGCCCCCAGGCGCCAAGAAACTGTGATGCTCGTGCCACGAGGCTACGCGTGCGCCGGGACCGCACGTGAAGACCATCCGGATCATGTCGACCATCGTCTAGCCCCCTGGCTGGGTCGACGACCACGACGTACTCGTCGTCCGGGTCGTCGTATTCCCAGACCTGGAGGTCGCAGAGAAGCGACACGGAGGCGAGCCCCGAGGGGCCGGTGCGCTCGCCCTGAACGACGAACCGGATAGTCTCACGCGGCTCCGTGCAGAGCGACTCCCAGCGCTCGAGCAAGGGCCCGTCGTAGGGACAGCCGCCGCGGGTGTCGACGTGCTCGCCGAACAGGCGCGCCTTCGCGTCAACCATGCCCTCGTTAGCGGCTTCCTGCCGCACGATGTCCGGGCACGAACAGGAACAGTAACCCGCGGCCGCGTCCCGTCCAGGGCAGCCGGCCAAGTGGGAGAATCGGTTGTCGTAGATGCTCGACTGAATCGACGCGCGCCGGCCGTTGGCCGAGATGGCCGTGGGGCGCGGCGTCGCTCGAGGGACGGCCGGGTAGTCGACCAGTATCGGCTCCCACTCGGCGGTCTTGGCAGGCGTGGCGGTGATGAGGCCATAGAGCGGGCGGCCGGCTTTGCCGCGGTTCCGAATCGC
>Ga0075426_10001557_pt1 | contig 16343 bp, 14 predicted proteins | sample SoiMethybrSBSTD5_FD_75304 | JGI IMG/M metagenome (GOLD analysis project Ga0075426, IMG submission 75304) | Bulk soil microbial communities from a Populus tree surrounding site in Tennessee, USA - Soil MetaG P. TD hybrid SBSTD5 | ecosystem: Environmental > Terrestrial > Soil > Tree plantation... | reverse complement strand
GCGCCAGAGGCTCGGCGACCAGGCGGCCGGCACGATTGTGGTGAAGCACAAGTTTTCGCGGATGGCTCGGGCCGGGCTGATCCTGTTTTGGCTCGAGCTGCTCGGATCCGGCCTGGGGGTGGCGTTTCTGCTGCACCGCTTCGCGCCAGTGCCCGAAAGCCCGACCATCGTGGTACGGCGGGCAGACCTGCCCGCGGGCGATGAAACCATCACCCCCCGGTTTCTCGAAGGCAATGGTGCGCCCCGCGCCGCCCTGCCATACCGGCCCGGCGATACGGTCAACGTGTCCTATGACATCACCGGCTATTCAGCCGGCGCCGAGGGGCGCCCCCGCCTGCTTGCCAACGTGCTGGTTTTCGATCCCAACGGGCTGCCCTTGCACCAGCCCTGGTCCGACACCCTCACCGCCCAGGCCACCCCAGGTTCGCCCGTCCATGGAGTCTTCAGCATCACGCTCGCGCCCTACGTTCCCCCCGGAACCTACAAAGTGGCGATCTGGGCGCGTGATTACCAGAACAGCCGCGACTTGCAAGCATCCCGTACATTTCAGGTGGAGGCCTCCGCTGCCGCACCGCCACGAAGCCTCGAACTCCGGGATTTCGCACTGTCGCTATCGCCGGATGGAGAGCCGAGCGCGCTCCCGGTACTCCGCGGCCCCGGCGCTGTCTATATGCGCTGCAAGCTGTTCGGCATGCAGTTTAAGGGCGATCGGGTCACCGGCAGAATCGGGTTGCGCGTAATCGGCCCCGGCGGCAGGATCGTGTTCGATCAGCCGCATTACGTGGATATCCGGGCCGCCGTGGTTTACCATCCGGTTTCGCTGTGGCTGCCGGTCCACGGCGACCTCAAGGTGCCCGCGCAGCTTGAACCCGGCACCTATATCGAGCAATACACGGTAACGGACAACGTGGCGCGCCGCTCCATCGTGCGGCAAGCCAGATTCCAGGTTAGGTAAATGGCTGAGATTTCAGGATTGTGGACGCCACTGCCTAGATAAGGACCAAATGATATGAAGGACCAACTCTTGCCCCGTGAAGAAGTCCGGCAGGCGACCGATTGCGCCTTGGACCCGAAGCTGGACGACCCTCTGTTCACCCACCTCGGATTGCAGGGCCTGGAGCCCTTTTACATCGAGTGGGAGCTGATCTGGCCGATGTAAGGCGCGGACTACCAGCTAAAAGTGGCGGCGCAGGTCCGCGAAGTTCTCGAGCACCAGCAAACGCCCGTTAGCAGACTGTATCTCCTCGCGTTCCAGGCCCCAGGTACGCGGATGCGGAATATAGACTGCGTTCAATCCAGCGGCCAGCGCAGGGTTAATGTCTGATTTCGGGCTGTTTCCCACCATCCAGGTATGCGCCGTACGGAGCGCGCGCTCCCGGGCCAGCGTGGCGTAAGCCTCGGCGTCCTTCTCGCGAACGATGGCGGTGTGGCCGAAATACGAGCCCAGCCCGGAGCGGTCGATCTTCAGCTTCTGTTCTTCGGGGTGGCCTTTGGTGAACAGCGTCAGCTCATGGCGCGCCGCCAGGTATTCCAGCGTTTCGGCCACGCCCGCGATCAGCTCCATCGGGCAATCGAGGATGCGCTCGGCAAAGGACATGGCGGCGCGCAGGTCCTGGTCGCGGATTTCGCGCTGGGTCAGGCGCTCGTAACACTGCGCCAGATTGCGCGCGAAATTGGCAGCGCCATAGCCGTGAATCTTGATATTGGCGGATTCAATTTCGTCCAGCACTACGCGAATCTCGGTTGGGCTCATCGACGAATGATCGAGAAACTCGACGAACTGCTCGAAGGCATCCTCGAAGTAGATATTGTTCTCCCACAGAGTGTCATCCGCATCGATCAGCAGGTGCTGTCTGAAGTTGCCGTCCATCATGGTTTGGCTTGCGGGGCCAGCAGGAACGGAATCTCGGCCACCAGGTCTACTTCCACGGGAGTTCCGTTTCGCTCGGCCGGTTCAAATTCCCATTTGAGCAAAGCTTCTTCCGCGCTGCTGTCGAGCCGCGGGTCAACGCCCTTCAGTACGCGCAAAAGATCCACGTGTCCGTTCGTGCGTATGACACCGGCGAGCTGTACTTTGCCTTCGATGCGCTCGGCGATGGCTGCCGGCAAATACTTCGGGTCAACTTTGTGGAGCGGCACCGGCGCGCGCAACCCCCGGCCACCGCGCCGCAACGCCGGTGTGCGTTCGGCGAACCACATGATCCAGCTCCCCACGTAGCTGCTGATGTTGGGCATCTGCACGGCCAGCGTATACACATCCCTGCCGTTGAACTCCTGATTCGGCGGCGGCGCCAGGTGGATTTCGGTCGCCGGAGCATTCATCGTCCCCGCGGCGCCTTCCGTTCTCGCGGCTGCTTCGAGCGAGGCCCGCGACGTGGGCGCAGCGCGCGCGATGAGTAACGGGCTGGCCGGAGCGGAATCTTGTGGCGTGCCGCCGCGCACCAGCAACCCGGGCACGGAGAGCGTCGAACTGGGAGCGGAATCACCGCCTCCATTGCCGCCATTCGCGTTCGGTCCGGCGGAGAACTGCGCGTCGCGCGACGTATCCGGCAGATGCCCGCTCAACTTGGCGGCCGGGTTCAGCCCCACCACCGCGACATTCACGTCGGCGGACGGCATTCTGGCCATATCGAGCGATGGAGCGTCCACCAGAGCGGGCGCAGCGGTCCCGCCGGGAGTGCCCCCACCGCCGGCCGGAGCAGGTGGAATGAACGCGCGCGGTTTCGGTTTGTTCGCCAGCAACGGCGCGAAATTGTCCCCGATTGCCGGGTTGCGCGCGGCGCCATTTGTGTATGCGAGCTGCGATACGACCCTGGGCGCGTCCGGCAGCGCCGCCGGTCCGGCCGAAGCGCGGCCCAGCGCGGGCGGTGGAACGAACTTTCGCGGCTGCGGCTTATTCGCCAGCACTGCGGCCATGTTTTCCGCCAGCATCGGGACCCGCTCGGACCGGAGCGTCGTCGCAATTCCCGGAGCTTCGGGAAGCGCCGGTGCCGCCACCCGCTGCTCCGGCTTCGGCACGGGCGGAACAAAATTACGCGGCTTGGGACGGTTTTCAAGCGCCGCCGCCAGGTTCGCAGCGAGCGCGGGATTCTGCCTCATCTCGACTTTGGCCTGGATTCTGGGCGGCTCCGGCAGCGCCGGACCAGTCGCGGGTGGCTTCCGCGCAGTGGATGGCGGAGGAACGAAGACTTTCCGTGGCGGACCGGGCGGCGGCGGTGCGATCGCCGGCAGCCGGAAGGCCAGAATGTTCGGTGACGCGATCTCAGGCTGCGGCTTGATCTGCGGCAATGGTCGCCAGATCATCTGCCGGCCCTGTTCGCCATTCTTGGGGTTCGAGATGATGGTCTGGCCGGCGGTCTTGAGCGCGGCGGCCGGCGGCTGTGCGCCGCGGTTGTCGGGCGGCGTAACGTCCGGTAGTTTCTGGCGGAAGCTGTACCACACCAGCTCGTGCTCGTGCGGCTTGATCACCTGCTCGTAGAGCGATTGCTGCCGCTCCGCAAGGTGTGGCCGCGGGCCAAAAACTACGAAGCTGAGCACGCCGGCGTGCGCCACGAGCGAGAAAACCACCGGCACGGGCCTGGGACCGGACGGGGTCAGCGGCGCGGTTCTGGCGGCGCCGAACATTACCCGGACGTTCCGGATGGCGCCGTGCTGTGGCCGTTCAGCGGCGCTAGCTTACGCATGCGCGAGCTCGCGCGCAGCCGGGGCGCCATCCGCGCCAGGTAGTCGGTCAGCTGCTTGAGCCGCTGCGGTTCGGAGCGGTTGCGCAGAAGCGCGCTTAGGAAATCCAAATCCTGCACCGCCTGCGCCAGTTGAAAACTGAGCTGCGGATCATTCAGCGCCGGCTCGGCATCGCGGAGCTCACCGGTTTCCAGCACGCCACGGTATTGCACCAGCGCTCTTTCCTGCAGATCCGCCGGCGCGGGTCCGGGATCATCGTCATCGAAAAACTCCACTTCACCCCTTAAGTAAGATTTTTCTTCATTGATGCCAAGGATTTCGAAGCGCCGGCTGCCGCGCGTCAGGATGTCCATGCGGCCGTCTGCGTACTTCTTGAGAACTTCCCCGACCTTCACCGTGCAGCCAGCGTTTACGATCCCCTCCTCTTTCGCCAAAACGATGCCGAACTCAGAGCCCGCCCGTATCGCCTCGCCGACCATTTCCTTGTAGCGCTCTTCGAAGATGTGCAGTGGCAGCGGTGTGCGTGGAAAAACCACCACGCGCAGCGGGAACAAGGGCAACAGCGTTGGCTGCATGATACTATTATTGCGTTTTGACATGGCGTTGTCTTTTGCGCCGGCGGCGATCGTGGGTTAACGAATGCAAATCAAGGGGCGGGTGGTTCTGATCACGGGAGCTTCCGAGGGCATTGGGGCGGCGTGCGCGCGCGTGTTCGAGGAGCGCGGGGCGCGGCTTTCGCTGATTGCCCGCAATGGAGAAAAGCTCTCTTCGGTGGGCGGGCCGGATGCTCTGCGGACCGCCGGTGACATCACGAGTGACGATACGCGGCGCCATCTGGTGTCCCGCACTCTGGAACACTTCGGTGATATCGATATCCTCATCAACAATGCCGGCATGGGCCTCTATTCGGCGGCCTGGAACGCGCCCATGGCGGACGCACGGCTCCTTTTCGAGCTGAATCTGTTCGCGCCCCTCGCTCTCACGCAGCTCGTGGTTCCCCACATGCAGGAACGCCGGCGCGGCACGATCGTCAGCATCAGCTCCATCGCCGGCAAGGTGACGCTGCCCTGGTTCACGCTGTATTCTGTTTCAAAGTTCGCGCTTTGCTCGCTCACCGATGGCCTGCGCGCGGAGCTGAAGCCGTATGGGATCCGCACCATGAACGTTTGCCCCGGCTACGTCAACACCGAATTTCAAGCCCACGCGCTCGGCTCGCGCCCGCCCGACCTGATTCGCAAAGGGCGGCAGTTCGCCATCACCGCCGAAGAATGCGCGGAGGCTATCGCGCGCGGCGTGGAGCGCGACGCTCGCACGGTTGTTGTGCCGCGCATCGGATGGGCCTTGATCGCCCTCAGCCGCCTATTTCCCGCCACCGTGGAATCGAAACTGGCCGCCATCAATCAGAGCCGCGCCTCCGCATGATCCTAAAACTCAAACGCACGCCCGGCATTTATCTGGTCGGCTTCATGGCCTCCGGCAAAACCACCATCGGCCGGATACTCGCCGAGCGGCTGGGCTGGCATTTCGTCGATCTCGACAACGAGATCGAAGCCCAGGAGGAATCGACCATCGCCGAGATTTTCGACGAGCGCGGCGAAGAGGAATTCCGCCGAATCGAAAACGCGGCTCTCGGCGTGCATGTGCGCAAGATCGAGCGCGGCCGGCCGACGGTGGTGGCGCTGGGCGGCGGAGCGTTCGTGCAGCAGAATAATTTCGACCTGCTCGAAAATCACGGCGTCACTGTCTGGCTGGATTGTCCGCTCGAAACCGTTCGGCAGCGCGTCGAGCAGACCGGCCACCGGCCGCTGGCTCGCGATGCGCGGCGGCTTGAGGAACTGTTCCACGAGCGCCAGGCAGGGTATGGGCGGGCGGACTATCGCATCCCCATCGATAGCGATGACCCGCTGGCCGCCGTAGAAGCGGTCCTGAAACTTCCCCTGTTCGAATGAAGGCGGAACGCACGCTCCGCCGCCAGGCGCTCGCCATCTTTCGCGCTGCCCTGACCGCCGCCGATCCCTCTGCCGCCATTCTGCGTCACGTGCGGGTGGGTGATGGCGTGCTTCTCGCGGGGCGGGTCCGCTATCCGCTGCGCGGTATTCGCAAGATTCACGTGGTGGGCGCGGGCAAAGCCGGCGCTGCCATGGCGCAGGCCATCGAGAGGCTGAAGTTGCCGGCGGTCCAGCGCGGCGCGTCGCTCGTCAACGTCAAGTACGGCCATCTGGCGAAGCTGCGCTGGATCGAGCTCAACGAGTGCGGCCACCCCGTTCCCGATGAGCGCGGTGTCCGTGGAGCGGAGCGCATCGCGGAAATCGCCACCGCCGCCGGCGCCAATGACCTCATCATCTGCCTCATCTCCGGTGGAGCCTCGGCTCTGCTGCCTCTGCCCGCGCCGCCCGTCACATTGGAAGAGAAGCAGGCGGTCACCAGGCTGCTGCTCGCCTCAGGCGCCACCATCCATGAGATCAATGCCGTGCGCAAGCACATCTCGCGTATCAAGGGCGGGCAACTGGCCCGCATGGCATATCCGGCTCGCGTGCTCGCCCTCATTCTCTCGGATGTTATCGGCGACGATCTCGACGTGATCGGTTCAGGAATGACGGCGCCCGATGCTTCGACTTTCGCCAGCGCCAAAGCGGTGCTCGAAAAGTATGCAATTCTCGATCGCGCGCCGGCGCACGTTCGCGAGCGGCTTGAGGCCGGTGCGCGCGGCGAAGGTCGCGAGACGCCCAAGCGCGACGACCCGGCGTTTGTGCGCGTCCGGAATCTGATCGTCGGCAGCAATCGCCTGGCCGTGGATGCGGCGGCGGCGCATGCCCGCCAATTGGGGTTCCACACCATGGTCCTCTCGACGCAGATCGAAGGCGAAACGCGCGAGATTGCGCGCATGCACTCCGCCATCGCCAGGGAAATCGCGCTTTACGGCCGCCCGCTTCGCCGTCCGGCGTGCCTGATCAGCGGAGGCGAAACCACCGTGATGCTGCGCGGAAACGGCCTCGGCGGGCGAAACCAGGAATTCGCGCTGGCCGCGGCTCTCGGCATCGCCGGCATGAAGGCTACCGTGGTGCTCAGCGGCGGCACCGACGGTACCGATGGGCCGACCGACGCCGCCGGAGCCATCGCGGATGGTTACACTCTCGCGCGTGGCCCCGATGCCGAGCAGTATCTGGCCGCCAACGATTCCTATCACTATTTCGAAAAGCTGGGCGACCTGCTGATTACCGGGCCGACCAACACCAACGTGATGGACGTGCACATCCTACTGGTCGGCGCACAGACGTAACCCGCTCGATCCTACACCGGCACGTACTGACGCAAATACCTGTACGCCATGCGAAATCCCGTCCTGCAGCCTTCGGTGAAATCGCCGTGGCCGCCCGGCGGGTCGTAGAGTGGATCTTCGTGCTCGATGCTCATCGCGCCCGTGTACCCGACGTCTTGCAGAACCGTAAAGAACGCCGGCCAATCGATCGAGCCCAACCCCGGCAGCCGGTACCGCCACCAGTCCGCGCCATCCACCGGGTGAATGCCGCCATGCCGCAGGACGGGCCAGCGGATCTCGGTGTCTTTCAAGTGCACGTCGTAGATCTTGTTGACGAAATCCCGCGCCGTCTGGATAGGATCCATCATCTGCCACACCAGGTGCGACGGATCGTACTGCAACCCTACAAACGCAGAGTTCCCGAACGCCTTGAACAGCGGCTCGTATCCCGCCGGGCCCGTAGCCACGTTCGGCCCGCCGGGCCATGGTTCCCACAAAATGCGCACGTGGTATTTTTCGCAGGCGGGGAAATATTTTTCGTTGTAGACGCGCACGATCTCATCCACCTGCTGGGCCAGAGATTTTTTAGGGTCTTTTCCGGATGCCGTGCCGATGTAGGGCACTCCCAGCTTTCCCGCCAGCTCTATGGCTTTAACGAAATACGCGTTCTCGCGGCTGCGCTGATCGGTATCGGCCGCGATATGGTTCTGCGTCACCTGGAGCGCCGAGACGGACACGCCGGAGCGCCCGATAACGCTCTTGATGTTCGCGATCTGCGCGTCGTCGAGCGTCGCCGCGTCGAGCGCGGTCCGCGGCGTAGCGCCCAGAATCATGTTGTTGAATCCGGCCTCGTGGGCAAACGCGAGATTGCCTTCGGTGTAAGGGCCCAGTACGCCCAGCCGGGGCTTCCACTCGCGGTGCTCGCGATTCTGGGCCGCAGCTCCGGCTCCGGCGGCAACAGCGCCCAAAAGCGCGCGTCGTGAAAGGTTCAGCGAACTCATTTGCACCGAATCATTGTAAAACGGTTGAAATCGCATTTTTTTCATGCAGAACGAATAGTTTTGAGGCATACTCTCCTGATGGCTCTGCCACGCTAACTGAGCGGGCAGACGAAGGAGCGCCACAATGTCTGCTTATTCGTTTTTGGATCCGTGCTGCCAGTACCCCCTTCCCACAAATTTCGACTATGCGGGGTACATCGACACGGAACAGGAACTCTGGGCTTTATTTCCCGAAACCGACGGAAGGCGAGTGAACTTCTGCCAGCTCGGGCTGACCGCCAGCCTTTACGTGGAAGCGCGGGACACTGGCTCCGAGCTTAAGCCCGGCGAAACCTACTTCCTGATGCCGTTCGCCGACAAGACCATGCGCCCCCTGCGCATGCGGGTGCTCCGCAAACTCACCCTGAACGAGTACCGGCTGGCCCATCTTACGGCGCAGCGCCTCAGTGAAAAGCTCGAGGGCGCCGGCGAAATCATGGACGAAGTACACCTCAGCATTCTGGGACCGGAGATCGTCGAAGAGTCGCAGTAGCCGCGCCCCTGGCGCCCTCAGAAGATAAAACGCAACTGCAGTTCGAGCCGACGGTTGCTTGCTGCCTGCGCCGGCCCGAAACCGCCGGCCAGCGAGTTGGCGCGCCCGAAGAAGGGCGACGTCAGGTTGCCGGTGAACGCGCCGTCGTTGGTAGTGTTGAACAGATTGCGCGCCGATACCGAGAGCACCAGGTTGAAGCGCCGGTCGGTAGTGGCATCGCCGAACATCCCCCGCATCCCTCCGCCGCCGCCCATGCGCATGCCGCCCGGACCGCCAGGGCCACCGCGTCCGCCGCCTCCGCGTCCGCCATCGCCACCACCACCGCCCGGATTGGGACGCATACCCGCCGTATCCCGGTGCGGGCCAAATCCGAACGTTTGGCTGAGGCGCAGATTGACGCTAAAGTAACCGGGACCGTCTCCGTAATTGCGCGGGATCAGAGCCGTGCCCGGCACAGGATTCGGGTTGAAAATTCCAAACGGCGTCACCACCGCACCCGGAGTAGAGGCCGTGGCGAAGGCCGGCCGGTCGGTGAATACCGAATCGCCATTGTCATCGCGTCCCGTCGTGATATCGAACGGCGAGCCAGACCGCGCGATGATGAACGGGCTAAAGCGCAGGTTCCACTTGGATACGATCGAGCCGCCCAGCACGAAGCGGTTCCGCACGTCGATGGCCGCGCGTCCATAATCCTCAGCCAGATTGTAGGGATTTGCCGGCATCGACGCGGCGCCGTCGGTGTTGCTTTTGGCATAGTTCAGCACGTAGAACGTAAACAGCGTAAAGCTCCGGTTCATGCGGCTGGTCAGATTGACGATCATCTGGTTCTGGTTGAGCACGCCATCGGATTCGTACTGGAAGATTTCCCCCGCGTCGCCGTACGGCCGCAAGCCGGTAACGGGCAGAGGCGCATTGATGTCGCGCGCCAGCAGCAGGTGCCGCGCGCGCGAATTGGTGAACGTCAGCGCCATGGTCGTGCTGCGCGGCAATTGCCGCTCCACGCCAATCGCCGTTTGCATCGTGTAGGGCGCCCGCAATGACGGGTCGATCGTGTAAATGGATTTGCCGCCGGCGTTCGAGCCCAACTGGCTGACCGGCGGCACCAGCGGAAAGAAGTCCGGATTCGTTACCAGATACTGCTGCTGGTTGATGCCATTGAAACGCTCGGCTTGCAGCACAAGGTTATCGGTGAACCGGTCGTAAAACATTCCGAAGCCGCCGCGGATGACGGTCTTTCCCGGTTTGTTCCCCTTGGATCCCGGGGCCCAAGCGAAGCCGATGCGCGGCCCGATGTCGCGCCAGTCGTGAATGTTGGTCTGGGTCTCGTAACGCAGCCCCAGGCTGACGGTAAGGTTCGACCGCATTTTCCAATCGTCTTGCACAAACACGCCCACGTCGGTCTGCGTCAGCGACGCCAGTGGTTTGCCAGCCGCCAATGAGAAAAGGCTGGCGCCGCCGCCCAACTGGCTGATCTGCGCCGCCGGTAATCCCGCCTGCTGGAGCAGCAGCGTGCGCTGGTAGCGCTGGATGGAGCTGATCTGCGCCAGCTCCGGCTGGCCGTCGGGGCCAATTACCACCTGATTCGACGAATCCAAGACCGGAGCCTCGCCGCCCGAGAACGTAAAGGTCCCGCCAAAATTCTGCGGCGATACATCGGTCATATCGGCGGCACGCACCCGCACGCCGAACTTCCAGGTGTGCCGGCCGCTCGTGAGCGACGTGTAATTCTGCAGTTCCCAGTTCTGGGTCGTGTTGTAGGAGTGGCCGATCTGCGAGCCGCCGCCGACAAAAGCCTGCAACACGTTGATGGTGGGAATCGCGTTATTGCCTAGTTCATCCAGGCTGGCGCGAATATACTGGAATCGCGTTTCGTTGACGGCCCGGCCATTGAGCACGGCGGTCTCGGTGAGTTGCGCGGTCTGCTGCGTGTTGACGTTCTTGTAGCCCAGTTGCGGTAGCGTGAACAGGCCGATGCCGGCGTCCTCCTGGCCAGTCCGCGTATATGTGTAGCGGCCCGTCAAAGTGTTGTTGGTCGAAAGCTGATAATCGATGCGCGGGCTGAATGTGGTCCGCTCCTGGGGTGTCTGCACGGCCTGGCTGAGCGGCGTGATGTTCAGGTTCGAGTCCAGGATCGTCGCGTTGACGACTGCGTTGTCGTCGATTTCGCGCCGCTCGAAATCGAAAAAGAAGGACGCTCGCTTGCTGAGCGGCCCGCCCACGTTGCCGTCGTAATTGCGCATCTGAAAGGGCGGCTTGTTGCTCGCGAACGGATTGCGCGCGTTGAACACCGCGTCGCTGAAATGGAAAGACGCCTGCCCGTGGAATTTGTCTGAACCAGGCTTGGTGAGAATTTCGATGCGGCCGAATCCCAGCCGGTCATACTCAGCCGAGAACGGGTTCTGGTTGATGCGGATCTCGCGGATCGATTCCTTGGGCGGCAGCCGGCCGTCGGTAAATCCGTCGATGTAGATCTGGCCGCCGTTGGGCCCCGCCGAAGGGCCCGCCAGCGCTTGCAAATCGGATTGCAGATCGTCGGGATCATCGGGCAGCGCGTCCAGGTCCGATCCTTGCAGTACCAGCGCGCCGGCGTTGTTCGAAGGCTCCGTGCTTAACGTCGTCCCCGCCTGGTCCTGCACCGTTACTTCCTGCTTCTCGAGCGATACCTTGAGCGAAACGTCCAACGTCACCGGCCTTCCCGCCGGAATCTCGACCGCCGGGTTTTGATAGGCCGCCATGCCGGCGGCGAATACCCGGATGGCGTACCGGCCGGGCGCGAGGTCCACGGCGCTGAACGTTCCATCCGGGCCGGCCTGCACCATTTTTGCAACTCCGCCGGGGCCCGTCAGCGTCACCGTTGCGCCAGGAATCACCGCGCCCGATTCATCTGTCACCTGGCCTTTCAACGTGCCTGTAGACTGGGCCAACGCCGTACGTGCCAGCGCCAGTGAAATCACAACCGCACAGATCCATAAAAAATGAACTCGGCGCCTCCGCGTCTCGGCGTTAAAGAATTTTCTATATGTTTGCATTCTATTGAGGTAACCCGATGTCAAAATTCCACGTCCCGAAAATCTGCTCCCCGCCTTGCGGCACCGCCGTCAGCAGCGGCTCGACGCCCGCCAGAAGATTGATGGCTGTCGCGCGCGCCGGATCCGGGCCATGGGTGGCTGAAAGCATGATCGCGTCGCCGGTTTTGAGATCCGCCACCGTCAGCGGTGACATCCGCTCCAGCATGTCCTGAAAATCCATTCCGCCGCGCCGCGGCCCGCCGCCGTTCTGGCCCTGCGGTTGCCCGGCGGCCGGCGGCCCCGCATCCGGCTTGGCGCCTTCTGCACGGGGAGGCCCCGGCGGCCCGCCGGCTCCGCGCCGCGCCAGCATCGCCGCCATGAACGGCGGCAGACGCCGCATACTGGTGTCCGGAGTGATGTGAATGGTCACCGGCTTATGAGCCACCAGATCCGTCAGCGTGATCTGGCCGGCGCCCGCGTCGATGGATTTGATTACGCCCGCGATATTACGAAATGACCCGGAAACAATCGCCTCCGCCTTGATGCGCGTCCCGTCCGCGTTCTTCTCCCCCAGCGCGCGCAACTGGTCGCCCACCTTGAGATCGGTGAACGTGCCCGGCTGTGCGTCGCTGAATCGCACCGAATCCGGCGAATAGCGGCGGAAGTCCACATGGTCCGCCGCTTCCACCACCACGGCCTTCAGTCCCTCGTGTGTCCGCGTGGCGATGGTGATCTCTTTGGTTTCGGGATTCAGCGCGGTGACCGGCCCCGCCAGGCCTCTCCGCGTCCACTCCGCCCGGTCGCGCTCCTGCTTCTGCGCCAGCTCGGCTTTGGTCATGATGATGACCGCCACCGCCGCAATAGATTTCTGGTCCTCGGCCATGTGTCCGCGCACGAATGCTCGGTCGCCGACCGCCACATTATCGAGATCGATGCGCGCGGCCTTCTTCAGATCTTTTTCGCCCGGCGGAACGCGCAGGTAGAGCGTTTTTTCATCCAGGTTTGCCGTCACGACGGCGCCGGCATCGGATTTGAGGCTGAGCTGGTTCGCGCCCTTATCGATCGCCGTGATCTCGCCGATCGCGCGGTCGAGTTTCGGAGCCTGCGCGCGCGCACCGGGGTTAAGCAAAGGTATAAGTAATAGGGCCAGAAGGAGATACTGCCGTTGCCACATCGTTTGTCAAGGCGTATCGCACCGCCATTTTGGTTACTAGTGAAATCCGATCAACTTTGAACAGATTGTAACTGCCGGTCCCGGGCCGCCATGTCGCGGGCCACCGTTCGCGATCCCGCGTACAAAACAAGCGCCAGGCCCAGTGAAAGCGCCGGAATCACGAGCATTGCCTGCTGCAACCCGGCCGCCCGCGCCGCTTCGGTGATCGCGCCCGATCCCGCCGCCCGGCGCGCCATCATATCGCTCAGCCTGCCCGTCAGCACTGGCCCGAAAGAAGCTCCGCACAAATACATCGCCATGAAGTAGACCGACATCGCCGTCCCGCGCAGCGCTGGCGCCACAATATCGTGGAGCGATGAGTACACCATCCCATAGTACGTGTTGAGCAGGCCGTACGCTGTGCACATCAGTACAGTGGTGGCGACCCACGAACCGGCCGGCTGCATCACAGACCAGAACGCCAGCGGCACCGCCGCGAGCGCCGATACCGACGCCGCCAACATCCGTCCGTTCTTTCGCCGGCGGATGGCCCAGTCGCCGATGACGCCGCCCGCGGTGGCCGCGAAAATGCCGGCCAGAATGTGCCCCGTACCCAGCCAAAATCCCGAGCGCGCCACGGAAAGTCCGTGCACGCGCGTGAGAAATGCCGGCAGAAACGTCCCCAGCGCATATAGATTGAAATTGATCATCGCGCCCGAGGCCGTGATCCACCACAGCGTGGGAATACGCGCTAGGGACCAAGGCGAAATGGCATCACCCGCTGAGAGATGTCCCTCCGATGCGCCACGCTGCGGTTCCCGCAACAGCAATAATGCCGGCATCAGCACCAGTGCGGGAGCCGCTGCCGTCACCCACGCCGCCCGCCAGCCGAACGCCTGCGCCACCGGACCGCATACCATGTAACTCAGGCCCGCGCCCAATGGCACCGCCAGCATGAAGAACGCCAGCGCGCGCGCGCGTTTCGTTGCGGGGAACAGATCGCCGATCCAGCTGGTTCCTGCCGGTGCGCAGACCGCTTCGCCCACCCCTACGCCGAGGCGCGTCACCACCAGTCCCCCGTAACTGGTGACCAGTCCCGCGGCCGCCGTGAGCGCGCTCCACACCCCCATGCCCAACGCCAGCAGTTTCTTGCGGCTCCACGAATCCGCCAGCCGCCCGAAGGGAACGCCCACCACCGCGTAGAGCACCGTGAAGATGGTGCCCAGCATGCCCAACTGTGTATCGGTGAGATGAAATTCCTTACGGATCGGCTCGGCCAGTGGTCCCAGCGCTTGCCGGTCGTAAAAGTTCAGCAGGTTGATCGCGAACAGAACCGCGAGTCCCACGCCTGCCGAAGATTCGGAAGCGGAGGGACGCGACAGCCTGGGGCTCGCCATGCGGTCTTCAAGTGTAGCGCGGCTGTAATGCTGCCCGTTCCACGGTGACGGCCGCTTGTATTCGGCGATTGCGAAGACTATCATTCGGCTGTCGGAAAGGAGGCCCACATGACTAACTATTTGCTCCAGGTGGCGTACACGCCGGAAGCCTGGGCGAACTTAATCGCGCAACCCCACGACCGCATCGAAGCCGTTCGGCCGGCGGTCGAGAAACTCGGCGGCAAGATCACACACGGCTGGTTTGCTTTCGGCGATTACGATCTCATCGCCATTGTCGAGATGCCCGGCAATGTGGAGGCTGCCGCCTTTTCGCTTGCCGCCGCCGCTGGAGGTGCCGTTCGCGCCATCAAAACCACGCCCCTATTGACCGCGGCCGAAGGCGTCGAAGCCCTGAAGAAGGCAGGCAAGTCGGGTTATAAAGCGCCGCACGCCGCGCACGCCTGAGCCAGTCAGTCGAAACGAAGCAGGAGGACAATCCGTTGCACGGGTCGTCCTCCTGCCGTTCCCACGCCGCGCCCGCCCCGTTTTGTTAACCTTGAGAAATGCGGTATCCGACGGAGGAGGAACTCCGCGAGCTCAGCTTGAAGGAGCGTCTTAAACTCATCGGCGACGTTTGGGAAACGTTTGTCGGCGACCCGAAGTCTTTACCCCTCAGTGACGAACACCGGCAAGAGATAGATCGCCGGCTCGACTCCTACGACCATGATCCGAATCGCGGTCGTGATTGGCCCGATGCGAGAAGGCGGATCACCGACGGCTGATGAGCCAGCGGCTTCGAATTGAACCACTGGCAGAGGATGACGTCACAAGGGCTTATCGGTGGTACGAAGGCCAACAGGCGGGACTTGGCGAAGATCTGCTGACTGCTCTTGACGAGTGTTTCACTAGGGTCACAGAGAATCCGTCCGGGTATCAGGTCATCTATAAGGGCGTTAGGCGCGAAGGGCGTTAGGCGCGCCCTCGTCCGACGGTTCCCCTACTGCGTGTATTTCATAACCACGAAAACGGAGGTGATCATTCTGGCCGTACTGCACGGCCACAGAACCCCTCAACGCTGGCGAAAGCGCACATAGCCGCACAGGCCGAGCACACTCAGCCCTTTTTCACCGTCACCGCCCCGCGGTCGGTGGTGATGGTGATCACCGGGCCGTCGCCCACTTTACCCTTGAGCGTTCCGCCCTGACCTTCGGCCTGGGTTTCGAGCGGCGCGCCGTATTCGTTCTGCACTTCGCCGCGCGTGGTCGTGGCCTTGAGTTGGAACTTGGCCGATTCCGGCAGCTCCAGATCGATATTTCCTGAGCGGCTGCGCGCGTCGATCTTGGCCAGCGGCCCTTTGCCCGGCTTTAATTCGATATCCCCGCGCTCGGTCTCGAGTTCCAGGGCTTGCGTGAAGTCCTCGACATGAATGTCTTTGGACTTCGTGGACAATCGTACGGGCCCAACCAGGCCGGTCGCCGTGAAGTCGCCCAGGTCCATCGTGATCGTGCCGGGAACCTTCTCCACCCGCAAATCGGTGTTGCGCGATTCCAGGTGTAGCGGCTTGGCCAGGTTCTTGAACTGCAGCGTGCCAGAGTAGGAGCCGTTGACGATCACCTGTCCCGCTATGTTTTCCAGTTCGACGTCAGACCCCTTGCCTTCGATATCCACGTCGCCCTTCACGTTCACGGCGCGCACAATATCGCTGTGCTGCAAATCCACTTTGGCGTTCCCGCCGATGTTGGTGAGCCGCACGCCGGCGTTGCCGCTGGCGATATCCACGCCTCCCGTCACATCCGTGACATCGTAGTCGCCGCGGCTGCCGCGTCCTTCGATGGTTGCGCTGCGCGGCACGCTGACTTCCAGGTCGCAGGAGATGCGCCGTGCGTGCGATACCTTGTCTTGGTTGGTCCGGACCACCCACCGGTCGCCTTCCGCCACGATCACGATCGGTGTCTGGCCGTCCGCCTGGTCGGCATCGCCTTTGTTGAATGCGCGGATCATTTTGTGCTCGTCTACTTTGATCTCCGGCTCGTCGGTTCCGCTGACCCGCACGTTGCCGCGCAAATTCTCGAACACCACATGTACCGTGCCGTTCACCTGCTTCACGTTGGTGTGGTGATAGTCGTACTCCTCGCCGAACATTTCGAGACCTGTGTTTCCGAAAGGCGCGAAATGCAGTCCATGCCGTTCGGCCGCGAACATGCCGGTGCCAATGACGCACAGCAGGATGATGAGCGCCACCTCGCCGCCCGAAAGGCCGCCTGAAGGCAGCGGCTTCGACCGCGCCGCTTCAATCAGCACTTCAACCAGCCGCAGCACGCCCCAGGCAATCA
>Ga0075426_10001556_pt1 | contig 16348 bp, 17 predicted proteins | sample SoiMethybrSBSTD5_FD_75304 | JGI IMG/M metagenome (GOLD analysis project Ga0075426, IMG submission 75304) | Bulk soil microbial communities from a Populus tree surrounding site in Tennessee, USA - Soil MetaG P. TD hybrid SBSTD5 | ecosystem: Environmental > Terrestrial > Soil > Tree plantation... | reverse complement strand
CTGGCTCTGGCGGCCATCGGAATCTATGGCGTGATGGCTTATTCGGTAGCGCAGCGGTCGCACGAGATCGGCATCCGCATGGCTCTGGGCGCGCAGCGTGAAGACGTAATGAAGCTCGTTGTAAGTGACAGCTTGCTCCTCTGCCTGGCGGCTCTGCTGGTCGGCATCCCGAGCGCGCTTGCGGCGACGCACCTGCTTTCCAGCCTCCTTTATGACACGAAAACGAACGACCCCGTCGCCTTCGCCGCTGTTTCGCTGCTGTTGACCGGCGTAGCGCTTGCCGCCACCTACTTTCCCGCGCGCCGGGCGATGAAAGTCGATCCGATGGTGGCGCTCCGTTATGAATAACCCATTTTTCCTTCAGAAGGAGGTAACGTGCGAAACTCTGTTTTGCTTTTAGCGGCGGCAGCGGTGGTCGCTTGTGGCGCCGCATTCGGCGCCGATGCGCAAGGCTCGTTCGACCGCACTCTCAATGTCAAAGGTCCCGTCGATCTGGATGTCCAGACGGGCTCGGGTCATATCGAAGTACGCGCCGGCGGCACATCGGCGGTCGTGATTCGCGGCACCATTCGTGTGCGCGAAGGCATCTTCGGTTCGGGGAGTGCGGAGGAGCGCGTGCGCGCCATCGAGTCGCATCCGCCCATCCAGCAGAACGGAAACATGATTCGCGTCGGCCAGATGGAGGACCCGGAACTGCGCCGCCGTATCTCCATCGCTTACGAGGTGACGGTTCCCGCGGACACAAAGCTGCGAGCTCACACCGGCTCAGGCCATGTGACGGTGGATGGCATTCACGGCCCCGTGAATGCGGAGACCGGATCGGGAGAGGTCACTGTTTCCCGCATCTCCGACGAAGTGCGGGCGCACACTGGTTCGGGCCGCATGGAACTCGACGCCATCCAGGGCAGCGTGGACGCGCACACAGGTTCGGGCGGCATCCGCGGGTCCCGGATCGCGGGCCGGATTGTGGCCAGCACGGGCTCGGGTGGGGTAGAACTGGAGCAAACCGGCGCGGGCGATATCCGCGCGCATACCGGCTCCGGCGGTGTTAAGATTTCCACGCCGGCCACAGCCGGATTCGATCTCCGGGCCCACACCGGTTCCGGCCACATCACGGTGGACCGGCCCATGAGCGTCCGCGGCACGCTCGGCCATCACGACCTGCAGGCGAAAGTCAGTGGCGGCGGCAGCGCGATCGTGGACGTGAGTACCGGTTCGGGCAGCGTTCATATCCAGTAGAGGCGCGGCGCCGGCACACATTGGTTTTGGCGTAGAATCGACTGCGTGGCATTCATCGATACCAGCAAACTGCCCGCTATCGAACGCTTGCAGGGCTGGAGAGGCCGCTATTTCGATTCTGCCAGCATGCCCTTCGCGCATTACCAGTTCGACGCAGGCTCGTCGATCCATGAGCATTCCCACCCTCAGGAAGAAGTTTATGAAGTCATCGAAGGCGAAGTGGAAATAACGATCGGTAAGCGGTGGGCCCAAAAAGCAAACGCCCCGTCCGGCCGAAACCAGACGGGGCGCCGCAAACTCAAGCCCGATTTAACGGGTACAACCCTATACTAAACGGTCACGGCGGCTATGTCAAGCTGAAGCGCATGTGCAACGCAACGCTGGATTGCTTGTAAGTCATTAAGTTTCAGTAGCGGAGCCTGATAACGGCCGTAAAGCAAGAGTCGATCAAGTCGTTCGAAACACACGCAGGTCAGCATGTCGCACTTGGCCCAAACAGTCTTTGCCGGATCAAAGAAATCATAGGTTCCGGATTGAATCTGGTAGTGGTGCGACTCGATTTCGTATGGTGGAACCGTACTAAACGGGACTACCAAACACAGCCCCGTGTGGCGGCGATAGCGCGGCGAAACCACAACAACGTGCCTTCGCTTCACCATTTCCGGGGCCTTGAAGCCGCTGGTGAAATCGCACATTAGTACAGTGCCGCGCTTTGGATGGAAATTAATTGGCACTGGGTTCCCTGCTAGACGGACTCGTCTCCGATCTCTGCCTGCATGGCGGTTTTGGCGAGCTCCAGATACTTCCTAAGTAGCTCTAGATGGGCTGGCCTCAGGTCAGTACCGGTAAAGCGGACTTCCACTACCACATCCTTTGAGAGCGGCCACCGATATGTAGTACCACCAGGGGCGGCACCAGCGCGTTCCGTTGGATGGTCGGGACCGAGCCTTGATTCCTCTTGGTGACTAGTGTAAGAAGGGGCCATTTTTTCTTCCTCAGCGGCACCTGGCTCTAAATCGGCAACATCGAGCTTCGCCATCGAAATTGTATCTCTAAACGCCTCAATCACATTCTGTGCGCCTGAATCTGAAAAATCAAGCCTCGTAATCAGATGAGAGCGCAAAGCTTGGTCAGAAGATTGAAGATGGGTCTTATAGAGATCTCTGAACAGTTCTGGCTTTACAGCAGCGGCTTTTAGGGCACTTATCCTTTCGGGCGAGCCGTCGGGGTGATGGACGATCTCCATGGCCAAATCGGAGAGCCTAACGGTCCCCTCGTTCCCCTCATCTAGTAAACCATAACGGCGTAAAGCGCCCAGTTTTGTGCGTGCATTTCCGCTCATACCGCTATAGCCCCAGGCAGCCACCGCCGCCTCCGGAGACACGTAAGTGCGCTTCTCGCGCGCCCATAAGGCCTCAGAGAGTTTTAAAGCCTCCGTTAGCCCGACAGCTGGGTAATTGGGACTTCTCATTTTACCCATATTTCTTATATCCTCTCTGTTCAGCAGTATAGCATCACATGGGGCAGTGCTGAGGGCTTTATGAGATTATTATTTAGTATACGCCCACTTAAGCCTTAATATTAGCCCCCGAGTCCTGTATTACAGAAGAGAAAGGATGTGTGATTGTAGATGTTACTTCCGGTTCGGGTAGCATTCGCGGCCGCCTCCGCCTTTCAGCCCTGCGCTACAGTAGGCAAGAGCCGTAGTCCGGGCAAGTTGCATGAGCGTTGGCCAGCCAGATCTCGCCGCCGTTACCGAAGAACTGCGCCGGCTCCACGCTGCCGTAGCCGAGTTGGAGCAGCAGACGCAGGACGCACGGCGCTCGGAACGGCGGCTGGCTGCGCGCGATGCCGTCACGAGCGCGCTCTCTGAATCTTCATCGCTGGCCGATGCCGCCTCCCGCATCTTGCGCGCCATCTGCGAAACGCTCGAGTGGCACATGGGCGCGCTATGGGTGGTCGAGCAGGGCATGCTGCGCTCGATCGAGGTCTGGCACACGCCGCACGCGGGTATTCCTAAGTTTGAAGTAGCCACGCACGCACATACCTTTGCCCGCGGCGAGGGGCTGCCCGGGCGAGTGTGGGCTACGGCTGAGGCAGCGTGGATTCACGACGTCACCACGGACCCGAATTTTCCGCGAGCGGCGGTGGCGGCCGCCGAGGGTCTGCGGTCGGCCCTGGGCTTTCCCATTGCCGTAGCTGGCGAAGTCGTCGGCGTCATGGAGTTTTTCAGCGCCGACATCCGCGAGCCGGACCAGGAGCTGCTGGCCATGCTCGCCGCGCTCGGAAGCCAGATCGGCCAGTTCATCGAGCGCAAACACGCCGAAGAAATCCTGGACCGCTTCTTCACCCTATCGCTCGACATGCTGTGCATCGCCGGCTTTGATGGCCGCTTCCACCGCCTCAATCCCGCGTGGCAGCGCACCCTGGGCTACACCGTCGAGGAGCTGACGGCGTCGCCATTCCTTGATTTCGTGCATCCCGACGACCGCGCGGCAACCATCGCGGAAATGCAGAAGCTGTTCACGGGCGAAGATACCGTCTCTTTCGAAAATCGTTATCGTGCAGGCGACGGGTCGTACCGCTGGATGCTGTGGACGGCGACGCCATATGCTCGCGATCAGTTGATCTACGCGGCCGCCCGCGACATTACCGAGCGCAAAGCTTCCGAGGCAAAGATTCAGCGCCTTAAGGAAGCCGCCGAGGCCGCCAACCGCGCCAAGAGCGATTTCCTCGCCCGCATGAGCCACGAAATGCGAACACCGCTGACCGCGATCATCGGCATGGGCGGTGTGCTGGGGCGTACCAGCCTGAGCCCGGATCAGCGCGAGTACATCGCTACGCTGCAGCGCGCGGGCGGCCACCTGCTCGCTCTCATCAACGATCTGCTGGATCTCTCCAAGACCGAATCCGGCCACTTCAAACTCGAGAGCGTCGAGTTCAGCCTGGCCGATGTGTTGGAGAAGACGCGGGAGATCGGGGCGGTGGCGGCGCGCGCCAAGGGTATCGCGCTGCGTTCCGAGGTAGCTCCGGATGTCCCGCCTGTGCTTACCGGAGATCCGGACCGGTTGCGGCAGGTGCTGATCAACCTGGTCAGCAACGCCGTGAAGTTCACGGCTCGGGGCGAGGTGGTGGCGCGGGTGCGGCGCGATCCGGAGGAGGGCGATGCCGGCGTGCTCCGGTTTTCGGTCTCCGACACCGGCATCGGGATTCCCGAAGAAAAACGGGACGTGATCTTCGAGGCGTTCGCGCAGGCGGACCATTCCACCTCGCGGGAGTACGGCGGCACGGGGCTGGGCCTGGCGATTGTTAAGCGCTTTACCGAGCTGATGGGAGGCCGCGTCTGGGTGGAGAGCCAGGTAGGCACGGGAAGCACCTTTCACTTCACGGTGAGATTTGGCGAGCGGGTGCCGGAACGCCGGATCGATGAGGCGCGCCATGCTGAGGCCAGTCGCAAACCGGCGATCCGCCCGGGCCGCAGCCTGCGCATCCTGGTGGCAGAGGATTCCGAAGACACGCGCTTCGTTCTGGAAACCTATCTGCGAGACTCCGGCCATCATGTGGACTTTGCGGACAATGGAGAGGCCGCCGTTGAGAAGTTTCGTTCCGGGCCGTACGATCTGGTCCTCATGGACGTGCAGATGCCGTTGCTGGATGGCTACTCCGCTACCCGCCGGATCCGGGCTTGGGAGCTGGAAGGGAAGCGGGAGCCAACGCCCATCGTTGCGCTCACGGCGTATGCCGCCGAGACGGAACGCGCGAAGGCCGCGGCCGCGGGATGCAACTCGTGTCTGACCAAGCCGATTCTGTTGGAAGCGTTCATGGACGCCATCGAGGAGTACGGGGGCGCACGCCGGTCAGCCGCGAGCCCGGCACTCGACGCCAAACTACGCGCGCTCCAGCCGGCTTATCTGGAAAGCCGCCGGCGCGATGTGGGGACTTTACGCTCCGCGCTTGCCGCCGCCGATTACGGGTCGGTTCGCGCTTTGGGCCACAGAATAGCAGGCACCGGCGGGGCTTATGGATTTCCGCAAATCAGCGCCATCGGCGAATTATTGGAAGCGGCGGCGAATGAGAAGGATTCCGTGGCGATCCGGGCCCGGATTGCGGAACTGGAGGAAGTTCTCGCGGACGTCGGCACACCTAGCTCAGATACTTGATCAGCATGGCCTCGTTGCCGGCTTCGTTATAGATCAGCTCGTCCACCAGCCGGCGCGTCATCAGTATCCCGAAGCCCCCCGGCCTCAGTCCCATCCGGTCCCGGACTTCGGTGTGCTCGAACGGCGCGCTGGCGGGGTTGGAGACGGCCGCGTGCGCGAGATCGCCGAAAGAAAAGCCGCGGCCGGGATCGCGCACGTAGTAGATGATGGCGCGCTTGGTCCGCACGTAGGTGATGCTCACCCATTTTTCCGGATCGGAGCCGCCGCCGTGCTCGATGGCGTTCCCCAGAATCTCGCGGAAAGCAGTGGCAACGTTTTCCTGATCGGCCGGCGGCAAATCGGCGCCCAGCTCATGCAAGAACTGGACAATGCGGCCGGCGGTTTCCATCCGGCAGCGCAGCCGCAAACCCAGCCAGTTGGGCCGTGCGGAGAGCACCTCGATTTCGTTCTCCGGTGACAGTTCGCTGAGCGCGGTGGCCACCATGTCGGCCACGGCACGGGGGGCAAAGGGTTTGCTGATGTAGGTAAAGGCCTGGTCGCGTATCGAGCGCACGATGTCTTCAGGGGTGGTGGTCACGGTCATGACCACGACTTTGGTTGCCGGTCGCAACCGGCGCACTCGCTCGAGCAGGGCCAACCCGTCGAGGCCCGGCATGTGCACGTCCGTCAACACCAGATCGTAGGGCGTGGATTCGACGCGGGCCAAAGCTTCCAGGCCGTCATAGGCGCTGTCAATCTGGCGGCCGGCGCCTTCCAGTGCCGCCTGCAGCAGCTGATGCACGTCCGGATCATCGTCCGCGACCAGGATGCGCTTCGGGACGGCCATTCCATGTAGTACGATACCAGAGGACCGGGTGCGCCGGATGGTCATCGAATTAGAGCTCAAAGACGACGTTTGCATCCTCCGCAACAAGGGGCGGTTCGCCACCGGCACGGATGCCGCATATCTGCGCGCCAAGACCGACGAGATCAAGAAGAGCGGGCGCCACAAAGTGCTGGCTGATTTTCACGAGGTTCCGTACATCGACTCCACTGGCATCGGTTTTGTTGTCGCCGTCTACACCTCGGTGACCAATATGCCGGGTGGCCGCTTCGTGCTGGTAGGGCCCAACCACCGCGTGCGCGAAGTGCTCGATTTGATGCGGCTGAGCTCGGTAATTCCCATCGTCGCCGACGAGAGTTCTGGTCTGGCGCTCCTCAATGCGGTGATGCCCGCCGCCCGCAGCGCCGAGCTGGATTAATTCAAGTTACCGCTTGTAGCGCGCCAAAGTCTGTTTGATTTATTTCCTGGTTTTGATCTTGCCAGTGGCCTGCGCATGAACATCGAGTAGTTGATCCGCCAGCAGTGATTCCATTAGGGATTCCATTTCCTTAAGGTCTAGCTTTCCATTGCTCCAAGCTGCGTCGGCCTTGCGCAGTGCGATGTAGTATGGCTCTCGTGACTCAACGATGAGATCCGGTATCGTTTTATTGCCCGGCAACCGGAAACCAAGCTTCGCGCAGAGCACTAGGTATGAGAGTGCCCGTGCTGTTCTTCCGTTTCCGCCAAAAAACGGGTGAATCCAATTGATGCGCCACATGAGGTAAGCGGCAAGGTGAATTGCCGTTGCCCCGTTCCAAGAGGAATTGACGTATGTGCACATTTCGTCTACGAATCCGGGCACAAGTGGATGTTCCGGTGGCTGATGTTTAGAGCCGTCAATACGCACTGGTCCATCCCTGAGATGCCCAGCACACGTGTAGATTTGATTTACTGCGAGACGCTGAAGTTCAAGAAGGAGAGCCGGGGAGATATTGGATTCCCCTGCTCTCCATTCCTCAACGTAGTGGACTACGGCAAGAAACTGTATCGCACCGTTTCTGGCTTCGCTGGCACGCTTTTCTTCTTCTGTTCGATACAGACCGGGCACTTGGGGTGCGCTACTTCAGATTGTAATCGGGATCGGTGGCCTTAAGAGCTTCAACGGCTTGGTCCACATCCGAGCGGGTAATGGCCTCGTTTTCGAAATGGGTGTTCCCATACGTGAAACTGCGGACTTGGGCGTCGTGCTCTTCTGGTGTGATGTGATGCTGACGCGCAATTTCGATGAGTTGTTGAAGGCTTTTGGACATGACACGTGCGCTCCTTCGTGTTTTCTTCTCTTCTGAAACGATTGTACAGGAGAAATGTACCACGTTAGGCTACTTTGTGGTCGTTACAGCCCGATTTAGCTCGTTATGGCCCATGCATCCCCAAAATGCCGTTATCGAGCATTGCCCCGCCATGCCCGTACCAGTGTAGATGGGATAATTACTCTTCTTCTTGCTTTTTCCCCTTTTCTTCGCCCACAATAAAAACATGGCTCTCACCAAGCGGCAGAAGCAGGTGATGGATTTCATTGCCCGGTTTGTGGATGACAACGGATACAGCCCCAGTTACGAGGAAATTGCGCATGGGATGCAATTGGCGTCATTGGCCACGGTCCACAAGCACATCTCGGCTCTGGATGCCAAGAACTACCTGAAGCGCGGATTCAACCGCAGCCGCTCACTCGAGCTCGGTCCGAAATACGTGCAGGAGCACCGGCGGCAGCGCGATCTCGAAGTGCCGCTGCTCGGAAGGATCGCGGCGGGCCGGCCGGTGGAAGCGGTGGAGCAGCGGGCCACGCTGAGTTTTGCCGATTTCGCCGGGCACCGGGACACCTACGCGCTGGAGGTGAGCGGCGATTCCATGATCGATGACCACATCTGCGATGGGGACATGATCCTGCTGGAGCGCACGACCGAGGTGCGCGATGGGGACATCGTGGTGGCGCTGGTTTCCGGAACGGACACTACGCTAAAGCGCATCTATCATGAGCCGGGCGCGCGCATCCGTCTGCAGCCGGCGAACTCTTCGCTTCAGCCGATCTATGTTGCGGCTTCCGAAGTTCAGGTACAAGGACGGCTTCTGGCCGTCCTCCGGAAGTACAAATAGGGGTTGGAGCTATGCGACGGCGCTCGTCATGAGGCCTTCGCGAATTTCGCGTTCAGCCCGGAGCCAATCCTCTTCAGCCGATCCGCCCACGTACCCGCGCGCTTCCCAATAGGAGTACGCGAGGCGTGCGATGGTTTCACGACTAGCGGTCGAATCTGGCACGGCGGTGCGTGCCTGGTTCGAGGAAGAGACCTCAGAGGCCAATGTTTCCGACACCTTGGGGCGTAATGCACGACGCTTTTCAGGGCTTGCAGCGGCGGCAGCGCCGGTGGGATCAGAGTAAATCGCGTGATGCTTTCTCGACATGACGATTCCCCCAAACTGGCTTTCATCTCATTTTATCAAACCCACCGCGTGTACCGGAAGAAAAACCTTTTATCAGGGCGATAACGTTCGCACTACGCGGCTGGAGCGAAGGGCTGCTCGGCGCCCTTCAACTCCCAGGCCAGGTGATTCAGATAGAAGAGCAGAACGGGCTCCGGATATGCCCCGCGAAATTTTTCAAACGTTCGCCCCGCCCAACCTTCCGTCAAATACTGACTGGCATCAAGGTCCTTCTCAAAGAATCCGTTCTCGTTGGGGATGCCGAGCGAATCCAGGATAGCGGCGATCATGTCCAGATGCGAGACCAGCACGGCTTGAGCGAATTCCTTGGCGAATTCTTCATCGCCTTCGTTGATCCGGGCCCACATCCGGGGAGCGGCCTTGCGCAAGTGCTCGGTGTTGAGTTTTACCACGTGTGCGCGGGTTTTGAGGGTATCGTATATCCGGTAAGTTTTGAGTTTTCCGAGTGAAATGCCGCGAACCAGTTGCCCAAAACCTTCCTCGCCGAGCGATTGATAGACCTCACAAATCCGCATGATCGCAGCGTAACACAGCCCGCCCGCAAAGCCCCATGGCCCCACCGGAATGGGCCTCTTGTGAGACCATAGAACGGGATGGCTGAGTCCGTTAAGCGAATCCGCGTCCGCGACCTTCAGGAGAAAAAAAGGCGTGGCGAAAAAATCGCCATGCTTACGGTTTACGACGCCACCATGGCCCGTCTGTTGGACCGTGCGGGAATTGATGTGTTCCTGGTGGGTGATTCTCTTGGCATGGTCATCGAAGGGCACGACAATACGTTGCCAGTGACGCTCGATGCCATGCTTCACCATACGCAGGCCGTCGCGCGAGGCACCAAAAGGGCCTTCGTGGTGGCCGACATGCCCTTTCTCACGTATCAGGCGAGCGCTTCGGAAGCAGTGCACAACGCCGGCCGGCTGATCCAGCAGGGAGGAGCCGCGTCGGTGAAACTGGAGGGCGGGCACGCCGTGACCGAAACCGTCGCGCGTCTGGTGGAGGCGGGCATTCCGGTGATGGGGCATCTCGGCCTGCTGCCGCAGCACGTCCACGAGCTGAGCGGCTTTCGCATGCAGGCCAAATGCCAGGAGGACGCTGACCGGTTGATCGAGGATGCGCGGGAATTGCAGCAAGCCGGGGCCTTTTCACTAGTCCTGGAATCGATTCCGTCCGAGGTCGCGCAGGCCGTGACCGAAGAGCTGAGCATCCCCACCATCGGGATTGGAGCGGGCCCGTACTGCGATGGCCAGGTGCTCGTGAGTTACGACGCATTCGGCTTGAATGACGAATCGGTACCGCCGTTCGCCAAGCAGTACGCGTCCCTCGGCGAAGATATGGTCGAAGCGGCCCGGGAGTATGCCGAGGATGTCCGGCGAGGCCGGTTTCCGGCGCTCGAACGGCGTACCGTGGCCATAAAATCCAATCAGTGAAAGCCGAATTCGTTCATTCCATCGAGGAAATCAGGCGCATCCTCTCGGGCGTCAGGCGCGCCGGCTATTCCGTCGGCCTGGTGCCCACGATGGGCGCGCTCCACGCGGGTCATGGGCGTCTGATCGAAACCGCGCGCCGCGAATCGGAATTCGTAGTGGCGAGTATCTTCGTGAACCCGACTCAGTTCGATCGGGATGAAGATTACAGCCGGTACCCCCGGACCCTCGCCAGTGACCTGGAGTTCTGCATCGCGCATGGCGTGGACGCCGTGTTTGCCCCGCCGGTTGAGGAGATGTATCCGCGCCCTCAGTGCACGTTTGTCGAGGTACAGGGCGTGAGCGAACACCTCTGCGGACGTTTCCGGCCGGGCCACTTCCGAGGCGTGGCTACGGTGGTGCTGAAGCTGCTCAACATCGTTCAACCCGACCGCGCGTACTTCGGCGAAAAGGACGCCCAGCAGCTCGCGGTGATCCGGCGCATGGTGGCGGACCTGAATGTTCCCATTGCGATCGTCGAGGTGCCGACCGTCCGGGAGGCGGACGGCCTCGCGCTCAGCTCCCGCAACGGGCACCTGAGCGCCGATGAACGCCTTATCGCACCCGTGTTGCGCCGCGCGCTTCAGGCGGCGGAAGCGTTGATCGCCGCCGGCGCGACGAACGCGGATGAGATCAGGCACGCCACACTGCGCGTGTTCGAACAGCATCCCGAGGTGCGGGTCGAATATCTGCAAATCGTGGACCCCGATGAGATGCAGCCGGTCGAGCAGATCAGCGGCCCAGTGCGCGTCGCCGGCGCGGTGTGGGTCGGCAAAACGCGGCTGATCGATAACGTGCTGGCCGCCCCCGGCCCGGCTCAAGCCGAGAGGCAGTGACGGCGTTCTACGCCTGAACGCATCTCCCCAAGCGCGCCGAGAACGCGCCCGGCCGACCGCATTACGACTCGGGTATTTGTGCCGTCCACATACTTATCCAGTAGCTTCCGCTCGACTCTAGCGTGTTTTTCTATCGGTCTGGATATGGATATCGAAATACGACAGAGGGCTGTCAACGTGTTTCCTTTGTCTCGTGTTGGTGGTGCCAAGCGATTACCTGATCCCCAAGATAATCAGGCCCCCTAAATTGCACATCAAAGTGCTTGGCGGAGTAGGCACCGATTATTGCAGCTTTCTGTGGGATGGTTAGAAACTCCTCATGGTAGAGCAGCACTCGACCGGAGAAGATAAGCTCTTGCAGCCTGTTACGCTCGCCCCTGTATCCGGCACTTACACCAACGCGTTCCTGAAAGCTCTGTATTGTGGATTCCACGGCATCTACAAGTTGTAGGCATGCCTCATAGGTTTTCGCTGAGGCCGGAATGTAAAATCCAACATACTTCACTTTGGCGGCAAAGTCTGTATAGAGCTGTGTTTTAACACGTACTACGTCACCGTTCTTAAATTGAACTCCAATCCTGTCCTCGTCGGTGAGCTTCATCGTGTTACCCAAATCGGACTTAAATAGATCCGATAACGTGGGCGGCTTTGCATCTGAGGGAGCAGATGGCATGGTTGTGAGAGATGTACCCTTGTGAGCAATACTCCAAATTGCACCCGAAATACCACCGAGCAGCGCCCCTGATGCTGCACCAATAAGTGCAAACAGTCCGACAGTAGCCATAACACCTCTCGACCATCTAATCTGGCTCTCTCGATCAAGATGACCAGCGACAAGAAATCCAATCCCGGCCAAGAGGCAAACAGTGGCGCCAACCAAAGCCGCAACCGGTCCAAATAGTTTGTCGATCAGATACGGCAAACCAGCCCCTGCAAAGAGGAAACCGTACCCGAATTTTGTTTCTCGGGAGCCGCCTTTGGCCATAGAAAAAGGCTACATGGTTTGCGTGAAGCAAACAATCACGAAGTCTTCGACTTCTTCCGCTGCTCGAGCCGGTACGTGCGCCGCTCGAGCGCTTCGTCATAACGCCGTTTCTCGTCCGGCGTCTCGGGAATCACGGGAACGATGGGCACACACTTTCCGCGCTCCTCGATCGCCACGAAAGTGAGGTAAGCGGAAGAAGTATGCCGCACGTCGCCGGTCAGCAAATCCTCCACCCAAACTTTCACCCCCACTTCCATGGATGTGCGGAAGACGCGATTCACCGAGGACCGCAGCGTGATGAGTTGCCCGATATGGACAGGATGCAGAAAATTCATGTGATCGATCGAGGCGGTGACAACCGGACAGCGGGCGTGACGCAGCGCGGCCATGGCGCCGGCGAGATCCACCAGATGCATCACTTTGCCGCCCAGTACGTGGCCCAGAACGTTGGCATCGTTGGGCAGGGCAAGCTCCGAGTATTCCGACTGCGATTCCCGCACCGGCTTGCCTGGCATGGAGGAAGAGCTGCTCAATCCGCCGCCGGTCTCCGTCGCAGATAGCTGGCGACGTACGCCAGCGCCTGGCTTTCGAGCAGTGCATCGACGGTTGAGCCGGCCAGCGCGCCCCCGGTCCGCGTGTATTCGAGCATGCCATGGGCGTGCGGATGGTGATCCCGCTCGACGGCATATTGGATGCGGATCAGTTGATGCTCGTCCAGGGCGATCATGAATCGCGCGGCATCGGGCGAGCTCTCTTCCGGAAACCGGGAACACCTGCCGCGAGCGTACCCCATGTTGCAGAGCTCGGTCACAGTGGAATCATCGGGGGAAAATTGCGCGGCGCCGGCGCGGCAAACACCCGACCAGACATCGCCCAGGGGCATGCGCGCTGTCGCGTCGCGTAATCGCTCGCGAGGCTCGAAAAACGGGCACGCCACCGAGGTATAGTAACACAGGGATGGCGGACAACCGGCTGGAGATTCTCAAGAATATGGTCGCGCAGAATCCAGGCGACAGCTTCGCGCGCTACGGACTGGCCATGGCCTATGCCGGCGCGGGCGATTACGCGCAGGCCGCCGAGGAGTACCGCAAGCTGATTGAGGCCAACCCGAAGTATGTGGCCGCGTACTATCACGGCGGGCAGGCGCTCGAGAAACTCGGGAAAGCCGAGGAAGCCCGCGCGATCTACCGCCGGGGCATCGAGATCAGCACCCAAGTGGGCGACATGCACGCGCGCAGTGAGTTGGAAGCGGTGCTGGATCTCCTGGGCTAGGTCAGAGGCGGGGTCGCCATACCATCAGAAGGCGGATGGGGCCGGCATATAACGCCGACAAGCTCGAAAATCTTCGCCGCGGTTCATAAGTCCAGTCGCAACAGCCGCCAATTCCTGGGTCCGGCAAGAGAATCGAGAGAGGTGATCGCATTTTATGCACACGTCTGTAATTCAAATGACACACGTTTGCAATATCGAAAATCCCTTGACACGGGCCGCGGGATTCGGACATAATTTCGCCCATGACCCCACGTGTTTCTCTGGCTGCCATCCTTTTGGCCCTGGTTTCCAGCTGCGCCTTTGCGCAAAAGGATTCCGGGACGTTACTCGGCACCGTTCGCGACCCAACCGGCGCGGTCGTGCCGCATGCCAAGATCAATGCTCGAAACCTAACCACCAATGTCGCCTTCAACACCGTTACGAATCAGGACGGCGATTACGTGGTGACGCCCCTGCACGTAGGCGAGTACAGTTTGACGGTTGAGGCCCCCGGTTTTGCTCCAAGCTCCTTTGAGCGCATTGTGTTGGACGTAGATCAGCGGCTCCGCGTAGACATAGTTCTGAAAGTTGGAAGCAATGAGCAACGCGTGATCGTGACCGACGTTCCGGCGCCCCTCAACACTGAGGATATGACCGTCGGGCAGATCATCCAGAATCGGCAGATTCGAGATATGCCGCTGAATGGCCGCAATTTCCAGCAATTGGCGTCGCTGGTTCCCGGTGCCATACCTAGCTATGGGGCCCGCGACTCTGGCCAGGGCGGTGTGAGCCTTAGTGGAACCAGGTCATTCGACAATTCCTTCCTGTTGGATGGTGTCAACAACTCGACCAACACGGCCGAGATGCCCACGCGGGTAAATGTGGCTGTCTCGCCGAACCTTGATGCGATTCAGGAGTTCAAAATCCAGAGCAGCACCTACGACGCGCAATACGGCGGAAGCGCGGCCGGCACCATCAACATCGTTACGAAGTCAGGCACCAATCAACTGCACGGCACGGCTTACGATTACTGGCGGAACTCGGACTTGAACGCCAATTCATGGGAGAACAATCGCGGCGGAATTAAACGGGGCTTCCGGAATCGCAACCAGTTCGGCGGTGTGGTGGGCGGGCCGGTCGATCTTCCCGGAGTCTACGATGGCCGCAACAAGACATTTTTCTTCGCGGATTACGAAGGCGTTCGCGACATCATGCCGCCGGGTCTGCTGAACGTGACGGTGCCGGACGACAAAATGCGCGTCGGCGACTTCTCCGAATTTCTTCCCGGTTCTAGTTCGAATCCCAGTGGCCCGACGTTTGTCCTCGGCGCCCCCTACGTGAACAACGTGTTGCCGGCCAGTCTCCTGGACCCCGTCGCGAAGGGGCTGGCTGCGCTATATCCCTCGCCCAACGTTCCGGGCACATTGCAATATATCGTAGACATTCCGCACACCTTCAATTCCGCGAATTACGGCGCCCGGCTGGACCATCGGATTTCGCAAAATGATTCCTTCTTCGCCCGATACACTGGGAACGGGCTCACAACCAAGAGTGGAACCTGGAACAACTTGATCGGCCCCGTGAATCAAAATAAAACAGACGGGACTGTGCTGGTTTTGAGTGAGACCCACTTGTTCTCGCCCACCGTGGTCAACGAATTCCGCTTTGGTTTTTCGCATGCCCGACCCTACCGTTTACCAACGGCCCCGAATACAGATCTGTATGCCCAACTCGGCCTCACCGGCATTCCGCCGATTACCGGCATGCCCACTGGCTTGCTTCGCTTCAACGGCCTTCTTGGGATTCAGGCCATCGGACAACGCTCCGGCTATTACAACGACAGCGGCATTGTCAAAGACTACAACGACAACCTGAGCTTCATTATTGGCAAGCACAGCTTCCATGCGGGCGCCAGCCTCCGGCCGATCCGGTGGTCGCACTACGAATCGCAGGCCCCGCGCGGTGACTTCCAGTTCTTCGCCAACGACAACGCGGTCGATGCGCAGGGAAACGCCGCACCGGTCGGTTTTGCGCAGTTCCTGACCGGTATGCCGTCGCGGATTTCATTCTCGACGGCGAACGATATCATCTACCGGCAGTGGAACACCTCGTACTACATGCAAGACACCTACCGGATTTCCAAGAATCTCACGCTCAATCTGGGCTTGCGCTACGAATTCTTCACGGCTCCGAACGAGCGTCACAACAATCAGGCCAATTTTGACCTCGATCGCGGCGTATTCGTCCTGCCGAGCGTGCGGACCTATACGCTTCCCGCCAGTTTTGTAGGGATAGCTGTCGACCCCCATGGTTCAGCGGGGCTCGTGCAAACGGACAAGAACAACTGGGCGCCGAGGCTGGGCTTCGCCTATTCGCTGACTCCGAAGACTGTATTGCGCGGCGGCTTTGGCGTCTACTACGGCTTCCAGGAAATCGGTCCATGGAGCTATCCCAGCCTGGGCTATAACCCGCCTTTCAATGTAGTCTACAGCCCGCCCAACCAGCCGCTGCACTCTGCTTTTTCGTTGGACCCGTTCACCGATCCCAACGCACAATTTCAGATCGCCAGCTTGCCGGCGCACTTGCATACCCCGCGGGTCGAACAGTGGAATTTTTCGGTCCAGCGCGTGCTGGCCAAAGACCTAACCTTCGAGGCCGGTTACAGTGGCTCGGCAGGCCACAACCTGTACACGCTCATTTACTTTAACCAGTCGTATCCCGGCACCACATTTGACGACCTCACTTCCCGGCTGCCATATCCGTACTTGCAGGACACCTCGCAGCAGACGAATAACGACGGTTACTCCAAGTACAACGCTCTGCTGCTGAAACTCGAAAAACGGCTATCGTCGGGCTTGTCTTTTCTTGCCTCCTATACCTATGGCCACGCGCTCGACAACGCCTCGGATGCCAATCTCGGCAGCGCCCACGCGGGTGATACCTTCCGCGACCCCCGCCATGAAAACTGGGAGTATGGCAACTCGGATTTCGATGTGCGCCACCGCTTCGTGTTCAGCAGCATCTACGATCTGCCGTTTGGCCGGGGCCGCCGATTTACCTCCAACGCGCCCGCCTTCGCCAATGCCGTGATCGGCGGGTGGCAGATCAATGGCATC
>Ga0075426_10001554_pt1 | contig 16364 bp, 14 predicted proteins | sample SoiMethybrSBSTD5_FD_75304 | JGI IMG/M metagenome (GOLD analysis project Ga0075426, IMG submission 75304) | Bulk soil microbial communities from a Populus tree surrounding site in Tennessee, USA - Soil MetaG P. TD hybrid SBSTD5 | ecosystem: Environmental > Terrestrial > Soil > Tree plantation... | reverse complement strand
GCTCACGCTGATGCAGACATTCGTGCGCATCGGCATCCAGCCCAATCCCGATCAGGCGATGGCCGACCTGCTCGCCGGTCGCAACCCGGAAGCGAACCAGGCGATCGCGAGCCTCTTTGCGGGTGCGACGGCCGAGATGCCGGATGAATATCGCGCGCGCGTCGCGTCCATCGGCCGGGACATCGCCAGCTATGCGCTGAAGAATCCGGTGTCATCCGTGGCGGACCGGGTGTCTGTCGATCGCAGCGTGCAGGCGCGCAAGGACCTCACGGCGATGGGGCTGCGCTACTACGACGAAGGCCAGTTCCTCGACGCCGTGAAGCGCAACGACCAGCTCGCGGTCGAGCTGTACATCGCCAGCCGTGGCGTCAACCTCGGGGCCCACACGTGGAACGGGCGCAACGCCATCGACATCGCGCGCGGCAACGGCAATACGCAGCTCGCCGACCTGCTCTCTAGAAGTCTCCCCGCAGCGCGCTGAGCGCGGCGAGCGCCGCCAAGCCCGCCGTCTCCGTGCGCAGGATGCGCGCGCCCAGGCGCGCCGGCACGAAGCCCGCGTCGAGAAATGTTTCCTGCTCTGCGGCGCTGAAACCGGCCTCCGGCCCGGCAGCGATCGTGAATTCGCCGCCGGGGGCGCACGCTTGCGAGAAGCGCAGTTCGGCTTGGGGCGCGAGCAGGACCTTCGTTCCCGTAGCGCCGCGGTAGTCCACCGCCGCCACGAGCGGCTGCACCCGCGGGATGCGATTGCGACCGCACTGCTCGCAGGCCGCGATGACGATCTTCTGCCAGTGCGCGTGACGCGACGCCGCGCGCTCGCCTTTCGGCTTCGCCACGGAAGAGATGGCGAGCACCGGGTGGATCTCCGCCACGCCGAGCTCGACCGCCTTGCGCACGGTGAAATCCATGCGTTCGCCCGCCGACACGCCCTGCACGAGCAGCATGCGCAACGGCGATTCGCGCTCGATCGCGCGGTGCGCGAGCACATCGACGAGCACCTTCAGCCGCTCGATCGATGCGACGCGGGCGGCATATTCGCCGCCGCGACCGTTGAAGAGCATGACGTCGTCGCCCGTGCGGATGCGCAGCACATGCACCGCGTGATGGGCGCTCTCCTCCGGCAGAAGGACACTCGTGCCGGCACGCAGCGCGATGTCGATGTAAAAGCGCGGCATGCTAGGATTTTTGCATGAAGGCGCCGCACTTCGATCTCCTCGGCGTCGACGGCCGGCTGCTCGATCAAGTGGCGGACCGCGTGAGGCGCTGAACCCCGCGCCAGAGCAGGCGCGCGAGGAGGACTGCGGCGATCAGGCAGGCGGCGAGGAGCACGAAAAAAAGGAGCGGGTGCGCGATCGCGAGCCACAAGCCGAGCGGCACGAGCGCATCCTCCGAAAGCGAAGCCGCCCAGTTCGAGAACGGCTCCGGCGACAGGTTGATCGCGGCGCGTGTGCCCGCCTTCGCCGCGTGCATCGCCGCCGCGAGGCTGCCGCCGAGGATCGCCGCCGCCACCATGACCGCGTCGCTCGAGTCGCCGAACGCCAACGCGGCGAGCGCCGCGCCCGCCGGGATGCGCACGAAGCTGTGGATCGCATCCCAGACGCTGTCGAGCCACGGCATCTTGTCCGCGGCGAACTCGACGAGAGTCATGAAGCCGCTCGCCGCGATCACCACCGGGTGCTGCAGCACTTCGAGATGGCCGGGCAGATCGATCCAGCCCATGGCGCCGGCAAGGCCGACGGCGAAGATCACCGCGTAAGCGCGCAATCCCGCGCCCCAGGCGAGGGCTGCGGCGAGCGCGATGTCGGCGAGCGTCATTTACATCGTCGCGCCCAGCGTCCAGGGCGCGAACTCGTCCTCGCCGTAACCGAACTCCTCGCTCTTCGTCTTGCGGCCCGACGCCGTTTCCAGGATCAGGCGGAAGAAGCGCTCGCCCGCGTCGGCGATGGTTTCCGTGCCGTCGATGATCGTGCCGCAGTTGAAGTCCATATCGTCTTCCTGGTGCACGAAGAGCGGCGTGTTGGTCGCAAGCTTGAGCGATGGCGCCGGCTTGCAGCCGTAAGCGGAGCCGCGGCCGGTGGTGAAGCAGATCATGTTGGCGCCGCCTGCCACCTGCCCAGTCGCCGATACCGGGTCGTAGCCCGGCGTATCCATATAGACGAAGCCCTTGGCGATCACCGGCTCGGCATATTCGTAGACCGCGACGAGGTTGGTCGTGCCGCCCTTGGCGACCGCGCCAAGCGATTTCTCGAGGATGGTGGTGAGTCCGCCGGCCTTGTTGCCGGGCGACGGATTGTTGTTCATCTCGTTGCCGTTGCGCCGCGTGTACTCCTCCCACCAGCGGATGCGCTCGATCAGCTTCTCGCCCACGTCCCGGGAGACTGCGCGCCGCGTGAGCAGATGCTCCGCGCCGTAGATCTCCGGCGTCTCGGAGAGGATCGCCGTGCCGCCATGGCGCACGAGCAGATCGACGGCGGCACCGAGCGCCGGATTCGCGCTGATGCCGGAATAGCCGTCGGAGCCGCCGCATTGCAGGGCGAGAATGAGATGGCTCGCCGGCACCGGCTCGCGCCGCACCTTGTTCGCTTCCGGCAGCAGCTCCTTCACGCGCGCAATGCCGTTTTCGACCGCCTTCCTCGTGCCGCCCTTCTCCTGGATGGTGAAGGCGCCGAGCTTCTCGCTGCGCTTTAGGCCCTCGGCGGAAAGCAGCATGTTGATCTGGTTCGCCTCGCAGCCGAGTCCGACGAGCTGCGAAGCAAAGAAATTCGGGTGGCGCGCGTAGCCGGCGATCGTGCGCCGGAGCACGTCCGTCGCTTCGCCCTCGCTCGCCATGCCGCAGCCGGTCTTGTGCGTGAGCGCAACGACGCCGTCCACGTTGGGATAGTCGTCGAGGCGGTTCTTGAAGTGCTCGGCGATCATGCGCGCCACCGTCGCCGAGCAGTTCACGCTCGTGAGGATGCCGATGTAGTTGCGCGTCGCGACCCGACCATCGGGGCGCTTGATGCCCATGAACGTGGCCGGCGCGTCCACATACGCGGTTGGCTTTGCGAGCGAGCAAAACGCGTAATCGCGCTGGAAGTCGCCCATCGCCACGTTATGCACGTGCACGTGCTCGCCCGGCGCGATTGGCTGCGTGGCGAAGCCGATGATCTGGTTGTAGCGATGCACCGGCGCGCCTTTCGATACGGCACGCACGGCGATCTTGTGCCCGGCAGGGATGCGCACCGCCGCGCGCACGTTTTCTTTCGGGATCAGCGTTCCCGCGGGCAGCTCGGTCCGCGCGATGACGACGTCGTCGGCGGCGTGGAGCCGTATGGTCAGATCAGCAGCCTGGAGCATGCGAAGCCTTCAGTGGTTGTCGCGCGGCACGAATGCGCCGCTCTTGCCGACGAGGAAATCGAGGTCGGCGCCGTCGCTCGCCTGGAGCACGTGATCGACGTAGAGCTTCCAGTAGCCGCGCTCGAGCGGCGGCTTCGGCGCCTTCCACTTGGCGCGCCGCTGCTCGAGGTCGCGGTCGGCGACGAGAAGCTGCAGCTTGCGCTTGGCGACATCGAGCTCGATCTCGTCGCCGGTCTGCACGAGGGCAAGCGTACCGCCTGCGGCTGCCTCCGGTGAAATGTGCAGCACCACAGTCCCATAGGCGGTGCCACTCATGCGCGCGTCCGAGATGCGCACCATGTCGGTGATGCCTTTCTTCAGCAGCTTCGGCGGCAGCGGCATGTTGCCGACTTCCGCCATGCCGGGATAGCCCTTGGGCCCGCAGTTCTGCAGCACCATCACCGAGCGCTCGTCGATTTCGAGCTTCGGATCGTCGATGCGGTGGTGGAAATCCTCGATGTTGGCAAAAACCACCGCGCGGCCACGGTGCTTCATCAGCGCCGGCGTCGCCGCCGACGGCTTGATGATGGCGCCGTCGGGGCACAGGTTGCCGCGTAGCACGGCGATGCCGGTGTGCTTCTTGAACGGCGACTTGAACGTGTGGATGACGTCGCGGTTCCAGCACTCGGCGTTGCGCACGTTCTCCCACAGCGTCTGCCCGTTGACGGTGAGCGCGTTGCGATGCAGGAGGTCGTTTTCGCCGAGCTCGCGCAGCACCGCGGGCAGGCCGCCGGCGTAGCAGAAATCCTCCATGAGGTATTGCCCGTTCGGCTTCAGATTGACGAGCGTGTGCACACCGCTGCCGACGCGGTCCCAGTCATCCAGCGTGAGCTCGACGCCGATACGCCGGGCGACGGCGATGAGATGGATCACGGCGTTGGTCGAGCCGCCGATCGCGGCATTCGCGCGGATCGCGTTCTCGAAGGCCTGCTTGGTCAGGATCTGCGAGAGGCGCACGTCATCCTTGACCATCTGCACGATGCGCCGCCCCGCCATGCGCGCGAGCACATTGCGCCGGGCATCGACCGCCGGATAGGCGGCGTTGCCCGGCATGCCGACACCGAGCGCCTCGATCATCGACGCCATCGTGGAGGCGGTCCCCATGGTCATGCAGTGCCCGTGCGAACGGTGCATGCACGATTCCGCCTCGTGGAACTCTTCCAGCGTTATTTTTCCCGCGCGCAAATCCTCGGACATCGACCACACGTTCGTCCCGGAGCCGATGTCCTGACCGCGGTACTTGCCGGAGAGCATCGGCCCGCCGGAGACGAAGAGGGTCGGAATATCGACGCTCGCCGCGCCCATGAGGATCGAGGGCGTGGTCTTGTCGCAGCCGCCGAGCAGCACGACGCCGTCGAGCGGATTGCCGCGGATCGACTCCTCGGCGTCCATGCTGGCGAGGTTGCGGTAGAGCATGGCGGTCGGCCGCAGCAGCGTCTCGCCGAGCGACATCACCGGGAATTCGAGCGGGAAGCCGCCCGCTTCCAGGATGCCGTGGCGCACATGGTCGGCGAGCACGCGGAAATGCGTGTTGCACGGCGTGAGCTCGGACCAGGTGTTGCAGATGCCGATGACCGGGCGGCCGTCGAACTGGTCGTTCGGCACGCCCCGGTTCTTGACCCAGCTGCGGTAGATGAAGCCGTAGATGTCCTGCCGGCTGAACCACTGCGCGCTGCGGCGCTTGTTCTTAGTAGGTGGCACGGCCGCCGGAGATGTCGAACACCGCGCCGGTGGAGAAGGAGCACTCGTCGGAGGCGAGCCAGCTGACGAGGGCCGCGATTTCTTCCACTCTTACGAAGCGGCCCATAGGGATCTTGGACAGCATGTATTTGGCGAACTCCGCCGTCACCTGCTCGAGGATCGCGGTCTGCGCCGCGGCGGGCGTCACGCAGTTGACAAGCACGCCGCTCTGGGCGAGCTCCTTGCCGAGCGCCTTGGTGAACGCGATGAGGCCGCCCTTCGCTGCGGCATAGGCGGCCGCGTTGGGATTGCCTTCCTTGCCCGCAATCGAGGCGATGTTGACGATGCGGCCATAGCCCGCCTTCACCATGTGCGGCACCACGGCGCGGCAGCAGAGAAAGGGGCCGTTGAGATCGATATCGATGACGCGCTTCCACTGCTCTATGGGATAGTCGACCACCGGCATGCTCGGCCCCGCGATACCGGCGTTATTGACGAGCACGTCGATCTTGCCGAGCTCGGCGATGGTTCTCTTTACGGCGGCGTCGATAGAGGCCTGATCCGCGACGTCGACGCGCGGCGAGCCGTCCAGGTCCCAGATCGCAACCTTCGCTCCCGAGGCCTTGAGGCGCTTCGCGATCGCGGCGCCAATGCCTTGCGCGCCGCCCGTCACGACTGCGACACGGCCGGCGAAATCGAGCTGATTCATGAAGACGCGAAGTATAATCGCGTCCCTTCAGGAAGATCCCACATGGCTGGACGTCTCGCAGGAAAAACCGCTTTCATTACCGCGGCCGCGCAGGGCATGGGACAGGCTGCGGCGCTCGCGTTCGCGCGCGAAGGCGCTCGCGTCTGGGCGACGGACCTCAATGCACAGCCGCTGAAGGCGCTGGAAGGCAAAGACGGCATCCGCACGCGGCAGCTCGACGTCACCGACGAAGCGGCCATCGCGCGCGTCGCTCAGGAAGTCGGCGACGCCGACGTGCTCTTCAACTGCGCCGGCATCGTGCACAACGGCTCGATCCTCGATGCGAGCGCCAAGGACTGGGACCAGGCGATGAGCGTCAACGTGCGCTCGATGTTCCTCGTGGCGCGCGCTTTCCTTCCCGGAATGCTGAAGAAGCGGCACGGCTCGATCATCAACATGGCCTCGGTCGCCTCATCGATCAAGGGACTGCCCAACCGCTGCGTGTATGGCGCGAGCAAGGCCGCCGTGATCGGCCTCACCAAGTCGATTGCGGCCGACTACGTGCGCCAGGGCGTGCGCTGCAATGCGATCGCGCCGGGCACGGTAGACACGCCGTCGCTGCAGGGACGCATCAACTCGTATGCGGATCCGGTGCAGGCGAGAAAAGACTTCATCGCGCGCCAGCCGATGGGGCGCCTTGGCACCGTGGACGACATCACGCCGATCCTGGTCTATCTGGCGTCCGACGAGTCGCTTTTCGCGACCGGCAACGTTTTCTCGATTGATGGGGGTATGACGATATGAAGCTCTGCCGCTACGGCAAGCCGGGCTACGAGAAGCCCGGCATGATCGACGGCGAAGGCAAGCTGCGCGATCTTTCGAAGATCATCGACAACATCGGGCCGAACGAGATCTCGCCGCGCGGCCTGAAGATGCTGACGCGGCTCAAGCCCGACACGCTGCCGCTCGTGAACGGCACGCCGCGCTTCGGCGTGCCCTATGTCGGCATCGGCAAGTTCGTCGCCATCGGCCTCAACTACTCCGACCACGCCAAGGAAGCAGGCCTGCCGATTCCCTCCGAGCCGATCGTCTTCATGAAGGCGACGACCTGCATCAGCGGGCCGAGCGACGACGTCATCCAGCCGCGCAACTCGACCAAGCTCGACTGGGAGATCGAGCTCGGCGTGGTGATCGGCAGCACGGCGCGCTATGTCGACGAAGAAGCCGCGCTCAGCCACGTCGCGGGCTATTGCATCATCAACGACGTGTCCGAGCGCTCCTTCCAGATGGCGACCAGCCAGTGGGACAAAGGCAAGGGCTTCGACACCGCCGGCCCGATCGGACCGTGGCTCGTGACGACGGACGAGATCACCGACCCGCAGGCGCTCGACATGAAGCTCGAGGTGAACGGCAAGAGCATGCAGAGCGGCAGCACGCGCACCATGGTGTTCAACGTCGCGAAGCTGATCTCGCACGTGAGCCAATACATGACGCTGCTGCCGGGAGACGTGATCGCAACCGGCACGCCGCCCGGCGTCGGGCTCGGCATGAAACCGCCGGTGTTCCTTAAGCCCGGAGATGTGATGCGTCTCACGATCGCCGGCCTGGGTGAGCAAAAACAGCGCGTGGTGGCCTACTCGGCCTAAGCGCACCGGCCTGTTGGTGCGCTGCCACAGCGTGTGGCGGGAGTAAGCTAGTCGCATGAACAAGCGCGCGGATTTCATGGCGGACTTGCAGCACTCGGCTTTCTGGATGCCGTTCACGGCGAACCGGCAGTTCAAGAAGGCGCCTCGGCTGCTCGCCCGCGCCGAAGGCATGTACTACTGGACGCCGGACGGGCGCCAGATCCTCGACGGCTGCGCGGGCCTGTGGTGTGTGAACGCGGGGCACTGCCGGCCGAAGATCGTGCAGGCGATCCAACGCCAGGCGGCGGAGATGGACTTCGCCCCCACCTTCCAGATGGGTCATCCGATCGCCTTCGATTTTGCCGAGCGGCTGGCGGCGATCGCGCCGCAGGGCTTCAAGCGCGTGTTTTTCGCCAACTCGGGCTCCGAGTCGGTCGACAGCGCGCTCAAGATCGCGCTCGCCTATCACCGCGCGCGCGGCGACACCGGGCGCTTCCGCCTCATCGGGCGCGAGCGCGGCTACCACGGCGTCAACTTCGGCGGCGTGTCGGTAGGCGGCCTCGGTCCCAATCGCAAGCTTTTCGGCCCGGGCGTCGCCGGCGTCGACCATATGCGTCATACACACGACCCGGCGCGCAACGCTTTCTCGCGCGGGCTGCCGCCGCATGGCGTGGAGCTGGCGGAGGACCTCGAGCGTCTGTGCACGCTGCACGATCCCTCGACCATCGCCGCGGTGATCGTCGAGCCGGTGCCCGGATCTGCCGGCGTGCTCGTGCCGCCGCAAAACTACCTGCAGCGCCTGCGCGAGATCTGCACGAAGCACGGCATCCTCCTCATCTTCGACGAGGTGATCACCGGATTCGGCAGGCTAGGGAAGCCCTTCGCCTCACAGCGCCTCGGCGTCGTGCCGGACCTCTTTACGACCGCCAAGGGCATGACCAACGGCGCCGTGCCGATGGGCGCGGTCTTCGTGCGCGAGGACATGTACGAGGCGTTCATGAAGGGGCCGGACGGCATCGAGCTCTTCCATGGCTACACGTACTCCGGCCATCCGCTCGCCTGCGCGGCCGGCATCGCCACGCTCGAGACTTACGAGGAAGAAGGCCTGCTCGAGCGCGCGGGCTCGCTGGAGAAGTACTGGGAGGACGCGCTGCATTCGCTCAAGGGCACGCCGCGCGTCTTCGACATCCGCAACTTCGGCCTGATGGGCGCCATCGAGCTCGAGGCGCGGCCCGGCGCGCCGGGCAGCCGCGGTTATGCGGCGCTCGTCAAGTGCTTCGAGGCGGGAGTCCTCATCCGCTACACCGCCGATACTCTCGCTTTCTCACCACCGCTCATCGTCGAAAAAGCGCAGATCGACCGCATTTTTGAGACGGTGCGGAAGGTGATTCCGGCCTTGGAATAGAAAAGGGGCGCCGCGGCGCCCCTTTTCGTTGCCGGTGCTCTTTACTTCACCGCCGCCCTGACCACGCCCAGGCGGCGCCCGCGCGCCGGCTGCTTGAGGCGGGCCGGCGTCACGAGGTCGCGCACGTAGTTCGGCAGGGCGAAGACACCCTCGTGAGTCTCGCCGTTATAGAAGCGCAGCTCCTGCATCTTCCTTGCGTCGATGCGACGGTCGATCTCGTCCGCGGTGAAGGACTTCGGGTCGAGCTTGTCCGAGCACACCGCCATCGCCCACTGCGAGCCGTAGAGCGGGATGTACATCGTGTAGGGGCGCACGATGCGGAACACGCTGTTCAGGCGCTGGGCGAGCTCGGCCACGCGCTGTGGCTGCGCCACCGGCGAGCCGACGTGCAGCGCCAGCGCGCCGCCGGGCGCGAGCGCCGTGCGCAGCTGCTGGAAGAATTCGAGCGAGTAGAGCGCCGCCGCCGGCCCGACCGGGTCGTTGAGATCGAGCGCGATCAGGTCGAAGCGCTCCTGCGTGTCGCGCACGAACTTCATCCCGTCGTCGACCACGACGTGCAGCTTGGGGTTGTCGAAGACGCCGTTATGCACCGCGTGGAAGTGCTGCTTCGCCACGTCGATCACGTCGGCGTCGATCTCGACCATGGTCACGGACTCGACTGACGGGTGCTTCAGTACCTCTTCGGACGAGCCGCCATCGCCGCCGCCGATGATGAGCACTTTCTTCGGCGCCGCGTGCGCGGTGAGCGCCGGGTGCACCAGGTTCTCGTGGTAGACGAACTCCTCCTTCTCGGAGGTCATGTTGAACCCGTCGAGCCGGAAGAGCTTGCCGTAATGCGGCGTCTCGTAGATCTGCATCTTCTGGAACTTGGTCTGCCACTCGCCGATCTGCTTCGAGGCCTTGATGTAGAAGCCGGTCGTTGCCGAGAGCGGCTCCATCAGCAGGTGCTCGCCGCGGTCGAGCTCCTGCCGCGCGACCTCGGTCGGCTGGAAGAAGGCGACGATCGTGTCGAAGAGACTGCGTGCCTTGGCGGAGTTGTCGGCGCTGTAGTTGCAGACGTAGACGTCGAGCGTCAGCCCCTGGCGCTCGGGCCAGGTATGGATCGCGAGATGGGACTCGGCGAGCACGACGCAGCCGGTGAAGCCGCAGCCATCGAACTGATGGAAGCTCACGCCGACCGTGGTCAGGCCGGCGGCCTCGACCATCTCGACGCACTTCGCCTTGAAGCGCTCGCCGTCCAGAAGGAGCTGCGGATCGCAGCGGCAGCCGGTGAGGTCACCGATGAGATGCAGACCATTCATTTTTTCATCCTCCAAAATGCGAAGGCGCAGCCCCCTGCGGGTAGCCACGCCTTCCACCGCGCCTTTCGGCGCAAACAGCGCTCTTCAGTCGCGCTCAATTCGTGCAAAACCTCCTAAGTGCTCAATTTTGCTCGTTCGACTATCCGACCAGCGCTTGACAAACCGAATCGATCAATCGCCGAGCGATCGAGATTCTGCTTGGAAGTTTCGGCAATTGCAATACATCGAACCACTTTGCGTCCTCGATTTCCGAAGGCTGCGGCACGATCTCGCCGTCGCGCCACTCGGCGACGAACGCAATCATCAGCGAATGCGGGAACGGCCACGGCTGGCTCGCGAAGTAGCGGACGTTGCCGACGCGCACGCCGACTTCCTCCTGCACTTCGCGTGCGAGGCACTGCTCGAGCGACTCGCCGGGCTCGACGAAGCCGGCGAGCGCGCTGTACATGCCCGCCGGGAAGTGCGGGCTGCGCGCGAGCAGCAGCTCGTTCTTGCCCTGATTTCTCCTATGAACGAGCGCCATGACGGCGGGCGCGAGGCGCGGATACGCGCTGAGCTTGCACGCCGGGCAGAGGCGCGCGCGCTCGTCCTTTTTCGCCTCCGTGCGCGCGCCGCAGCGGCCGCAAAACTGGTGCGTACGATCCCAGGCGATGAGCTGCAGCGCGCGGCCGGCAAGGGCGAAGTGCGTGTCGTCGAGCACCGTATAGAGCGCGCGCAGGCCCGCCCAGGCCATGCCGGCGGGCGCTTCGGCGCCTTGCGGCAGCTCGGCCGCCCAGCACTGCACCCCGCCGAGCTGCCCTAGATATAGGGTTCTGATCGTCGCAGAGCCCAGCCAATTGTGGTTTTTCTGCAACGGCAGGCGCGCCCAGGCGGGCCGCGCCTTGACGCGCAGGTCGTCGCTTGGCGCGCCCATCGGCCCCATTTCGACCGCGAGCTCGTCGCCGCGAAAGACGAACCAGTGCGCTTCACCCGGTGCGTCGCAGGCGACGCAAGGCTGGTATTGCTGGGGGCTCGAGAAGGGCAGTTCCATGGAGGCGCTGAGTATAATTTGCGCCCTCCCATGGATTCTTCCGTCACGGCCAAAGCCACCGACGCCGAGCTCGCCAATTCCATTCGCGCGCTCGCGATGGACGCAGTGGAAGCCGCCAAATCCGGCCACCCCGGCATGCCGATGGGGATGGCGGAAATCGCAGTGGCACTCTGGAAGCGGCACCTGCGCCACAACCCGGCCAACCCGGCCTGGCCCGACCGCGACCGCTTCGTGCTCTCCAATGGGCACGGGTCGATGCTTCTCTACAGTGTGCTGCACCTCACCGGCTACGACCTGCCGATCGAGGAGCTGCGGCGCTTCCGCCAGCTCGGCTCGAAGACGCCGGGGCACCCCGAGCGCGGCTGCGCGCCCGGCGTCGAGACCACGACCGGCCCGCTCGGCCAGGGCATCTCCAACGCGGTGGGCATGGCGCTCGCCGAGCGGCTGCTGGCCGCCGAGTTCAACCGGCCGGACCACACCATCGTCGAGCACTACACCTACGTTTTCATGGGCGACGGCTGCATGATGGAAGGCATTTCGCACGAGTCCTGCGCGCTCGCCGGGACGCTTGGCCTCGGCAAGCTGATCGCCGTGTACGACGACAACGGCATCTCGATCGACTCCGACAAGGGGCAGATCAAGCAGTGGTTCACCGACGACGTGCGTAAGCGCTTCGAGTCGTACGGCTGGCAGGTCATCGCCAACGTCGATGGGCACGACGTCGAGGCGGTGGACCGGGCGCTGAAGAAAGCGAAGCGCGAGCGCAGCCGCCCGACGCTCATCTGCGCCAAGACGACGATCGCCAAGGGCGCGCCGACCAAAGCCAACACCGGCGCCGCGCACGGGGCCGCGCTCGGCGCGCAGGAAGTGGCCGCCACGCGCCTCGCGATCGGCTGGCCTTATCCGGCGTTTGAGATTCCCAAGCAGGTCTATGAGGGCTGGGACGCGCGCGAGGCGGGCAAGCGCGTCGAGAAGGCGTGGCAGCGGCGCTTCAACGCCTACGCCAAGGCGTTCCCCGCCGAGGCGAGCGAGTTCAGGCGCCGCATCGCCGGCGAGCTGCCGGCCGACTTCGCCGCCACCGCGGAGCGGCTGATCGCCGAGTTCAACCAGAAAGCGGAAACCGTGGCGACGCGGCGTGCGTCGCAGCTCGCGCTCGACATCCTTGTGCCCGCGCTGCCGGAGCTCCTCGGCGGCTCGGCCGACCTCACCGGCTCCAACCTGACGATGGCCAAGACTTCGAAGCCCGTCGGGCGCGAGGGCGGGGGCAACTACGTCTTCTACGGCGTGCGCGAGTTCGGCATGTGCGCCGTGATGAGCGGCCTCGCCCTGCACGGCGGCTTCATGCCGTACGGCGGGACGTTCCTCGTCTTCTCGGACTACGCGCGCAACGCCATTCGCCTCGCCGCACTGATGGGAGCGCATGTCGTCTACGTGTTCACGCACGATTCCATCGGCCTGGGGGAAGACGGGCCCACGCACCAGCCGATCGAGCACGCGGCCAGCCTGCGCCTCATGCCCAACCTGGATGTCTGGCGGCCGGCCGACACGGTCGAGACCGCGGTCGCCTGGCGCGCCGCCCTGCAGCGCAGGAATGGTCCGACCGCGCTGCTGCTCACGCGCCAAAATGTGCCGTTCTGCAGGCGCGAGGGCCTGGCGGACGTCGAGCGGGGCGGCTACGTCCTGTCGGATGCGCCGGGCGCGCGCGCCGTCGTGATTGCCACCGGCTCCGAGGTCGCGCTCGCCCTCGAGGCGCAAAAACTGCTTGCCGGCGAGGGAATCCCGGTGCGCGTGGTCTCCATGCCGTCGACCAGTGTTTTCGACCGTCAGGACGGCGCCTATCGGAACACCGTGCTTCCCGCGCTGCCCAAGGTGGCAGTGGAGGCGGGTGTCAGCGACTATTGGCGCAAGTACGTCGGCCTGGACGGCGCAGTGGTCGGCATCGACCGCTACGGCGAATCGGCGCCCGCCGCCGATCTTTTCAAGCACTTCGGCTTCACGCGCGAGCGCGTGGCCGAGGCAGTAAGGAGCATCGTCAAATGACCATCAAAGTAGCCATCAACGGATTCGGCCGCATCGGCCGCATGGTTCTACGTTCCCATTACGAGAGCGGCAAGAAGCAGCCGCTGCAGTTCGTCGCCATCAACGATCTGGGCGATGCCAGCACCAATGCCCACCTGCTCAAGTACGACACCGCCCATGGCAAATTTCCAGGCAGCGTGCGCGTTGACGGCGACAACATGATCGTCAACAACGACCGCATCCGCGTCGTCGCGGAGCGCGATCCGTCGAAACTGCCTTGGAAGCAGCTCGACGTCGACGTCGTCATGGAGTGCACCGGCCTCTTCACGAGCAAGGCGAAGGCCGGGGCGCATCTGCAGGCGGGCGCGAAGAAGGTGATCATCTCCGCGCCGGGCGAGAAGGATGTCGACCGCACCGTCGTCTTCGGTGTCAACCACAAGGCGCTGAAGGACTCCGACACCGTCATCTCGAACGCGTCGTGTACGACGAACTGCCTCGCACCGCTCGTCAAGGCGCTCGACGACCGCGTCGGCGTGGTGTCGGGCCTGATGACCACCATCCATTCGTACACGAACGACCAGGTCCTGACCGACGTCTATCACAAGGACCTGCGCCGCGCGCGCTCGGCCACGCACAACCAGATCCCGACCAAGACCGGCGCCGCGGCTGCCGTGGGACTGGTGCTGCCGCACCTCAACGGCAAGCTCGACGGCTTCTCGATCCGCGTGCCGACGATCAACGTGTCGCTCGTCGACCTGACCTTCGTGGCGAAGAAGAAGACCAGCGTCGAGGAGGTGAACGCCGCCGTGAAGCAGGCCGCCGAGACCGACCTGAAGGGCATCCTCGAGTACAGCACGGAGCCGCTCGTGTCCTCGGACTTCAACCACAACCCGGCCAGCTCCATCTTCGACGCCACGATCACCAAGGTGTCCGACGGCACGCTCGTCAAGGTGTACTCCTGGTACGACAACGAGTGGGGCTTCTCCAATCGCATGCTCGATGTCGCGGTCGCCTTTGCCGAAGTCGGCGTCGCGCTAGCCAAGTAGCCCCATGAAGGTCAAGCGCATGTCCGAGGTGGACCTGCGCGGCAAGCGCGTTTTCATTCGCGCGGACCTGAACGTGCCCATTGAGGACGGGCGCATCACCGACGACACGCGCATCCGCGCGTCGGTCCCGGCCATCAAGTGCGCGCTCGAGCAGGGCGCTGCCGTGATGGTCACCTCCCACCTCGGCCGGCCCACCGAGGGCGAGCTCAAGCCCGAGGATTCGCTCATGCCGGTGGCAAAGCGCCTCGCCGAGCTCCTTCGCCGCGAAGTGCCGCTGCGGCGCGACTGGGTGGGCGGCGTCGACGTGAACCCGGGGCAGGTCGTGATGCTGGAGAACTGCCGGGTCAACAAGGGCGAAAAGAAAGACGATCCCGCGCTGGCGAAGAAAATCGCTGCGCTCTGCGATGTGTACGTCAACGACGCCTTCGGCACGGCGCATCGCGCGGAGGCGACGACGCACGGCATTGCGCGCTTCGCGAAAGTCGCTTGCGCGGGGCCGCTGATGGCGGCCGAGCTCGACGCGCTCGGACGCGCGCTCGCCGACCCGGCGCGGCCGCTGGTCGCGATCGTCGCCGGCTCGAAGGTGTCGACCAAGCTCACCATCCTCGACGCGCTCGCGAAGAAGGTGGACAGCCTCATCGTTGGCGGCGGCATCGCCAACACGTTCCTCCTCGCCGCCGGCAAGCCGATCGGCAAATCGCTTGCCGAGCCCGATCTCGTAGCCGAGGCCAAGAAGATCGCCGCCGCCACGACCGTGCCGCTGCCGGTCGACGTGGTCGTGGCGCACTCGGTCCAGGATGCGCACGGCGTGCCCAAGCGCGTCGACGGCGTGGCCGCGGATGAAATGATCCTCGACATCGGCCCGCAGACGGCGCTCGCGTTCGCGCATTCCCTCGAGCGCGCGGGCACCATCGTGTGGAACGGGCCGGTCGGCGTCTTCGAGAACGCCGCCTTCGCGCGCGGCACCGAGACGCTCGCGCGCGCCATCGCTAGCTCCAAAGCGTTCACGATCGCGGGCGGCGGCGATACCGTGGCGGCGATCAACAAGTTCGGCATCGCGGGCGATATCGATTACATCTCGACGGCCGGCGGCGCGTTCCTCGAGTTCCTGGAAGGAAAAACACTCCCCGCCGTCGCGGCGCTCGAAGCGCGCGCCGATGGTTAAGCAGTTCAGCGTTCGCACGCCCGGACAGGGCTTGCACGAGGTGACAGCGGACATTGCAGAGCTGGTGCGCCGAGCAGGCGTGGACGAGGGACTGTGCACGGTGTACATCCGGCACACTTCGGCGAGCCTCGTCATTCAGGAGAACGCCGATCCCACGGCGAAGCAGGATCTCGAGCGCTGGCTGAATCGCCTCGTGCCCGAGGGCGATCCGTTCTACCGGCACGACGCCGAGGGACCCGACGACATGCCGGCGCACATCAAGGCCGCGCTGACCGCGAGCTCGCTCGCCGTGCCGGTGCTGCAGGGCAAGCTCGCGCTCGGCACCTGGCAGGGGATTTATCTCTGGGAGCATCGGCGCCGCGGCGGCGAGCGCGAGCTCGTGGTGCACATCGGCGCTTGAGGCTCGACTCGGGCATCGTCGGCGCTGGATCATGGCGTACAGCGCCGGCCTCGGCGAAACCCCGGGCATTGCGGCGCATCCGCTGTTCGCCGTTTGCTACGAGTGGCCGGTGTCGCAGCCGCCGCGCCAGATCGCGGCTCTGCGGCCGCATGCCGCGCGCCTCGTGCACGCGCAGCACGATCTCGTCATCCATCGCCCGCCGCGCGCGGGCGACACGGTGCGCACGAGCGCGCGCATCATCGCCGTCGAGCAGCGCCCGCCCGGCGCCTTTGTCGTCTATCGCTTCGCGACGGTCGGGGCGGATGGCGCGCCGATCACGACGAGCGATTTCGGCGCGCTCTATCGCGGCGTAAAGCTCGACGGTCCGGCGCGCAACGCCGAGCGCTTCGAGGACCCGCCGGCCCATGCGGCGACGCTCGCGCCCGCCGGCGACTTCGCGGTGGCAGCGACGGCCGCGCATGTCTATACCGAATGCGCGCGCCGCGGGATTGCCCCGGGATCATCCTGCGAGAGTGGTTCCCATGCCGGCGACGCTGACCGTGCACGCGGCGCGCGACGCCGCGGCCGTCTTGTTCGAGACGCGCAACGAGCGCGGCGAAGCGGTGCTAAGGCGCGGGCGGCTTCTGCTACAGT
>Ga0075426_10001553_pt1 | contig 16365 bp, 23 predicted proteins | sample SoiMethybrSBSTD5_FD_75304 | JGI IMG/M metagenome (GOLD analysis project Ga0075426, IMG submission 75304) | Bulk soil microbial communities from a Populus tree surrounding site in Tennessee, USA - Soil MetaG P. TD hybrid SBSTD5 | ecosystem: Environmental > Terrestrial > Soil > Tree plantation... | reverse complement strand
AGGACCAGGCTCTCGCGCAGGCCGGCGAGCTCGCGCGGTCGTGCGCTCTTCAGCGCAATGCGCGCGGTGATGCGCTCGACGTCCGAGAAGCCGCGCAGCGCCTTATGCACGTCCTTCGCGCCATCGTGCAGGCAGGCGACGACCTCATGGCGGCGCTTGAGCAGCTCGCGATCGCGCAGCGGATGATGCAGCCAGTGGCGCAGCAGCCGGCTGCCCATGCCGGTCGCGCAGCGATCGAGCAGCGAGAAAAGCGTCGGTGCTGGCTCGCCGCGCAGCGTCTCGGTAAGCTCGAGGTTGCGCCGCGTCGCGGCGTCCAGGCGCACATATTCGCCGGCCCGCTCGGCGGTGACCCCAGTGACGTGCGCGAGCGCCTGTCCCTGCGTCTTGCCGGCGTAATCGAGGAGCGCGCCGCAGGCGCCGATCGCCAGCGTCAGGTCTTCACAGCCGAAGCCCGCGAGCGTCGCCGCGCCGAGCTGCTTGAGCAGCCGGCGCTTTCCGCTTTCCATGTCGAAGTGCCAGGCGGGCAGCCGCGTCGTGAAGTAGCCGTCGAGATGCACGCCTTCCGCGACGAGCACCTCCGCGGGCGCGATGCGCCGCAGCTCGTTCGCGAGCGCCTGCGGCGCGATCTCGGCGACGCGGAGCGTCCCGCTCGCGAGCGAGAGCCAGGCGAGCCCAACGGCCGACTTGTCGCGCGCGAGCGCGAGCAGGATGTTGTCCGCCTTCTCGTCGAGGAGCGACGAATCGGTGAGCGTGCCGGGCGTGACGATGCGCGTGACCTGCCGGTCCACCGGGCCCTTGGCGAGCGCCGGGTCGCCGATCTGCTCGCAGATCGCCACGGACTCGCCGAGCCTCACGAGCTTGGCGAGGTACTGCTCGACGGAATGCACCGGCACGCCGGCCATTTTTACCGGCGCCCCCGCCGACTGGCCGCGCGAGGTGAGCGTGATATCGAGAAGGCGCGAGGCCTTGTCCGCGTCGTCATAGAAGAGCTCGTAGAAGTCGCCCATCCGGTAGAAGACGAGAATGTCCGGATGCTCGCCCTTGATGCGCAGGTACTGCTGCATCATGGGCGTGTGCTCGGCTGGCTGGTTCACGCGGGCGATTCTAAAATGGGTGCGTGCCTCTAGGCCGCGTTCTCGTCGAGAAATTCGACCCCGAGCTGATCGAGTGGCTGCGCGCGCGCGCTGAAGTCGTCGACGTCGATCCGTGGGCCGAGCCCGAGCGCTGGGAGCGCGAGGCGCCGCAGGTCGACGCCGTCATCAGCCGAAAGGGGCGCATCACGCGCCGGCACATCGAGGAAAGCCGCGGCCGGCTGAAGATCGTCGCGCGCACGGGCGTCGGCGTGGATGTTTCGCGCGTGGATCTCGACGCCGCGCGCGAGCACAAGGTGTGGGTGACGAACATGCCGGGCGTCAATGCCGCCGCCGTCGCGGAGCTCGCGTTCGGGCAGATGATCGCGCTCGCGCGCCACAGCGTGACGGCCGACAGCGCGGTCAAGGCGAACCGCTGGGCCGCGGGCCCGCGTTTCCAGGGCGCGGAGCTCGCGGGCAAGACGATCGGCATCATCGGCATGGGCAACATCGGCACGCGGGTCGCGCTGCGGGCACGCGCGTTCGAGATGTCGCTCCTCGTGTGCGATCCGTACATTCCCGCTTCGCATGTCACCGCGCTCGGCGGCCGCTGGGTGCCGCTCGCCGAGCTATGCAGGGAAGCCGATTTCGTGACGCTGCACTGTCCGCTCAACAAGGAAACGCATCACCTGGTGAGCGGCAAAGAGCTCGCCGTCATGAAAAAGTCGGCGTTCCTCTTGAACCTGGCGCGCGGCGGTGTCGTCGATGAGGATGCACTGCTCGAGTGCCTGCGTGACAAGCGCATCGCCGGCGCTGCCATCGACGTCATGGAAAGCGAGCCGCCGCGCAAGGATCATCCGCTGCTCGCGCTCGACAACGTGCTCCTTACGCCTCATATCGGCGGCTCGACGCGCGAGGCGCAAACCCGCGGCGAATGGGGCGCCGCGGAGGAAGTCGTGCGGGTGCTGCAAGGCGACCGGCCGCTCAATCCGGTCATCCATGCCGACCGCTCGGGAGCGGAGTAGCTCCTATACGCGCGCCCACGAGCGCGCGCGCAAACGCGTGATGGAGGTGAGCGTCACGGTGCGCTATCTTAGTCATCATGGCGAGAATCAAATCGAAAGCACAGCGGCGCAAATTTGCCGAGCTGCTCGTCGAGGGCAAGATCGACAAGAAGGCATTCGAGCGCTGGAACAAGGGCGCTGGCGGCCGCGATCTGCCCGAGCACGTGCGCAAGAAGAAGAAGAAATCTAAGAAGCGCCGCTCCAAGCGCCACCATTGAGATCGACATGACGAAACACTATTTCGTTCGCGCGGCCGATGTGCCGCCTTACCACCCGGCGAATCACAGCGGCACGACCAATCGCCGGCTGATCGGCCCGGAGACCGTGGGCGCGAAGAACGTCGAGGTCGTGCTCGGCGTGATCGAGAAGAGCCAGGGCGCTGCGCCGCATGCGCATCCCGGCATGGAGCAGGTCTGCTATCTGCTGGAAGGCACCGCCGTCGCGGAGATCGACGGCCAAAGCTGCGAGCTCCATGCGGGCGACAGCTGTTATTTCCCGCCCGGCATGACACACACGTTCATCGCGACGAGCGAGACGCCGGTGAAAGTCCTCGTCATCTACAGCCCGCCGTACGGCGAGTCGCCCGACAAGGTCGTGCGCTCATGAGGGCGCTGTTATTTGGCATGGCGCTTCTCGCCGCCGGCTCGGCGCTCGCGCAGTTTCCGAGCAAGCCGATCCGCGTCCTCGTGCCGTTCGGCGCCGGCTCGTCCACCGATATCGTCATGCGCATCCTCGCCCAGCCGCTCGGGCAGTCGCTCGGCCAGCCGGTGGTCGTGGAGAACAAGCCGGGTGCCGACGGCGCCATCGCCGCGACAGAAGTCGCCAAGGCGGCAGCCGACGGCCACACGCTCATTCTCGGCACGAACAGCCCGTTTTCGGCTGCGCCGCATTTGCGCAAGGTGCCTTATGACGCGATCGCCGACTTCACGCCGGTCACCATGGTCGGCAACTACACGTTCTTCGTCGTCGTCAATCCAGGCGTGCCCGCGCGCACCCTCGCGGACCTGATCGCTTACGCGCGCGCCAATCCGGGCAAGCTCAACTATGCCACCGGCAACACGGGCGGCATCGTCATGACCGGCATGCTCGCCTCGCAGGCCCAAATGCAGCTCGTCCACATTCCCTACAAGAGCGAGCCGCCGGCGATCACCGATCTGCTGTCCGGCAATGTGCACGTCATGATCAGCTCCTACGCGACGGTGGCGCCGCACCTGCGCGAAGGCAAGCTGCGCGCGCTCGTCACGACGCTGCCCGGCCGCAGCCCGCTGCTCCCCGAGGTGCCCAGCATCGCCGAGGCCGGCTTCAAGTTTCCCTTCCTGCCTTGGGCCGGCATGTTCGGCCCGGCGCGCATGCCGAAGGACGTGACGCAGCGCCTCAACCGCGAAATCAATGCGCTGCTGCGCCGCCAGGACGTGCGCGAGAGCCTCCTCAAGCAGGCGTTCGAGCCCAGGGGCTCGACGGTCGAGGAGTTCACGGCGTACGTGCGCGAGCAGTTCGATATCTGGGGCAAGGCGATCCGCGACTCCGGCATCCAGCCCGAATAGCGTGCAGCAGAGAATCGACGCGATCTACCGCGCTGAATCGCGCCGCGTGTTCGCGACGCTCGTGCGCCTGCTCGGCGACTTCGACCTCGCGGAGGAGGCATTGCACGATGCGTTCCGCGCCGCGCTCGAGCAATGGCCGAAGGAAGGCCTGCCGGCGAATCCACGCGCCTGGCTGGTGTCCACCGGCCGCTTCAAGGCGATCGACGCGATCCGCCGGCGCGCGCGCTTCGATCCGCTCGAGGAGGAGCATGCCGAAACGCTCGCGGCGGATGAGTCGCCCGAGCGCGAGCCGATCGAGGACGACCGCCTGCGCCTCGTCTTCACGTGCTGTCACCCGGCGCTCGCGCAGGACGCTCAGGTGGCGCTCACGCTCCGAGAAGTCTGCGGTCTCACGACCGAGGAGATCGCGCGCGCTTTTCTCACTCCGGCGCCAACGCTCGCCCAGCGTATCGTGCGAGCGAAAAACAAGATCCGCGACGCGCGCATCCCATACGAAGTGCCGGCGGGGCCGCAGCTCGCCGAGCGGCTGGATGCTGTGCTGCGCGTCATCTACTTGGTTTTCAATGAAGGTTATTCAGCCTCGGCGGGCGACGCGCTCACGCGCGCCGATCTGTCCGCGGAGGCGATTCGCCTCGGTCGGCTGCTGATCGAGCTGCTGCCGGAGGCGGAAGCGGAGGGCTTGCTCGCGCTCATGCTCCTTCAGGAATCCCGGCGCGCCGCGCGCACGTCCGCTGGCGGCGATCTCATCCTGCTCGAGGACCAGGACCGGCGGCTGTGGAGCCGCGCGCTGATCGCGGAAGGCACGGCGCTCGTCGAGCGCGCGCTCGCCAGCCGGGGCTTCGGTCCGTACTGCCTGCAGGCGGCGATCGCCGCCGTGCATGCCGAGGCGCCGGGCGCGCGCGAGACAGACTGGGCGCAGATCGTCGCGCTCTACGAGGTGCTGCTGCGCGTCGAGCCTTCCCCGGTGGTAGAGCTCAACCGCGCCGTCGCCCTCGCCATGCGCGACGGGCCGAGGGCCGGGCTTGCCGAGGTGGACGCGATCCTCGCGCGCGGCGATCTTACCCAGTACCACCTGGCGCACGCGACGCGCGCGGACCTCTGCCGGCGGCTGGGCGAGAAGGCGCAGGCGCGAGCGTCTTACGAGCGTGCGCTCGCCCTGGTGCGCCAGGAGCCGGAGCGGCGCTTCCTCGAGCGGCGGCTGGCGGAGTTGTCGTGATGTCGAAATGGCGGCCGGCCATTCGACTATGGGCTAGGAAAGGAGAAAGCCGATGAAATTCATCAGCCTGGTTAAACCATGAAATATCTCTGTCTGGTGTACGGCGAGGAGCCGGCGTTGCAGGCCATGGACGACCGCCACTGCGTCGCCTTCGACAACGATATGCGCGCGAGCGGTCACTGCATTGCGTCGGAGGCGCTGCAGCCGGTGTCGAGCGCGACCACCGTGCGCGTGCGTAACGGCAAGGTCTCGGTTACCGATGGGCCGTTTGCCGAAACCAAGGAATGCCTGGCCGGCTTCTACATGATCGAGGCACGCGACCTGAACGAGGCGATCCAGATCGCGGCGAAGATCCCGCCCGCCGAAGTCGGCTCGATCGAGGTGCGGCCGATCCGGCCGATCCGCGAGACGGTGCGCGCGAAGGAAGCAACCCATCTCAAATCCGCAAGCTAAGGAGACCATCATGCAAGTACAGCCGTATCTTTTCTTCGAGGGCCGCTGCGAGGAAGCCCTGCAGTACTACAGCAAGCACCTCGGCGCGAAGGTCGAGATGCTGATGCGCTACAAGGAAAGTCCGCAGCCGCCGATGCCCGGAACGAACGTGCCGGGCGACAAGGTAATGCACGCCTCCTTGCGCATCGGCGACACGCAGATCATGGCTTCCGACGGAAACTGCGCGGGCAAGACGAAGTTCGACGGCTTTTCGCTCGCGCTCACGGCGCGCGACGACGCCGAAGCAAAGCGGTTCTTCAACGCGCTCGCCGACGGCGGCCAGGTGCGCATGCCGCTCACGGCGACGTTCTTCGCGTCGAGCTTCGGCATGCTGGCCGATCGCTACGGCGTCGGCTGGATGGTCATGGCGCCGAAGGCGGCCTGAGATGGGCAATCCTGTCGTGCACTGGGAGCTGATGTCGAAGGAGCCGGCGAAAGTCGCGGACTTCTATGCGCGCATCTTCGGCTGGAAGGTCCAGCATCGGCCGGAGCTCAACTACCGCATCGTCGAGACCGGCGCCGAAGGCGAAATGCGCGGCATCAACGGCGGCATCGTCAAGCCGGATCGCGAAGGCCCGTGGCCGGGCAACATGCTCTTCTACATCCTGGTCGACGACCTGGCCGCCTACCGCAAAAAGATCGTCGCGGCGGGCGGCAAGATCCATGTCGAATCGCAGAAAGTACCCGGCATGGGCAAGTTTTGCCTCTTCACCGATCCGGAAGGACGCATGATGGGCATCTGGAAGGCGAAGGCACGATGAAAAAGACTTACCGCGGAAGCTGCCATTGCGGCGCCGTGCGCTTCGAAGCGGCGATGGATCTCGCGCAAGGCACCTTCAAGTGCAATTGCTCGATCTGCACGAAGACACGCGCCTGGCTGGCGCCGGTGCCGGCGGCTGATTTCCGCCTGCTCGCCGGGGAAAGCACGCTGCGCGAGTACCAGTTCGGCAAGAAGCGCCTGCACCATCCTTTCTGCGGCGAGTGTGGCGTGCGCTCCTTTTCGCGGGGTGCCGGCCCGAACGGCGAGCCGATGGTGGCGGTGCGTGTGAACTGCCTGGACGGCGTCGACTCGGCGGAGCTGATCGCCGCGCCGGTACGCTACTTCAACATGGCGCACGACGACATCAAGACGCCGCCCGCCGAGACGAGGCACTTATGAGCAATCCCGCCCCTGGATTTAAGAAACGGCCGGACCATCGCATCGAGAACCGGCCTGCTGGGGTCCGCGTGCAGGTGAAGCTGAACGGCGAGGTGATCGCCGATACTCGCAATGCGCTCGTCATGCACGAGGGAACGTACGCACCCGTCTATTACCTGCCGCGCGCCGACGTAAAGATGGAGCGCCTCGTGCGCACGAGCCATCGCACGCATTGCCCGTTCAAGGGCGACGCGTCCTATTACTCGATTACGGGTGGGCCGGAGAACGCGGTGTGGAGCTACGAGCAGCCCTACGATGAGATGCGCGTCATCGAGGGCTTGCTCGCGTTCTATCCGGACAAGGTCGAGATCGCGGTGACCTAGCCGTGCTTGCGCCGGCGGCTCGACTTGCGGCCGCCGCGCTTGCCACCCTTGCGGCTCGCCTTCTTGCCGGCGTTCGAGATCGCGGCTGCGCGCGACTTCGACATGCCCTTGCGCTTGAGCGCCTTGTACTTGCGCTTGTTCTTGATCGATTTGCCTGCCATGTCCGCCTCCTTTGTGGGGTGGTCGCATGATAAGGAGCGACTATGACGCGACATCGCATGCAGGGGTCGCCGGATATCCCACAGCGCTGTCGCCGACCGTGCGGGCATCCGCGTTGCTCGCTTCTCGCGCCATGCTGCGCATTGCCGCCGCCCTCATCCTTGCCGCGATTGCCGCGTGCGGCGATCGCCACGAGCAGGAGCTGCGCAGCGCCGCCTCGTGGAGCAAGACCGCGCTCGTCGTCGCACGCTACTGGACCGAGGGCCAGGTGCCGGGCACCTATGCGCGCCGTGCGCTCGAGAAGGCGTCGCAGGAGCTCGCCAAGGGCCCGCTGCCCGATGCCGCCGAGCCGGTAGACGAGCTGCGCGCGGCGGTAGAGCGCGGCGACCGCGACACGGCGCGGCGGCTCCTGCAGGAGCTCTCGGCGCGGTGAAGAAGATCCTCGGCATCGCGCTTGGCGTCGTGACGAGCATCGGCGGCTTCCTTGACGTCGGCTCGATCGCCACCTCGGCTCAGGCCGGCGCGGCGTTCGGCTACTCGCTCCTCTGGGCCGTGTTGCTCGGCACGATCTGCGTCATTTTCCTGGTGGAGATGTCCGGCCGCTTCTCTATCGTCAGCGGCCACACCATCACCGCTGCGGTGCGCAAGCGCTTCGGCTTCGCCGGGTTCATCCTGCCCTTCGCGGCGGCGCTGCTCGTCAACCTGCTCGTGCTCGCCTCCGAGATCGGCGGCGTGTGCGTCGCGCTGCAGCTCCTCACCGGCATTGGCTTCCAGGTCTGGGCGATCCCGGTGGCGATGGCGCTGTGGCTGCTGCTCTGGCTCGCGACCTTCGACGTGGTGGAGGATGGCACGGCGCTCCTCGGCCTGGTTACGCTGTGCTTCGTGGTCGCAGTATTCAAGCTCGGCGCGCAGCCCGGCGAGCTCGCCGCGGGGCTCGTGCCGAGCTTGCCGGCACAGGAGCGCGCGCATTACCTCTTCCTCGCGGTCAGCGTCATCGGCGCGACGATCGCGCCTTACCTGTTCCTCTTTTACTCGTCGGGGGCGATCGAGGATAAGTGGGACAAGAGCTGGATCACGGCCAACCGCGTGATCGCCACCAGCGGCATGTCGTTTGGCGCGCTGATTGCCATGGCGGTCATGGTCGTCGCGGCGCTTACGCTCAAGCCGCAGGGCATCCGCGTTGAGGAATACGAGCAGGCCGCGCTCATGCTCGTTCCGGCGCTCGGCGGCTGGGGTTTCTATCTCTTCATTGCATCGCTTGCCATCGCGTGCTTCGGCGCCGCGCTCGAGCTCAGCCTCGCGACCGCCTATGCGGCGGCGCAGGCGTTCGGCTGGAACTGGGGCGAGAACCTGAAGCCGCGGGCCGCCGCCCGTTTCAGCATGACCTACACGGTCTTCATCGCGTTGAGCGCGCTTATCGTCCTCAGCGGTCTGAACCCGATGAAGCTCACGCTCTTCTCGATGGCCATCACGGCCGTCATCCTGCCGCTGACGGTGATGCCATTCCTCGTGCTGATGAACGACCGGCGCTACATGGGAAGCCACGTCAACAGCCGCTTCTCCAACGTCGTCGTGACTTTGATCGTCGTGCTGTCCGCGATCCTCGCGATCATCGCCATTCCGCTTGAGATCATCGGCTCCAGATGAACGACATCGACCTCGTGCGCGACATTCTCGATACGCAGGTGCTCGACCGAGAGAAGCGGGCGCTCGGCAAGGTGGACGGCGTCGGACTCGAGCTGCGCGACGGCGCGCCGCCGCGCGTCGCTTACCTCGAGATCGGCGCTGTCACGGCGTGGGCGCGGCTCGGGCCGCGCTTCGCGCGCTGGGCGACGCGGCTTGCCTCGCGCTGGCAGGGCGAAGCACACCCGTACCGCTTTCCATGGTCGCGCGTGCGCGACTTCGGCATCGACATCGAGATCGACGCCGACGCCGAGCGCGCGCCGCCGCTCGATCTCGAGCGCTGGCTGCGCGACAAGGTCGTGAAGCGCATTCCGGGAGGCCAATGAGCCGCGTCATCGCGCTCGAGCGCTATGTCGGCAAGCCGGTGCGCGACGCCGACGGCGCCGAGATCGGTCACCTGCACGAGGTGCGCGTGCGCGCCGAGGCGGGCGAGCTCGTCGTGAGCGAATATCTGGTGGGCGGAACGGGACTCCTCGAGCGCTTTTCGCTCGCCGGGCTCGCGCGCCAGATCGCGCTCGTGCTCGGCGTGCGGCACTCCGCAGGCTATGTCGTGCCCTGGGACGCGATGGAATTCCCAGAGGACGAGGCAGCGCGCTGCACGCGGCGCGCGGCCGACCTCGAGCGCTTCAGCGCAGTGCCTCCAGAAAAGCGGTGAAGATCTTCGGGGTCGCTGCGGCGATGTCGCCCGAGTCCAGGTAGCCCTGGTCGCCCTTCAGGTCGCCGACGAGGCCGCCGGATTCCTGGATGAGGAGCGCGCCGGCCGCCATGTCCCAGGGCGAGAGGCCGAGCTCCCAGAAGGCATCGAGCCTCCCGCAGGCGACATACGCCAGGTCGAGCGCCGCGGCGCCCGCGCGCCGTACGCCCGCGCAGGTGCGCATCATCGCCTGGAGCTGTCGCGTGTAGAGCTCGAGCCGCGTCACCTCCTTGAACGGAAAGCCGGTGCCGACCAGCGCATCACCCAGGCGCGTGAGCGCGGTGACACGGATACGCCGGTCATTCAGGAACGCGCCGCGGCCTTTGGAGGCGGTGAAGAGCTCATTCTTCGTCGGGTCGTAGATAACCGCATGCGCCATCGCACCGCGCTGCTGGATGCCGATCGACACGCAGTACTGCGGAAAGCCGTGGATGAAGTTCGTCGTGCCGTCAAGCGGGTCGATGATCCAGATGAATTCGGCGTCGGATTTCGCTGCGCCGGACTCCTCGGCGAGGAAGCCATGCTCCGGGTAGGCCTTGGCTACGATGTCGATGATCGCTTCCTCGGCGGCGTGATCGACCTGCGTCACGAAGTCCTTCGCGCGCTTCGACGTGACGCGCAGCCCGCCGGTGTCGAGCGCCGCGCGATTGATGATCGAGCCGGCGCGGCGCGCCGCGCGCACGGCGATGTTGAGCATGGGGTGCATGGCGGGGCGGCGTATTCTATTCGCATGCCTCCGATCCGCATCGTGCTCTGCCGGCCGAGCCACCCCGGAAACATCGGCGCCGCCGCGCGCGCGATGAAGACGATGGGCCTGACCGACTTGCGCCTGGTGCAGCCTGAGCGCTTCCCCGCGCCGGAGGCGCAGTGGATGGCGACCAGCGCGGTGGATGTGCTCGAGCAGGCCCAGGTGCACGGCACGTTGCAGGAAGCGATCGCCGATTGCGTCGCCGCCTTCGCGTTGTCAGCGCGCGCGCGCGAATGGTCGCCCCAGGTGCTCGATGTGCGCAGCGCTGCGGCACGCGCGGTGGAGATGAACGACAAAGTGGCGTTCGTCTTCGGCAACGAGACCGCGGGCCTCACCAACGATGAAGTGTTCGCCTGCCAGTACCTCGTCCACATTCCAGCCAATGCCGAGTTCAGCTCACTCAATCTCGCGCAGGCGGTGCAGGTGGTCGCCTACGAGGTCCGGATGTGCATCGACGTCGCGATGCCTTTCACGCGCGTGGAGAAACGCGCGACGGTGGAAGACCTGGAGGGCCTGTATGCACACCTCGAGGACGCCGCCACGACGAGCGGCTTCATGGTGCCCAACTCACGGCTGCGCGAGCGCTGGCGGCGGCTTTTCTCTCGTGTGCCGGCGCTCGAGCGCGAAGAGGTGAACATCCTGCGCGGCCTGCTGAAGGCACTGATGAGCGGCAGGCATGCGAGTGATGAGCGCAAGGAATAGTTGATTGATTTAATCGGGCACCCATAGAATCAACGCATGTTCGCGAGACTTCGCAGCGATATCGCCTGCATCTTGGAGCGGGATCCCGCGGCACGCAGCACGTGGGAGATCCTCACGTGCTATCCGGGCTTGCACGCGATCTACATCCACAAGCTCGCGCGCTGGTGCTGGCTGCGCGGGCTGCGCTGGCTCGGCCGCTTCATCTCCCATCTCGGCCGCGGTCTCACCGGCATCGAGATTCATCCGGGCGCCAAGATCGGCTCCTGCGTCTTCATCGATCACGGCATGGGCGTGGTGATCGGCGAGACCGCGGAGGTCGGTGATGGATGCACCATCTACCAGGGTGTGACCCTCGGCGGCACCTCGCTCTACCGCGGGGCGAAGCGCCATCCGACACTCGGTGCCGGGGTGGTGGTCGGCGCCGGGGCGAAGATCCTTGGCGGCTTTACGGTCGGCGACGGCGCGCGCGTCGGCTCGAATTCGGTGGTGGTCAAAGAGGTGCCCGCAGGCGCGACCGTGGTCGGCATCCCCGGGCGTATCGTCGAAGGAAAGGAAGCAGAAGCGGCGCGCTTCGCGGCCTATGCGGTGGTGCAGGAGCATTCGGACCCTTACGCGAAGGCAATCCAGCAGCTCGTCGAGCATTCCCAGGAGCTCGAGCGGGCGCTGAGAGCGCTGCAGGCGCGCATGGCGGAAATGGAGCGCGACGCCGAGGCGTCCAGGCGCGATTTACGCGCCGTCAAGTAGCTGTTTTTCCAGAGGAACTAAAGTCCGACTGATTCTGTCGGATAAGGTATACTTGAGCATGCTAATCGGGTATTTCCAGAGGCATTCATGAGACTTACGACGAAGGGCAGGTTTGCGGTGACCGCGATGGTCGACTTGGCAATGCGCCAGAGCCGCGGCCCCGTCACGCTCGCGGCGATCAGCGAGCGCCAGCATATTTCCCTTTCCTACCTCGAGCAGCTCTTCGGCAAGCTGCGCCGCGCAAGGCTCGTCTCGAGCGTGCGCGGGCCGGGCGGCGGTTACAACCTCGCCCAAGGCGCGCAGGCGATCACCGTGGCGCATATCGTCAAGGCGGTCGACGAGCCGCTCGATGCCACGCAATGCGGCGGCAAGGAGAACTGCGGCCATGAAGAACGCCGTTGCATGACGCACGACCTGTGGGCGACGCTGAACGAGAAGATGCACGACTATCTCTCGTCGGTGACGCTCGCCGATCTCGTCGCGCACCAGAGCGGCAAGCCGGTGGCGGTGATCAAGGACTTCCGCCATCAGGAGGAGAAGGTGGCCGCATGAAGTTGCCGATCTATCTCGACTACTCCGCGACCACGCCGGTCGATCCGCGTGTGGCGCAGAAGATGATTCCGTACCTCACGGAGATCTTCGGCAACCCGGCGAGCCGCTCGCACGCGTTCGGCTGGAAGGCCGAGGAGGCGGTGGAGGAAGCGCGCAGCCACGTGGCGGCGCTGATCAATGCCGATCCGAAGGAGATCGTCTGGACTTCCGGCGCGACCGAGGGCAACAACCTCGCGATCAAGGGTGCGGCGCAGTTCTATAAAACCAAAGGCAAGCACCTCATCACGCAGAAGACCGAGCACAAGGCCGTGCTCGACACCTTCCGCGAGCTCGAGCGCCAGGGCTTCGAGGCGACCTACCTCGACGTCGAGCCGAACGGCCTCGTCGACATCGACAAGTTCAAGGCGGCCATCCGTCCCGACACCATCCTCGCGTCGATCATGATGGTGAATAACGAGATCGGCGTCATCCAGCGGGTCTGGGAGATCGCGGATATCTGTAAGCAGAAGGGCATCGTCTTCCATTGCGACGCGGTGCAGGGCGCCGGGCGCATCGAGATCGACATGAACAAGCTGCGCGCCGACCTGCTGACCATCACGGCGCACAAGCTCTACGGCCCGAAAGGCATCGGCGCGCTCTACGTGCGGCGCAAGCCGCGCGTGCGCCTCGAGGCGCAGATCCACGGTGGCGGCCACGAGCGCGGTTTCCGCTCGGGCACGCTCGCCACGCACCAGATCGTCGGCTTCGGCGAGGCGGCGCGCCTCGCGAAGGTGGAAATGGCAACTGACAACGAGCGCATCCGTGCGCTGCGCGACCGGCTGTGGAAGAACATCCAGACGATGGAAGAGGTCTACCTGAACGGCGACCTCGAGCGGCGCATCCCGCACAACCTCAACGTCAGCTTCAACTTCGTCGAGGGCGAGTCGCTGATCATGGCGGTGAAGGACATCGCCGTGTCTTCGGGCTCCGCGTGCACGTCGGCTTCGCTTGAACCGTCGTACGTGCTGCGCGCGCTCGGCCGCAACGACGAGCTGGCGCACAGCTCGATCCGCATCACCCTCGGTCGTTTTACGACCGAGCAGGAGGTCGACTATGCTGCCGACCTCATCAAGCGGAAGGTCGCCAAGCTGCGCGAGCTTTCGCCCCTCTGGGAGATGTACAAAGAGGGGGTTGATTTGAATTCAGTGCAGTGGGCTGCACACTAGGAGTCTGATATGGCATACAGCGACAAAGTCATCGATCACTACGAGAACCCGCGGAACGTGGGTTCGTTCGACAAGACCGACGAAGCGGTCGGTACCGGCATGGTCGGCGCACCGGCCTGCGGCGACGTGATGAAGCTGCAGATCCGGGTCGGCGCCGATGGGCGCATCGAGGACGCGCGCTTCAAGACCTACGGCTGCGGCTCGGCGATCGCCTCGAGCTCGCTCGTCACCGAGTGGGTGAAGGGCAAGACGCTCGAGCAGGCGGCGTCGATCCGCAACACCGAGATCGCGCAGGAGCTGTCGCTGCCGCCGGTGAAGATCCATTGCTCGATCCTCGCCGAGGACGCGATCAAGGCGGCGGTCGCCGACTATCAGAAGAAGCACGGTGTGAGCGCGAGCGTCGAGGAAAAGAAAGTCGCGTGATCACGCTTACCGAAAAGGCGGCGCAGCACGTGCAGTCCTACCTCGCCCGGCGCGGCAAGGGCGTGGGGCTGCGCGTCGGCGTGCGCACCTCCGGCTGCTCGGGAATGGCGTACAAGCTCGAGTTCGCCGACGCCCTCAATCCGGAAGACCTCCAGTTCGAAAGCCGCGGCGTCAAGGTCATCGTCGATCCGAAGAGCCTGCCCTATCTGCAGGGCACCGAGCTCGACTACACGCGCGAAGGCCTGAACGAGGGCTTCAAGTTCCGCAACCCCAATGTCAAGGACGAATGCGGCTGCGGCGAGAGCTTTAACGTCTAGCCGCAGTTTGTCCCAGGGCCACTTCGAGCTGTTCGGCCTCGAACCGGCGTTCGCGCTGGACGCCGAGCGGCTCGAGCGTGCCTACCGCGAGATCCAGTCGCGCGTGCATCCCGATCGCTTCGCGCACGCGGGCGACGCGGAGCGGCGCGCGTCGCTGCAATGGACGACGCGCGTGAACGAGGCCTACCGCACGCTGAAGAATCCCGTGAGCCGCGCGAGCCACATCCTCGCGCTGCAGGGCGTCGACGTCGCCTTCGAGACCAACACCGCGATGCCGTCCGACTTCCTCATGGAGCAAATGGAGCTGCGCGAGGCGCTCGAGGCGGCGACGCAGTCGAAGAACGCTGCTGCCCTCGACGAGCTGCAGCGGCGCATCGACGGCGACAAGCGCGCGTTGGAAGGACGCCTCGCGGAGCGCATCGACCGGCAGAAGGACTACGCCGGCGCGGCCGGTCTCGTGCGCGAGCTGCAGTTCCTCGAGAAGCTCGAGGCGGAGATCGACGCCGCGCACGAGGCAATCGAATAGCCATGGCGCTCCTGCAGATCTCCGAACCCGGGCAATCGCCCGCCCCGCACGAGCACCGGCTCGCGGTCGGCATCGACCTCGGCACCACCAACTCCCTCGTGGCAACCGTGCGCAGCGGCGCCACCACCGTGCTGCCCGATGCGCAGGGCAGGCCGCTGCTGCCGTCCATCGTTCGTTATCTGAGCAGCGGCAAAGTCGAGGTCGGTTACGCGGCGCAGGCGCGCCAGGCGGAGGACCCGAAGAACACCATCGTGTCGGTGAAGCGCTTCATGGGCCGCGGCGTGAAGGACATCGACCACCTGCAGAACGCGCCTTACGACTTCGTCGACGCGCCGGGAATGCTGCAGATCCGCACCGCGGCAGGCGTGAAGAGCCCGGTCGAGGTTTCCGCCGAAATATTGAAAGTCCTGCGCGAGCGCGCCGAAGCGGCCCTTGGCGGCCCGCTCAGTGGCGCGGTCATCACGGTGCCCGCGTACTTCGACGATGCGCAGCGCCAGGCGACGAAGGACGCGGGACGCCTCGCGGGACTCAACGTGCTGCGGTTGCTGAACGAACCTACCGCGGCCGCGATCGCCTACGGACTCGACAATGCATCGCAAGGCATCTTCGCCGTCTATGACCTGGGCGGCGGCACCTTCGATCTTTCTATTCTCAAGTTGTCGCGCGGCGTGTTCGAGGTCGTCGCGACGAGCGGCGATTCGCTGCTCGGCGGCGACGACTTCGACCAGCGCGTCTTCTGCTGGGCGGTGGAGCAGGGGAAGCTCGCGCCGCTCGCGGCGCGCGACATGCGCCTGCTGCTGGTCAAGTCGCGCGAGGCGAAAGAGCACCTCACTTCGCACGGTGCCGCGCCGATCACGGCGCGGCTCTCGAGCGGCGAGTTCGTCGACCTCGAGCTCGATACCGAGACCTTCTGCCGCATCACGCAGACGCTCGTGCAGAAGACGCTCGGACCGGTGCGCAAGGCGCTGCGCGATGCCGGCCTATCCGCCAACGAAATCGACGGCGTCGTCATGGTGGGCGGTGCCACGCGCATGCCGCAGATCCAGCGTGCGGTGGCGGAATTCTTCAAGCGCGATCCGCTCAACAACCTCGACCCGGACAAGGTCGTCGCGCTCGGCGCTGCGATGCAGGCGGACGTGCTCGCCGGCAACAAGCCGCAGGGTGAGGACTGGCTGCTCCTCGACGTCATTCCGCTTTCGCTCGGCATCGAGACGATGGGCGGGCTCGTGGAGAAGATCATCCCGCGCAACAGCACCATCCCGGCGGCGCGGGCGCAGGAGTTCACCACCTTCAAGGACGGGCAGACCGGCATGAGCTTCCATGTCGTGCAGGGCGAGCGCGAGCTCGTCTCCGACTGCCGCTCGCTTGCGCGCTTCGAGCTGAAGGGCATCCCGCCCATGGCGGCAGGCGTCGCGCGCGTGCGCGTCACGTTCCAGGTCGATGCCGACGGGCTCCTTTCCGTCAATGCGCGCGAGAGCACGACGGGTGCCGAAGCCTCCGTGGCGGTCAAGCCGTCCTATGGCCTCGCCGACGCCGACATCGAGCGCATGCTGCGCGACTCCTTTGCGCACGCGAAGGAGGACGTGCATGCGCGCGCGCTCGCCGAGGCGCGCGTCGACGGCGCGCGGCTTCTCGAGGCGACGCGCTCGGCCATGGCAGCGGACGGCGCGTTGCTCGCGGCGGATGAGAAAGCGACGATTGATGC
>Ga0075426_10001552_pt1 | contig 16372 bp, 15 predicted proteins | sample SoiMethybrSBSTD5_FD_75304 | JGI IMG/M metagenome (GOLD analysis project Ga0075426, IMG submission 75304) | Bulk soil microbial communities from a Populus tree surrounding site in Tennessee, USA - Soil MetaG P. TD hybrid SBSTD5 | ecosystem: Environmental > Terrestrial > Soil > Tree plantation... | reverse complement strand
GAATCGATTCGCAGGCTCTATGTGGAGAACGCTGAAAAACCGGGTGCGATTGCGCGCAAAGACGGCGACGTCGAGACTGCACTGGCGGGTGCAGCGAAGAAATTAGAAGCTGTTTACGAGGCTCCGTTCCTTGCCCACGCCACCATGGAGCCGATGAACTGCGCTGCGGATGTTCGCGCTGATGGCTGCGACATCTACGCCCCTACGCAGTTTCAGACTTTCTCTCAGAATACCGGCGCGAAAATTACAGGGCTGAAGCCTGAGCATGTGCGCATCCACACCACATATCTGGGCGGGGGATTTGGCCGGCGTGCGGAACAGGACTTCATTACCGAAGCGGTGGAGCTTTCCAAGGCTGTGAGTGCTCCTGTGCAAGTCACCTGGTCCCGCGAAGATGATATGCAGCATGATTTCTACCGCCCCGCGACTTTTACGAAATTGACGGGGGGCCTAGATTCCGAAGGCTGGCCTGTAGCGTGGAAATGCCGGGTCGTCGGTCCCTCGATCATGTCGCGCTTCTTCCCGGGTTCGGTGAAGAATGGCCTCGACAATAGTTCGGTGGAAGGCATCGTTGACAGCAAATACGCCATTCCGAATTTCTTTTGCGATTACGTGTTGACGGAAACCGGCGTGCCGGTCGGGTTTTGGCGCTCCGTCGGCAATTCTCAGAACGGCTACATCACCGAATGTTTCATCGAAGAATTGGCCCGCGCGAGCGGCAAAGACTCGTTTGAATTCCGGCGCAGGCTGCTCGCCAATGCACCGCGCCACCGCGGCGTCCTGGAATTGGCTGCGGAGAAGGCAAGTTGGGGAAAGCCGCTTCCCGCGGGACAAACGCGCGGTATCGCCGTCGTCGAATCCTTTGGCAGCTTTGTCGCTGAGGTCGCGGAAGTCAGCTTCAACAAAGGCTCCGGGGAAATAAGAGTCCACCGCGTGGTATGCGCTGTGGATTGCGGACGCTACGTGAATCCCGACATCGTCGCCGCGCAAATGGAAAGCTGCATTGTCTACGGCCTGACGGCAGCCCTTAAAGGGCAGATTACGATTGATAAGGGCCGCGTTGAGCAAGGCAATTTCAACGACTACGAAATGCTGCGTTTCAATGAAATGCCCAGAGTTGAAGTTCACATTGTTCCGAGCAACGAAGCTCCCGGCGGCTGCGGCGAACCGGGCACTCCGCCGATTGCGCCCGCCGTCTGCAACGCTATCTTTGCCGCCACCGGAAAACCGATTCGGCGGTTGCCCATTCGCAAGGAAGATCTCACATAGCTCTGCTCGCCGACATGTTGCACAATAGCGCGTGCCTCTGAATCCGAATTCTATGGCCGTCCTTCCGCTCGCAATTTGGCTCTATCTCTTCTTCGCCCGGGGAAATTTCTGGCAAGCCCATGAAGAGACGGTTGAGCTCAAGCCTCTGAAACAATGGCCTCGCGTCGTAGCGATCATTCCCGCACGCAATGAGGCAGAAACGATCGGACGCGCCGTCACTTCTCTGGCGAAGCAAGACTACCCGGGCGAGTTCTTAACAATCGTCGTAGACGATCACAGCGACGATGGGACGGCAGATCTTGGGCGAAGAGCTGCTGACGAGTGCAGCGCCAGCGGAAGAATTTCCATTCATTCTGCAAAAGAGCTTCCGCCGGGCTGGACCGGAAAAGTTTGGGCAATGAACGAAGGAATTGCGGCAGCCGCAAAAAGAGCGCCGGACTATTTCTGGTTTACGGATGCTGACATCACGCATGCCCCCGATACGCTGCGGCGTTTGGTCTGCCAAGCGGAAAACGATTCTCTCGACCTTGCGTCGCTCATGGTATTTCTGCGCGTTCAAACTTTTCCGGAACGGCTGTTGATTCCTGCGTTTCTCTATTTCTTTTTGACGGTCTATCCGCCGAACTGGGTCATGGATCCCAGGTCTCGCGCTGCAGCCGCGGCCGGGGGCTGCATCTTGTTGCGGCGCTCAGCTTTAGAGCGAATTGGCGGCATGGCTGCCGTTCGCAGTGAAGTCATAGAGGATTGCGCCATTGCGCGCGCCGTGAAACAGAGTGGCGGAAAAATCCGGCTGGGGCTGACTCGCTCGAGCGTGAGCTTGCGCGGTTACGACAGTTTTGCGGGGATTCGCGATTTGATTGCGCGCGTCGCGTTCACGCAGTTGCGTTATTCCTTTCTGGTGCTGCTGGGTGCATTGGCAGGCCTCTTTTCCGCCTACCTGCTTCCCTGGATTCTGTTCTTTGCCTTTCCGGGAGAAGCGTGGATTGCCGTAGACACGGCCATCGCCATGATGGCAGCGAGTTTCGCGGTTACGGTGAAGTTCTACGATCTACCGTGGCCTTGGGCTCTAACGTTGCCCATCGCCGCGCTCTTCTACGGTTATGCGACTTGCGTTTCGGCAGTACGGTATTGGCTCGGTCGAGGCGGCCAGTGGAAAGGACGCGCACAAGCACCGCTGAAGACTTGAGGATTTGTAAATCACCTCAGTCCGTAATGATGTGAGCGACGACGGCAGCAAGAATAGCGGCTGCAAGCAACGTCCCGGTTCCCAGAATCGCAGCGGCCAAATTCCTGCGGAGACAGGCGATCAGCTCGCTCGTGTCCTGGCGCAACGCCTCGTTCCTGCGCCAAGCCAGCATAAGGCCAGCGCAACCAGCAACTACAGCTACGGCCGGTAATACCAGAAACAGCCACGCCGCGCCGACCTGCGAGATGTGCGTAGCGGTCCACTCGAAAATAGCCCAAGCGGTCCGCGCGGGCTCAAATTGACGAGGCTGGAACTGGCGCAGTACGGCGGCTGAGAGCAACAACGTAGCAGGCAGAACGAGCAACCATTCCGAGACAGCGAGGGCAGATAGCTTGGGCGAGCTTGCGGAGTGATTCATGGAACCTCCATGAAGTACTTTATACGACAAAGTAGATGAGTTTGTCAATCGAAGTTTTTGCCCTTCGAATCGCACTTTGTTATCCTATCGATGTCCATTAAAGGTACAGGGCTGCATCCTAAAGTTAAGGAGCGGCACCGGAGGCCAAGATGAGTGTTGTTCCTAATCCTGGGAACGGCAAAATCACCGTGCCCGATCTCCTGCAGCGCAAAGGTCAAGCTGCGGGACTCCATTCCAAATCAGAAAAGATTGTGAGCTTAACCGCATACGACTATCCGACGGCGCGCCTGCTCGATGAAGCCGGCGTTGACGTGATTCTCGTCGGCGATTCCCTCAGCATGGTGGTGCTGGGTCATGAAAGCACGCTTCCCGTGACCCTCGAAGACATGCTGCACCACACAAGGGCAGTGCGACGCGGCACGAGGCGTGCGCTGGTCGTGTCTGACATGCCGTTCGGCAGCTATCACACGGATACGGCGGAGTCGCTCCGGAATGCGGTACGGTTTGTGAAAGAAGCGGGGGCGGAAGCGGTAAAAGTGGAGGGCGGAGAGCGGCGGTTGGAGCTGATTGCGCGGCTCACGGAAGCGGAAATCCCCGTGATGGGCCACGTCGGCTTGACGCCTCAGTCGGTGAATGCGCTAGGCGGTTACCGCGTGCAAGGGAAAACGCGGGATGCCGCGGAACACCTGATCCGCGATGCGCGAGCGGTAGAAGCGGCCGGCGCGTTTGCCGTCGTGCTGGAAGCGGTGCCGCGCGAACTGGCGGCGCAGATTACCCGCGAGTTGCGCATTCCCACGATCGGCATCGGCGCAGGGCCGGATTGCGACGGACAAATTCTCGTGCTGCACGACATCCTGGGGTTGACCTTTCACCCGGTGCCGAAATTCGCGCGGCAATACGCCGATGTGGGAAGAATCATTTCCGATTCCGTGCGCGAATACTGTGAGGATGTGAAAACGGGAACGTTCCCGTCGGATGGCGAATCCTACCATGCAGCCAGGACTCTAAAAGAGGAAGAGAAAGAAGCGCCCGTCAATACTGACGGTGACTGGTAGAGAGCAAACGGGAAAACCCCTCGCTTCGCAAAACATCCTTTTTGAAAACGAAGCGCTGCGGCAAATTTTTCCCCTGCAAAGGAGCGGGTCATGACACCGGAAGAAATGCGAACGCTGTATGACTACAATGCCTGGGCGAACCACAGGCAAATGCAAGCGGCTTCAAAGCTCACCGTGGATCAGTTCGCAAAGCCACTTGGCTCGAGCTTTGGCTCAGTTCGCGACACGCTGGCGCATATCTACGGAGCGGAATGGATTTGGCTCGAACGTTTTCAGGGGCGTTCTCCATCCTCGCTGCCTGACACCACGCAATTCCATGACGTCGCAAGCTTGGAAGCCCGGTGGAACGAGTTCGAACCGCGGCTAATGAACTTCGTGCGCGGGCTCACTCATGCGGACCTCGATCGCGTGATGGAATACAAAACGTTGAAGTTCGGCGTGTACAAGAATCCGCTTTGGCAATCGATGCAGCACTTGGTCAATCACGGAACGTACCATCGCGGCCAGGTGACAACACTTTTGCGGCAACTTGGCGCTGAGCCTATTTTGACGGACTTGATGCATTTTTACCGCGAGCGCACAGTGGCGGCAGGCGCATAGTTCTTTTCTTCCTTTTCGTGGAAACCATTCGAACGATCGCATGGATGAAGGAGATGGCGCGGCAGGCTCGCACGGAGGGCCGCATTATCGGTCTTGTTCCAACGATGGGAGCCCTGCACGAAGGCCACCTATCTCTGATCGGTCGAGCGAAAAAGGAATGTTCGCCGCTCATTGCCAGCATTTTTGTCAATCCCAAACAATTCGGTCCGAAGGAAGATTTTGCGAAATACCCGAGGGCGTTTGAGAGCGACAGTGAAAAACTAAAGCAGGCCGGTGTGGATGCCTTGTTCGCTCCCGATGCCGGGGAAATCTATCCGAAGGATTTCTCGACTTACGTCCATGTGGAAGGTCTAAGTGAGCGGCTCGAGGGGCGATCGAGGCCCGGGCACTTTCGCGGCGTCGCGACCGTTGTGATAAAGCTCCTGCAGATCGTGCAGCCGCATCGCGCGTATTTTGGCAGAAAAGACGCCCAACAGGCGCAGCTCGTGACGCAGATGGCGCGCGACCTCAACCTGGAGGCTGAAATTGTGGTTAGCCCCATCGTGCGCGAACCCGACGGCCTCGCGCTTTCCTCGCGCAACGTTTATTTAAATCCCGGCGAGCGCGAGGCCGCGACCGTTTTGTATCGTGCGCTGGAAGCGGCCAAGAATGAACTCGCTCGTGGAGTCCGCGATGCGCTGCAATTGAAAGACATGCTTCAGAACACACTGGGTAAGGAGCGCCTGGCGAACGTGGATTACGCAGAAATTGTGGATGCTGAGTCCTTCGAACCGGTCGTACGCGTCAGCAAGGCCTGCTACATCCTTCTCGCTGTATTCATCGGCAAAACCAGATTGATTGACAATCTTTATGTAGAGCCAAAATCACCTGATTCAGATGATTTGGTGTTTCATTTTTAGTGCCCGGTGCGCGACTCCTCCGTGCTTTGGCCATTCCCTCTGCTACAATTTCTCAACAGCTGCAATTTTCAGGTGGAGGTGACGGAGATGAACTTACGCATTCGCGCTTTTATTGCTTCTCTCGTTCTTGTCGTCGTCTCGCCAGGCTTGTTAAGAGCCGGCGGGACCGTTCCGAAAGGCACAGCGATTTCTGTAATCACCGATCAAGCAGTCAGTTCGAAGAACGCCAAAGTCGGGCAGCCGGTAACCGGCTCGGTGGCCAAGGATGTAACTGTGGGCGGCAAAGTTGTAATCCCGAAGGGATCAGCGGTCAAACTAACTGTAAGCGGCGTGCAGGCATCCGGGCGGCTTTCAACACCAGCAAAGCTGTACCTGCACCTTGTCAGCGTGACGGTGAAGGGCAAGGCTTACACCTTCGCCACTAGCTCCACCGGAAGAACCGAGAAGGGCAAGGGCAAGCGGGACGCCGGTTTTATCGGCGGAGGAGCAGCCGGAGGCGCGGCGATTGGCGCGCTCGCGGGCGGCGGCAAGGGCGCTGCTATTGGAGCCGCCGCTGGCGCGGGAGCTGGTACGGCGGGCGCGGCAGCCACGGGAAAGAAGGATATCGAGTTTCCCGCCGAGATGCGGCTTACATTCACCACTCGAACCGACGTGGCCATCCAATAAAGTCGCTTCCTTCGGCAAGACCGGCAAGCATAAAGCCCGTGCAGGATTGCAACTCCATCAGGGAACAGAGAGGCTTCGTTCGGTTGAGTTTTTCTTGCGGCGGTAGAGGCGCTGGTCTGCGGCCTCAATAATCTCCGCAGGGGTTCTTCCGTCATCGGGATAAACACCAATTCCGATACTGACACTGAGCATTGGCTTCTCGAGGTCGGAACGCAGACGCTGCTCGATGCGCTGAGCGACGTGTTCCGCCATTCCCCGATCGGAGTCGATCAGCAGAACGGCAAATTCGTCGCCACCATAGCGCGCGGCCAAATCTGTCGCCCGGCAATGTTCCTTCATGACCGCCGCGAGCCTGCGGAGCGCACGGTTCCCAGCCAGGTGGCCATGAAGATCGTTGATGCGTTTGAGTTGATCCAGATCCAGAAGCAAAAGCGTAAAGAAGTGATGGCTGCGGTCCGCGCGGCGCACTTCCGCTTCGAACCGGTCCATGAATTCGCGGTAGTTGGCCAAACCCGTCAGTCCATCGTGGCGCGCTTGATACAGAGCCTGTTCCTCCGACTTTTTGCGATCGGTGACGTCCACGGCAGCGCCCAGGCATCCGATGATTTGACCGGAAGCGGACCGCAAAGGCCCCACCCGTATCTCCAGCACGGCGCCTCTCCAGGCATATTCAAAGTGGGAGACCTCTCCTTGCAACGCAGAATAATGCTCAGTGATGGGCGTGGCGTGCGGGTCGGCGACTCCCAGAAGCTCACGAACGTCTCGCCCAACGAGGGCTCGCGGGCGAATTTTTGTGATCGGCAGGCCCGTGCCCCAGTGCGTGGAGATCCGCAGTTTCCGATCCGTGGTCCAAAGGAGCCCAGGCACTTGATCCATCAGCAAGCTAAGAGGAGCCTGTTCCGGCGACCACAATGCCTCGTGAGAATCGAGCGCCTGGGCCATTTCGAGGATTCCTTCTGCTTCACCCCGCTCACCTCGAATCACACTGCGACGAACGGCCACAAGAACTCTCGAGGCATTCTTATGCAGCCGCTCTCCCACCTCCAGGCGGTCACCTTGGCCATTGGATGCAGACAGAAAGGATTCCAATTGGGGCGACTCATAAACGGGAAGAAGGCGGCGCAGTGATTGGCCAATCATCTCCCCTTCTACGTAGCCATAAAGGCGTTCTGCCCCCGCGCTCCAAGTCTCAATCGCCCCGTCGGGGGAAATGGTAAGCACGGCATCCTCTGAAGACTTCAGAAGAGCCGCCAGCAGATGCTCAAGGGCCGGTCGATGAGCCATCAAATAATGTGCGTCTTTCAGAACGGGGAGAACGTTCGTTGGGAAGGGCAATTCCTGCTGGCGAGAGGATCGGGCCCGCAGGCAAGTTTGATGATGCGAGTGTTTTCGCATCCTGACCGAGGCAGTTTATCAAGTTTGCTTAGTAGGGCAAGCCTTTGCCGCGAGGAAGCTGCGGGAAAGTAACCACCTGGTGGGCCACTAGACTGAACCACTCTGAAACGCCGCTTCTTCTTCCGCGAGAATGGCCTTGTCAAAGAATCCGGACTAATTTAGTCTTATATTTAGTTGCAAACTATTTGCAAGGAGACGCTTAGGACCGTGTTCATTTACAGGGGTCTGCTTCTGGTTTCTTTCCTTGTTCTGGCTACACTTTCTCTTCCCCATTCCGCGGAGGCTCAAGAGAATCCGTACTTCGTCGCCTACGACCACTATCTCGAGGAGCCCGGGAACCTTGAGGTCGAGTATTTCTCGACGTTCGGCACACAGCGCGGCGGCAACGACTTTCATTCCTATTGGATGGAATTCGAATACGGCGCCACGGCCTGGTGGACCACCGAGTTTTATCTCGACGGCCAAACCACCTTTGGTGGCAGCACCATTTTCACGGGGATTCGCTGCGAGAACCGCTTCCGGCCGCTCAAACGGGAGCACTTCATCAACCCGATCTTGTATGTGGAATACGAACACAAAAGCGGTGCCGACAAGATTTTGAAGGAAGGCGAAGGGCACGATGTGGAGGCAGATTTTCTCACGCCGAATTCCGCAGCCAGGCAGGAAATCATCAACGAGATGGAGCTCAAGCTCATTCTTTCCAGCACGTTCAAGGGCTGGAACTTCACGCAAAACACTCTTGCCGCCAAGAATCTCTCCAACGAGCCCTGGGAATTTGGATACGCCCTCGGGGCCAGCCGCCCCCTGGCTCTTAAGGCCTCCGCGAAACGCTGCGCCCTCTGTCCGCAGAATTTCATTGCGGGCATCGAAATGTACGGCGGGCTTGGTGATCGCTATCATTTCGGCTTGCGAGATACTTCGCATTATGCTGCCCCAGTCCTTGGCTGGAATCTGCCTTCCGGGTGGACGCTGCGAATCTCTCCAGGCTTTGGCCTGAACGACAATAGCCACCAGTTCCTATTGCGCTGGGGCGTGTCGCGGGAAATCAGCGGGTTCGGTTCGATGGTCGGCCGCCTTTTCCGGAACCGCCAATGAGCATTCGCAGAGCTGGCGTATTCGTTTTGGTTCTGGTGATGGCTGCCTTCTTTTTATCCGCGGCCTTCGGGCAAGAAAACACGAACTCGGCAACCAGGCAAAACTCGGGCATCGAATCCGCGTACTCAGAAATTCGCAAAGCTCCGGAAAAGGCGCGAGCCAAACGCAACCCGCTGCAGAAAGATCCCGACGCCGTTGCAGCGGGCCGTATCTTGTTCCAACAGCGCTGTGCGGAATGCCATGGCGACAGTGCGGAGGGCGGCAGGAAAGGGCCGAGCCTGCGCGTTGCTGAAATTCAAAACGCGGAACCTGGCGCGATTTTCTGGATATTAACGAACGGTGTTGTTCGAAAGGGAATGCCCGTTTGGTCGAAACTCCCCGAGCCGCAGCGGTGGCAACTCGTCAGCTTCGTTAAATCGCTCGGCCCTACGCCTGCAAGAACAGACGCGCCGCCAGTCAACGCATCTCACCCGCCCACCGGTTAAGGATTCGATTTCGCGGCTTCGTTGAGGATCATGGCTAGCCGTACGCCCGCTTCAGCAAGGCCCTTTTCCGCGCTCTTGGCCGCTCGGCTCTGGTAGGTTTCATCGACCGTCAAATGCTTCTCGAATTGGCGCTTCCCGATGTGGTTGTTGTCCGAGCAGCCCTTCGGTTTCACGTCTGGTTCGAAGGGAATTTTCACAGAAAACGCGTCATAAACCTCGGTTTCCGCTCGCCCGTGGACTTCCCAAGCCCAGTTGTCCACATGAATGCCTGCCGCTTCCCATGATGCGCTTTCCGCGCGGAATTTCTCGTCAAGTTCGTCCGCATAGCGGTGTGGATTCGAAATCTCCATGTCGCGTTCGACAATTTCCGTATCCCAAATCTGATGCAGATTCGGCGAGTAATCTTCCCGCTCGGGATGCAACGCATTGGGAAGGGGTTCGTGATGAAGATATTTGACTGGAACGCAGTTTCCGCCATTGTCGCCGTTGTTGATGGCGTGCAGCGGCTGGTGCATGTCGCCGACAAAATGGATGAGATAACGGATCGCCTCGGCACGCTTTACCGGATCCGCCGACTTATCTTTCAAAATGGCGCGCTGCTCCTCGATCGCTCGCGTTACGCATCCGTCCGTGCCGCAGTACTCCTCGATCGAGCCTTGATGCTTTCCGCGCGGAATGTCGATGTAATGCCACGGACCATTGTGCCGCTCGTTCCGCACATCGTCCGGCCACGTGGAAGCATCCACCATCAAGTCCGGAGTCGCGTTGCCGCAATAGCGCTTTAGCTTCGGGGCGATGGGGTTTTCACTGAGCAGCTTCTCCACCAACTGCCGCGCCTCCGGCGTCAAATGTTTTTCCGCGATGAGCGCGACGGTTTGATGGCCCTTGCAGCCCCAGGCCCGAGCCGAAGGCGCAACGCCAGAAAACACAGCGAGTGCGCAAGCGAGAATGAAGACCCTCTGTTTCATGATCCAACCTTGTCTGAGATTTCAAGGAGCAAGAGACTATCGTTGAGGCCTCAGTCGCTCAACCATCGCCCGATAGGCTTCCACGATTCGGTATGATCGCAAATCACCCGCAACGTCGCCGTAATGGGAATTGCCAGAACGAGGCCCATTCCGCCCCACACCCAGCCCCAGAAAAGCAGCGACACGGTAATCGCCACTGCATTCAGGCGCACGCGCCGGCCCACCAATTTCGGCGCAACGAGATTCAACGCCAGAACATGAATCGTGATGAGCACGGCCGCAATGAAAGCGAATTGCCCAAAGCTCGACCATTTGATTAGTGCGATCAGAAATGCCGGAAGCCAGGCCAACACGGCGCCAATGTACGGAACCATGTTCAGCAGCCCGGAGACAATGCCCGTCAGGATCGGAAACTCCATCCCCAGCGCCCAGAAAAACAGGCTGCTCGCGGCAATCACCAACAGTGTCACCACGGTCATGCCCGCCAGGTAATCGCGCAGAACGTCGCGCACATCCTCGAGGGTCTCTTTGATTTGTGTGCGGCGCGAGACGGGAAAAAGCTGCAGCGTTCCGTGCCACACCTGCCGCTTTTCCGCCAGCATGAAAAAAATCAGGAACGGCATGAACGTGACTTCGAGAAACAAGGCGTACAAGGAACCTATCCCGCGGAGGATTAGAGGTTGCAAGACGCTCGGTCCCCGCGATGCCGTCGCTGACGCGGGGACTCCTTCCGCAGGCGCAATTTGTGAGACTTGGCCTTCGATTCCTTGAATCTTGCCCTGTACCGCCACCGCCACGCGCTGTAACTGCGCGCTATACTTGGGCCAGTCCGCCGCGAAGTCAGCGACTCTGTTCCAAAGCCCGTAGCCCGCCGCGCCCAACACCGCGCTAAGAACCAGCACCATCACCATCGCGCCCAGCGTGCGTGGAAGCCTAAGTCTTTCCAGGAATTCGACCGCCGGATCGAGGAAATACGCGAGAAGAATCGAGAACAGGAGCGTAATCACCACTCCCGCCGCGTAGTAAAGGAAAAGCAGAATGATGGCAGCGGCGATCACACGCGCGCTGAAGCTGGACACGGTGAGACGCACTGCAGATGGCGGCGTTTGAGTAGCGGACACACGCAGCTCCGACCGTACAAGGTAGCACATCCCCGGGAAAAGCTTATCGGATGAGGCGCTTACTTGTTTCGATGCCGCGTTCCTCGAACGGTCTACAAGTCCCACTTGACTTGCTCGTTTATCGCAAAGAGTTGTCCTCCGCAGCGCGGGGCTAAAGCGTCCTAGTGCCTGTGTTAAACTTTTGGAGTTGTCCTCAGGAATGCAGGCCGCTGCTGCAACCCTTTCGCTGCCGCGACCCGTGGGAGAAACATCTCTCTTTCATGGCCAAAGAACTTTTCGGAACCGACGGCATCCGCGGTACTCCCGGCACTCCGCCCCTCGATGACGCCACGCTTTACGCCACCGGACGTTCTCTAAGCGGTTACCTCAAGCGCGAACATGGTTCCGCACGAGTCCTCATCGGCATGGACACGCGGGAATCTGGCCCGCATATCGCGTCTGTTCTTGCCGCAGGATTAACGCAAGCCGGAGCATCCGTGGCATTCGCTGGAGTCATCACCACGCCCGGCGTCGCCTGCCTCGTACGGCAGAACGATTTTCAAGCCGGCGTCGTGATTTCCGCCTCGCACAATCCGTTTCAAGACAATGGCGTGAAGCTTTTCTCGCACGCCGGCATGAAATTCCCCGACGCCGTTGAGGAGGAGCTCGAGGCGGACATTTTCAAACATCGTGGGGAAGCAGCGCCAAAGAATCTGCCACGTCTCGCCGCCGATGAGTCGCTCGACACCGAATATCTGAAATTCCTCCGAAGTAAGTCGATCCCGCGCGCTAGTTTGAAAGGCTTTCGAATCGTTCTTGATTGCGCGAACGGCGCCTCCTACAAGCTTGGCCCGGAATTGTTTCGTTCGCTTGGCGCCGACGTTGTCGCCATGAGTGTTTCGCCGGACGGCCGAAACATCAACGCGGCCTGCGGCTCGCTTCATCTGGAGGGTCTGCAGAAACGCGTCGTCGAGGAAAAAGCGCGATTGGGCGTGGCTTTCGACGGGGATGCCGACCGCGCGCTCTTCGTCTGCGAAACGGGAAAAGTAGTGAACGGCGATGGCGTCTTGCTGGCCGCCGCGCGCTTCCTGAAATCGCAGAAACAGCTCAAGGGCAACCGTGTCGTCGCCACTTCCATGTCCAATCTGGGACTTGAGCGCATTCTCGCGCAGGAAGAAATCACCTTGGCCCGCGCCGCTGTGGGCGATCGCTACGTGCTCGAAGAGATGCTGCGCAGCGGCAACATTCTCGGGGGCGAACAGTCAGGCCACATCATTTTTCTAGACGACAGTCCTGCGGGCGATGGCCTGCTCACCGCTGTGAAAATCGCTTCGCTGGTTTCGATGCACGGAAAGATCGAATCGCTTGTCGAAGGCTTGAAGGATTACCCGCAGCAAATCGTCAACGTAAGAGTGCGCTCCAAGCCACCGCTCGATTCTCTGCCCGAAGTTTCCCTCGCCCTCGCCGAAGCGCAATCCGCCCTTGGCGAGAATGGCCGCATCGTGCTTCGCTACTCCGGCACGGAGCAGCTCGCCCGCGTCATGGTCGAAGCCGAACACGAAGCTGACGTTCAACGCTTCACCCAGTCCCTTGCCAACGCGGTCCGCTCCTCTATCGGCGCCTGAGAGCTACAGCTATTCTTAGGCATTTTCGTAAGCTGCTGCACGGGAACCTTTCTCCCGGATTGGTTTCTATCTATTTGTATCTCTGACGTTCATTTGTTCAGAGCTCATTTTGGCTCAGAGGAGAGTTATGCCTGCTGCTTTCATTGCATGGTCTCGACTGCTCAAAGGGGTCTTCCTTGGGTTGTCCATTCTCGTTGGACTCTATCTATTCACATTTGCCGTCTCCCGAATGGTATTGAGTTCTCTTTTTCAGGGTATTGAGACCCAAAGAGCCACGGGCCTCAGTGCCATGGTCCCGGCCGCATATTCGATTCTGCCCGCTTACCAGTCCGCCGAAGGACTCTTACAGGCCGGGGGAATCAACGTTGTCCGTGCCGTGAGTCTCGCGCTCGAATCGCCACGCCTTGAAATTGCCGAATCGCGCTTGACGGAAGTCACCCAAGAATCCGGCGGTTTCCTTGATGAATTCAAGATCCGTCGTCAGTCCAGTAAATCCTCGTGGCTGGAAGCGAGGCTACGCGTTCGCGCCGATACCTTGGATTCGACCCTTAGAAAGATCCGCTCCCTAGGCGACATGGAGCAAGAGACCGAGTCGAGCGAGAATACATACGCAGAAAAAGAGTCCTTAAATGCTCAACTAGAATCCAAACGCGCGGAACTGAAGCGGCTAAATGATATCGTTAGTCACCGTTCCGGTTCGCTTAGCGACACGGTCGCCGCTGAAGAGAAAATCTCCGAACGCCGCAGCGAACTCAATGACCTCGAAAAAAGATCGAAGAAGCTTGAGTCTCGCGTCGAATATGCTTTGGTGGAGATTCAAATCATCGAACGCTATCAAGCGCATCTTGATTTGCGCACTGCATTAACTTCGTCCGACCTTCGAAACTCCCTTATCGAGGGTATTGAGGGCGTAATCTTGTCTCTCGGGGCGGTTCTTGGCTTTCTCCTACATTACGGACTCGCGCTGTCCGTCTGGATTGGAATCCTCTACTGGCCCTCCCGCAGTCTCTGGCGCCGTTATCGCCGCGAACACCCGATGACTTCATCCAGCGGCGCGTAAAAGCCGTTTCTGCGGGCCTCTGCGTCTCTGCTTTATCTTTATCTTATTTTCCTTGCTCTGGGTGGGAACTTTTGGGGCGCTCGCGACATTACCGTTAGTGAAGGTCCCAGGCGGCTCACGATGCAAGACGCATTGCCGGCGTTCGTTCTAAACTCGGATACTCTTCCGCGAAAACCCATGCGCGAAACGCCCGCCAACTCAACCGAATCTGAAGCGCAGGAAGAGCCACAACGGCCTGGCCCGAGCGACGAGCGGCTCATGCTCGCTTTCACGCAAGGCTCCTCGGAAGCTTTCACGGAGCTTTTTCACCGTTACAAACGGCCGATATTCGGCTTCTTCTGTCGCCGCGTTTCTGATCCCGCCAACGCCGAAGAGCTTACCCAGGAAACGTTTCTCGCCCTGCTCCGCGCCGCGGCCCGGTATGAACCTCGCGCCCTCTTCCGCACTTACCTATACGCCATTGGCTTCAAGATTCTGCGCGCCCACCGCCGCAAGGCCGCCTTTCGTGCCGTCTTCCTAGGCCACCGCAACGCGTTTGCGGATCCCTCCAAACAAGATACAACGGAATCCGGCCTTTGGGTCCGCCGCGCGGTCGAGAAACTCGACCCTCTCGACCGCGAAATCGTCATGCTCCGGGAATTCGAACAACTCAGCTACGCGGAAATCGCCGACCTCTTGCAGCTCCCGCTGAACACCGTCCGTTCCCGTCTCTTCCGCGCCCGCACCGCGCTCCGCGATTTGCTTGAGCGGTCGGCATCAACGGTCTCAAGCAAAGCAACCGCGGCCAAGTCTGCCGATTCGGACGCACGCGCGGCCGATCCCGGCGCGCAGAAAGGGTATCGCTTATGAATGCCGCAGCGCATCCCGTTGCTCCCGAAGAAGTGATGGCCTTCCTCGACGGCGAACTCTCCGCCGACAGTATCTCTTCGGTTGCGGCGCACGTAAACGAATGTACACAATGCAGCCAGATTCGAGACTCGCTCCGTCACGCTCTTCAATCTCTTACCGCTTGGACCGTGCGTGATGTGCCCTCCGATATACAGCAGCATGTGCTAAATAGCTCGACCGCCGGTAAGAATCTTGTTGAGGATGGATTTGCTCCGTCTTGGCGAAGGTTTGCGAGTCGCAAAGCGGCGCTGGCTTCCGCGGTATGCTTTGTGGTTCTGCTAGTTTTCTTTGGTCTTAGTTCGACGAGGTACGACAAGTCGATTTCTAGAATTGCAACACATACTAGAATTGCAACACAGCAGGACATCCCCGTAGACAACGCCGCACCGATGGCGGCCCCCAGTCGCGTTCCTCTCCGCGAGCATGGCCGAAACTCAGTCGATAGCCAATACTATGTGCACAGAATACCTTTCCAGGAACGACCCGTCCCCCCGTCCTCGGATGCCGGGATACTCTCGCCAATGATCGCTCGCACTGTTTCACTCTCCATCGTTGTGAAAGACTTCGACGCGGGGCGCGCTTCGCTTGATGCCATCCTGGCGCGGCACAATGGTTACGCTGCAAGCCTTAACGTTAGCACGCCGCAAGGTTCTGCACTCACGCTGCAAGCTTCACTGCGCATCCCCACACCGCAACTTGTATCCGCGCTAAGCAAATTGAAGGCTCTCGGCCGTGTGGAAAACGAGAATCAAAATGGCGAAGAAGTCACGCAACAGCATGCAGACTTGGTCGCGCGATTGAAAAATTCCCGCGAGACCGAACAGCGGCTGCAAGATGTTCTTCGCACGCGCACGGGAAAAGTTAAGGATGTTCTTGAAGTCGAAGAGGAGATCGCTCGCGTGCGCGGCGAAATCGAGCAGATGGAGGCAGAGCAAAAAACCTTGGAGCATCGCGTCGAGTTTGCCACCATCGACCTGAAGCTCGCCGAAGAGTACAAGGCCCGGCTCAACACACCGGCGCCTTCGTTGCTGATGCAACTCCGCAATGCCGCCGTCAACGGCTTCCGTAATGCGTTCGAGAGTCTCCTGGCCTTGGTTCTTTTTCTCGCTGAGTTCGGCCCCAGCCTCTTGCTTTGGCTGGCTCTATTGGGCATTCCTGCACGGCGGCTTTGGAAACGCTATCGCCGCGCCCAATCGCTCGGGTCCCTGGCAGGAGCCTGAACTGTGGCAAGCGCGTGTGGTTCGGGCAGATACTACCCCTGCCACTTCACTCAAGCAAAGTTACATCCCCAATTCCAGGGTTTGAGAATAACGATATTGCGAATTCCAGCGTTCTCAAGTAAAGCCCGCAACGCAACAATCTTCTTGAATTGCTCCCAAAGAATGTAGATAGCACGGCAAGTTCCTGTGGGATTCTGTAGGCTCCTCTAAGGCAAGGGAATGTTCATCTATCACTTTTCTTTGACTAACCCCTGTGCTTTCAATCATCTCCACAGGTTTTCCATAAACATTAAACACGTGGCAACGGACTTGCACCTCTCTCCACAACTTACAAAGATTGGCTTCCCGGGGTGGCCGGAACCGATCCTCGACTCGGTTACCGGTTTAGGGGCGTCAATTATGAAGAAGGGGGCTTGCACCGGCCCCCTTTTTCGTTTTTGGGA
>Ga0075426_10001551_pt1 | contig 16375 bp, 12 predicted proteins | sample SoiMethybrSBSTD5_FD_75304 | JGI IMG/M metagenome (GOLD analysis project Ga0075426, IMG submission 75304) | Bulk soil microbial communities from a Populus tree surrounding site in Tennessee, USA - Soil MetaG P. TD hybrid SBSTD5 | ecosystem: Environmental > Terrestrial > Soil > Tree plantation... | reverse complement strand
CCTCGACACCTTGCTGCGGATTCACGTCGCCCCCGGATTCATCGCGTCGGCGGACCTGATCACCCGCTTCGCGGCGCAGTCGGACTTCGCCAGCGATTCCTGCGTGCGGAGGGCAGGGATTGATCCGGCGACCGGCGGGCGCTACCTGGAGGAGATCGCCTTCGAGGTCGTCTCGACACAGAGCGAGGCGAAGGCGGTCGAGAAGGCCAAGGTGATGCACCAGCGCGGCGTACGGCGGATCTTCGGGCTCTGGGTGAAAGGCCGCCGGAGGGTCTGCGAGTGGTCCGCCGAGAGCGGAAACTGGCGTCTGTTGGATGAAGGATCTCAGATCGAGGATCCATGCCTGGCGACGCCGCTGCCGGTCAAGGCTCTGCTCGATGCAGCGCTGGTCCGTAGGGCGGTGGTCCAAGCCCTGGAGAGCCAGGGCGAGCCGGCGATCCAGGAGCTGAAAGCGGCGGCGGAAGCCAAGGGCATCGCCGGGTCCATCCTTGATGTCTTGGAGTCGCGAGGGATCGCTTTGAACTCGGCCCAACGGGAGGAGATCCTGGGATGTGCCGACGTCGAGCGCTCGAGACGGCAGTTGCGTCGGGCCGCCATGGCCACCTCGGCCGCCGAGGTCACGACAGTGGCCTGAACACCCTCAAGTCAGCGAAGCGGGGTGGCGCCTGAGGCCCCGGAGGGGTCAGCAGATTGTAGCCCGGGGTCAGAGCGCAGCGGCGACCCCGGGTCAGAGAGAGAAAGATCTCCAAGCCCCAGCGGGGCGGCAGAAAATTCGGCAGGGAATGGGTTTGCTGTTGCCTCAACTGCCGCCGAGTGTGCGCCGCAGGCGTGCGAGCTCCTCTTCCAACGCTCGACTTCTCTTCTCGGCGGCGGCGGCTTTCTCCTCAGCCTGGCGCCGCGCCTTCTCGATTTTCGTTCGTGCGGAGCAAGGGAACGCAGTCACGGCATTGGAGCACCTCTCGGGGCCGCTCGGCTCCGGCCGCCATGGCCGGCGAGGGCGCACCCCTCGGGAGGAAGTGTCCACTTGGGTGGACGTCGCGCCCCCGAGAAGGACTGGAGCCTACCTGGAAAGAGCTGAGTGGATCGAGGCGGTGGTGATCGCCGTGTATGGGTGACGATGGGGCGTGCGAATAGCGCCTGTGCTGCCCCTCTGTGACAGCGATTCGGAAGGGTGCAGCGGTTGGCTACGAAGAGGGTGGCACATGTTCGGGGCACCTAATCCGGCAGGGCGAAAGGGGTGGCAAAGGGGTCCCTGCTCTGCGCTTCTAGCTACGAGGCCTTGGTCGACCCACGTTCTTTGACACGGCATGATGCATAATGGCGGGGAATGAGGACCCTAATTGAGGCCAACAACTGACGAAATCGAGCCCGGTCGCCAAGAGACGGCTTCTCAAGGAACCGTTACCGGCCGATTTGAAGAGTGGACGCAGGGCAGGCTCGTCTCCTCGCTTGGCACGAACAGCGGAGCCCCCAAGCTCCCATTCCAAGACTGGCGACACTTTAAGGAGGCGTTTGCACCCGAGCTGGTGGCCCGAGCTGTTGCAGAGAGCAAAATTCCTGTCAAGAGGTGCTTAGATCCTTTCGGCGGCTCTGGAACTACTGCGCTGGCTTGCCAGTTTCTCGGTGTGCACCCAATAACGATCGAGGTCAATCCTTTTCTGGCCGACCTAATTGAAGCAAAACTCTCTCATTATGACGCCGATAGGCTCACTAGGGACTTCGTAGATGTAGTCAGGTCAGCCAGGAGAAGCTCGGTCGAGCCAGCGATCAGGTTCGATTGGCTGCCTCCAACCTTTCTCGAGCCCGGCGTGAGTGGACGATGGATCTTTGACATCTCGGTGGCCCAGCGCATTTCCGCCCTGCTTCAAGCAATCGACAGCCTAGCAAACACCCTTCATCGACGCTTATTTCGCGTCCTATTGGGCGGCATTTTGGTCTCGGTTAGTAATGTCGTCGTCAACGGAAAGGGAAGGCGGTACAGGGGAGGCTGGAAAAGCCGGCGCTGTGAACCGGAGACAGTCGACAAGGCCTTCTCTGACGTCGTCCACCGAGCAATCATTGACCTGCGCTCTTACTCCGATAGGCCGTGGTCAGGGTTTGAACTTCTTCGCGGCGATAGTCGCCGCCTCCTCCGGCTTGGTGCGCCGGCTGACCTTGCTATCTTTTCTCCGCCATACCCCAACTCCTTTGACTATACTGATATCTACAACGTTGAGCTGTGGGCTCTTGGTTATCTCCGAAGCAGCCAGGAGAATACCTCCCTTCGGAACTCGACCCTCTGTTCCCATGTACAGCTTAAAAGGGAATTCCCGGCGGCGCCACAGGGATCCTCAGCTCTGACAAGCCTGACGGAGCAACTGCGCGGGTTACGGAAGCGGCTCTGGAGCCCCTGGATACCGGAGATGATAGGTGGATATTTTTACGACCTTGCCGGTATTCTGCGCAGCATTTACAAAACCTTGACACCATCAGGGAATGTTTGGATAGTCGTTGGAGACAGTCGATATTCCGGTATTCAAGTGGACACAGCTGAGATTCTCTCAGAGCTTGCCCTGGATACTGGCTACGAAGTCGAGAGCATCGAGCCCTTCCGCTCGATGAGAGCGTCAGCCCAGCAGGGAGGCCGCCCTGAGCTCTCAGAGTCAGTTGTCAAGTTGAAGAAACCTAACGTCGCTTGGCGAAGGCGGCGCGGTATAGCTTTGAACTCGCAAACAGGAACCAATGCTTCAAGACGACGTCCTGCGCGGTAGCTAAGACACGCACATGATCGAAGCAGGATTCCCCTGAATCGGTTGTGCGCATATCAAAGCAGCATAGGGCTGCGCCTCTGGCGCCCTTGTCGGCCTTGTAAGCGGCAGCCTGCTTAACTCCCTCCTCAACCCAGTCGCAGGTTCGCTTCGCGGAGATTGATTTGCCTGAGCTGGCAAAACTGCGAAGTACTTTGAGCTCAAGGATGGCGATCCTGGTTATTATGCTCCGATCCGCTGGATGGTGCTCTTCGATTTCAAGATCTACTCGCCCAGGTATCGATGATTGTTCGTGGCGTGGTGTGCAGGTCGGAAATGCAGTAAGGATGCCCACAATCAGTAATCCCTGAATCTTTTCCTCCGCGTCCTTAATCGGATACCATCTCGAGCTGTCTTGCCAGAGGGTAATGCCGTGAGCCTGTGCAGTCGGGGTAATGAGGTACCGGCGGTACACTTCGTCTACCTTCTCAAGAATCTGACCCAGAGATATACTCGCTGAAGCGAGGGAAAGAAGTCGACACTCGTCCGGCGCGTTTAGGCCCAATGGATAAAGCCGAACATGTGGAGCAGCCACCCTCGGATCGAATACGATGGTTGGGACATCACCTAGCAGCAGTATATCTGTCACGAAACGAAATACCGCGTCATCATCCGCGAACTCTTCCAGGGGAAGAAAATGACCAGATACAACGGCGGCACTCATAAACCATAAACGCCCTGTCAAACGCTCCAATCCGTTGTCCAGCATCGGAATGCGCCTCGGAGGGGAGGAGGAGAGGTTCGCCTGAGGCACTGGATGCAGGAGGAACACCGCAGGTTGGGCAAGGTCAGAGTCGCTGCCCATTGTAATGGCTCTTCTGCGCACCAACTGCACAATACCCGAGAGGAAACGCACTTCTGGCGGTAGGCCCGCGTCAGCTCCGATGCCTGCGTTCTCGTGCGAAGTGTGCGCTAGCTCGGCCGCGGCCCATGGCCCAAGTGATTCGTAATCCTCAGTGACCGCCATGTAACCTCAGACGGAGATGACGCACGTAGAAGTGGAGTTTCTCTCCCAGTGTTGCCTGCGAAGCGCCAGGCAACAAGCGCTCAAATCTTCGTGCTGCGTTGGCACTGAAGTTTAGGTTGCGCCACTCTCCAAAATCGACCACGTTTCCCACATCAATGAGGGGGTCGGAATAGGTAGCATCCTCCATGGTCGCCCGCTGGAGCTCTTCATCGCTAAGCGCGGATAGGGCGTAGGCAAGCTCTTGAATGAAGCTGCTCGTTTCGGATTCGGCTGCAAACTGTCGAGCGATACGAAGAATTGGACCTGCGGCAGTACGATTAAGACGGTAGGAGCCCTCCAGGTGCCATCGATTGAATTCATCAAGTGAGTATCCAAGGTTTGATATCAGGGTAACGCCCATGCCGACCAAACGATCAAGGTCCCGTTGCAGGGCGGGGTAAAACGGACCGCGACGCAGCTTAAGAACCTTTCCCTCTTGGGTTGGCATATCCCAAACGGGTGCGAGAACGTTCGCCAGATAGGCAAACGTATGGAGTTGCGCGATTGGTAGCGGTACCAGACCTGCATTCTCTGCGCAATCTAGGAGCATCAAGAGCCGGAGGCGACGTCGGGCTTCGGCGTCATCCTCCCTAGGATTCTGATCATCATCAAATCCCCTATTAGGCAACTTCATATTGAGGTTCCTGGACGCAGAAGTTTATCGCGAACGCGGGCATATTCGTCCTTCTGCTCTCGCACTGCAGCTGTAGGAGCCGCAATTTCAAGGAGGTCGACGACCTCGAAGCCGGCCCCCCTCTCAAGGGTCTTCTGGATCAAGCCGGGAATCAAGCTACCTTCGACCAAGTTAGAGGTAATAATTAGTCTGTTGTTAGGCGACCGCACCGAGAATTGAGATAAAGCAGTTGACGCACGATCTACGAATACTGCGTCAAGCGACGACTCGGGCGCGTCAATAACTAAGCTCCCTGGGCCATCAAAGCTTGCCACCTCCATCAAGGCGATCCTGAAAGCCACGTCGATAAATTCTCGTTGACTTTCTGATACTTGCTCTGGCCCCGTTCTCCTGACTGGCGAGCTGAAGTCAGCACCTGTCATATCGAGTGCGAAGGCGGGAAAGTCGATCAGCGTCCCTGTCTCACCTAGGCGATATCTCTGCGGAGACCAAACCAGTCGGCAGTCCTCAAGGAGGAAATCCCTGGCAGCTTCGTTGAACGCTGTCTTTATCTCCTCAGCGTGCTCGACAAGCTTAAGGTTCATCTCGCCGATAAAGTCGCGGAATGCGTCGCGCTTCGACTTCAACTCTTGCCGCCAAACAGCAAGGCGGCTTCGCATGATTGAGATCTCGGAGTGTTGCTCATGCAAGGCGGCGTCCTCGGGAGGAAGCCGGTTGATTAGAGTTTCGATCCTCTCAGAACGAGTCGTAATTTCGATGCTAACTCTTGTAAGGTCGGAATCCAGGAGGCGGTAGCGACGATCTTCGACTTCTAGCCCACGAGTTGCTTCCGACAATTCTTTGTCGAGCTTGCCCAGGCCAGAGGCCGCTCGCTTTACTCGCTTGTCAGCCAGTTCTGGAGCGGTGATCAGTCGTTCGCTGGCGGAGAGATCGGTGCCGCAGATAACGCACCGCATGCGGTCGATGCGTGAGGAATATCTTGCGGCTACCTCAGGCACAGTATTTCCACAAGCTAAACACTCGTCCTGAGTGAGGAGCTGGGCAAGGATGAACCTTGCGGTTTCCGACAACGTTGGATAACGAGCCTCAATGGAGATCAGTTTTGCCCGCTCGAATTCGCGGTAGCGCGTCTCTCGCTCCTGTTCAACAGTAAGAAGCCTCAAGCGCGCTTGCTGCCTAACCTCGTCAACCTCAATCAGTTCGGACTCAAGCTGCTCCCGCTTAAGAGTCGCGACTTCTTGCAAGTCCTGAAGTGTTGTTAGCTCGGTTCTGACTGCGGCGCTATCGGCCGTTTTTTGTTCGTACTCTTCCAACTTGTGCTGTGCCTGAAACAGGACAGCGCTGAAATTACGCGTCTTGCTGTCGAGCATAAGGATGGCCCGTTCGTCCTGAGTCCATTTCCTTGCAGAGTCTGGTGAAAGGAAGAGGAAACGAAGGATCTGGCGTTGAGCGGAGGAGTCCCACACCAAGGCCTTTCTGTCCTCGAAGTAGAAAGTTAAGTGACGGAGGAGGAGTATCCAGTCGAAGAAGGTCGAGATGCCGGCCAGCCGAGGTATTTGAATCTGGAACGACTCCTTTTCTTCAGGTGGTAGTCTGTTCTCGTCGACCACAAACATCGTCAGCGAGAGGTCTCGCAAGCGTCTTTCGAGAACCACAGAGTTAGGGCCGAGCTTGACTGTTAGGCGCGCTATTGCGTTGCGAGCACGATCAACGACGCGATTCGCGAACATGCCGCGACTTTTCGGACGCAGCGGTATGGGCTCGGGCCGAATATTGCCGAGATCGCCCCGGTCCGCCAAGCCGGGAAGGTCGTAGGGGCCGGTTAACATCCTATATAAGAGGGTGACGAGCGTAGTCTTACCGAGGCCGTTCGCCCCTATCATGAGAGTGAGACCTGGGGGAAATACTACGTGCAGTCCCTCTTCTCTGCCGTCAGCCCCGGGGAAGAGTCCATAACCGGTTATGTGGAGGTGCTCGAATATGGGAAAGTTAGTCATGGCTCTCGTCATGCTCTGCTGGGTCTTTTCGCCGCCCTTGCTGGCCGAGTAGTATGCATCTCTACAGTGTAGCGATAGCTTAGCGTGTTTCCCGCTTCTAGTCAATGACTGGTTTGATTTGGCCGGCGGACGACTCGCGCCTACGGCTACCCGATCGGAGTGGTAGTAGCTCTTTTCGAGGCAACGACCTCAGGAGAAACGCCCAGGCTTGGCCAGACTTCTTTGGCGGTGCCTACTGTATGGAAGTGTATCTCGCCAAGGGAGCACTCCCTGGAACTCCAATTCTATGGCGTAGCGCTTGACTTCGTTTTGGTCGTTGGGGCGGTGGTTTCGGGCGGCTCGGAGGTGCCGAGGTCCCAGGCGCCAGAGGCTCTCTGCCAGAGGTAGGCGGTGGCGTTGGAGAGTGTGCTTCCAGGCTTGGCGTCGTCTACGATCCCTCTGTCATCTTCGTGCCGTCCGCCTCCTGAAGGACGGCTTGCTGGAGCCGGCGCCGGCGTCGCGGCGACGAGCGCGCGCGGCTACACAACGCGGCGGTGCTCGCCCGCTGCATGATCCGGCTGATTCAGCGCGCGGCTCGTCTCGTCCGCTGCAGGGCCTGCACGGACTCTGGCATGCCTCGACGGTCCGCTCCATGAACTTCGCTGGTCCAGCGCGCTGCTCCGATCGTCTTCTGCTTGATCTGCACTGGTCTGCGCGTAGCACCCGCCCGAGGCGCCTGGCACCTCGGGCACGGAAAACCTCACCCCCTGCTCCCTCTCCCATCGCACCCCCACCGACCGGGAGAGGGGGAACGGAGGGCCGGCCGTGCGTGCTAGCATCCTCTCATGAGAGCTCGTGTGTAGTTGTGACGTCCGTGGTGAGTTATCTTACGGCCAGGCCGAGCCGGGACGTCGTCGCGGCAGGCCACCAACAGACCTCGCTTGACTGGTGGGAGCACCGGCGGAAGGACTTCGATCTTGTGGCCTCACTTCTCGTCCTCAATGAATCTCGCCTCGGGGACCCGCTGGGAGATCCACAATGAAGAACGATCCAATTGTCGAGGAGCTGGATCGGCTCCGTGCTGAGCAGATGGAGAGCTATCACTTTGACTTCGAGGCTTTCTATCGGGATCTGAAGGAGCAGGAAAGGCTGTCGCCGCAGCCGATCCAGGCTCCGCAAGTGTCGTCGCCGACGGGTGCGCGAGTGGGCTCGGCGGGTCGTTATACGGCTCGGCGGTGAATCGCGGAGGGTCTGCGAGTGGTCCGCGGAGAGCCGAAGCTGGCGCCTGCTGGACGAAGGTTCCCACATCGAGGATCGATGCCTGGCGACGCCGCTGCCGGTGAAGGCTCTGCTCGATGCCGCATTGGTTCCCAGGGCGGTGGTCCGTGCCCTGGAGATCCGGGGCGAGCCGGCGATCCAGGAGCTGAAAGCGGCGGCGGAAGCCAGGGGAGAAGCCAGGGGCATCGCTGAGTCCATCCTCGATGTCTTGGAGGAGCGCGGGATTTCCGTGAGCTCGGCGCAACGGGAGGAGCTCTTGGGTTGTTCCGACATCGACCGCTCGAAACGGCGGTTGCGCCGGGCCGCCGTGGCCACTTCGGCCGCCGAGGTCACGGCAGTGAACTGAGCACCCTCCACCCGGCCTCCCTCCCACATGCACTCACGCCTTCCCGGGAGATGGGAGGCCCTCACCTCCGGCCCCTCTCCCGCGTTCGGGCCAGGTTCTTGGCGTTGACACCCGCTCATTCCGCAGTTGGAGTGACCCGTTCCCCGATTCCGGTCGCCCCATCCGCGGTTCGAGACACTCCATCCGAAGTTCGAGACACCCCATTCGAAGATAGAGACACTCCATTCGAGGTTCGAGCCACTCAAACCGAGGTTTGAGCCTCTCAATTCCAGGTTTGAGCCTCTCAATTCCAGGTTTGGGCCTCTCAATTCGAGGTTTGAGCTACTCAATTCCAGGTTGGGGTGTCTCAATTCGAGGTTGGGGTGTCTCAATTCGAGGTTGGGGTGTCTCAATTCGAGGTTCTAGTGTCTCAATTGGCGGCTGGAGCGTCTCAAACCGCCCTATTTACGGGTCGAGCGGCTCGAGAGCAGAGGCGCCCCCGGACATCACAACGTACCGCCATCAGGAACGGTCGCCACAGGCGCCTGTCGACCTTGGTCTCGGATTGCGGGATGCCGTCGAGGTTCGGCCTTGTCTGGTCGAACCTGCTCATGTCAGAATCTAGAAAAGCAACTCGTTAGTGCGCCAGAGGCCCCTTCCCCCCTGGAAGGGTCGGGAAGGGATCGAGGGGTTGCGGGGGGAGACGCCTTGAGAAGGTCTCGATCACTATCGCTGAGCCTGGTCTGCTTGCTGGCCGGCCTGTTGACAGCGCTTGCGCCCGCGGCGGCGGCGCCCCGCCCGGCGACCGCTCCAGGCGACAGTCCTGCAGCGGCCCTGCGCGGCAACGACCGCGTGACGCTGCCGGGGCACATCCATCCCCTCGCCCGGGCGGAGAACGACATCGGCCCGGCTGACCCGGACCTGCCCATGCGGCGCATCGTCCTGGCCCTGCGGCAGCGGTCCGGCGCCGAGGGCGAGCTGCGCAGGCTGCTCGCGGAGCAACAGAACCCCGCGTCGCCGAGCTATCACGCATGGCTGACCCCTGAAGAGTTCGGCCGGCGCTTCGGCCTGGCGAACGATCAGGTCGACGCGGTCGCCGACTGGATCCGGAGCCAGGGCTTCACCATCGACCAGATCGCGCGCGGGCGCGGCTGGATCGAGCTCAGCGGCACGGTAAGCCAGGTGGAGCAGGCCTTTCATACGACGATCCGCAACTTCAGCGTCGACGGGACGGTCCATCGCGCCAACTCCCTGGAGCCCTCCATCCCGCGTGCGCTTGCCCCCTTCGTCGCCGGGATCGCGTCGCTGCACGACTTCGTGCATGCGCCGCTCGCGCGGCGCTGGAAGAAGCTGACGCCGGCGGACCAGATCTCCGGCCAGAACGTCATGGGGCCCGGCGACTTCGCCACCATCTACAATGTCAACCCTCTCTATGCCGCCGGCCTCAAGGGCGCCGGCGTGAAGATCGCGATCCCCGGCCGCAGCGATCTCGTCCTCGCCGACGTTCAAGCCTTCCGCAGCTACTTCGGCCTGCCCGCGAACGATCCGGTGATCGTGCACAACGGACCGCCGCCGGGCGATCTCGGAGGCGGCGAGGAGGTCGAGGCGGATCTCGACGTGCAGTGGTCCGGCGCGGTGGCGCCGCAAGCGACGATCGACTTCGTGGTCTCGGCCACGTCCTTTCCGAACGACGGTTTCACGCTCTCGGCAGCCTTCATCGTCGACAACGCCCTGGCGCCGATCCTGAGCGCCAGCTTCTCGACCTGCGAGCTGATCGACACGGCGTCGAGCCTCGACTACTTCAATGCGCTGTGGGGCCAGGCCGCCGCCGAGGGGATCACCGTGCTGGTGGCCTCGGGCGACGTCGGAGCGCCGCAATGCTACGGGATGGCCTCGGTCTCCGGCCTCTGCTCGACGCCGTACAACGTCTGCGTCGGCGGCACCATGTTCGTCGACACGCCGGCCGCCTCCTGGTGGTCGCCCACTCCCGACCCCGTGACCAAGGCCTCCGCCCTGTCCTACATCCCGGAGGCGGTATGGAACGAACCCGGGTTCGGAGCGACCGGAGGCGGCGCGAGCGCGGTCTATCCCAAGCCCTGGTGGCAGGTGGCGCCCGGCGTTCCGGATGACGGCCACCGCGATCTCCCCGACGTGTCGCTGGCGGCGGCCGGCCACGACGGCCATCTCGTCTTCGTCGGCAACACCCCCTTCGTCGTGGGCGGCACCTCCGCCTCGGCCCCGTGCCTTGCCGGCTTGCTGGCCCTGATCGTCCAGAAGACGGGCAGCGCGCAGGGCAACGCCAACCCCACCCTCTACCGGCTGGGCAACGACCAGTACGCTCACGGCGGTGCCGCGGTGTTCCACGACATCACCTCCGGCGACAACACGTTCCTCGACGTGACCGGCTTCGCGAGCGGGCCGGGCTACGACCTGGCGAGCGGCCTGGGGTCGGTCGACGCCAGCGCACTGGCCGCGGCCTGGACCACGCAGGCGCAACCCGATTTCGCCTTGTCCCTGGACCGGGCCGACGTCGACATGCGGCCTGGCGACAGCTTCTCGCTGACCGTCGGGCTGAGCTCGTTCGGCGGCTTCCAGTCTCCGGTCTCGCTCTCGGTCGCCGGACTGCCGCCGGGTTTCACCGCCACTTTCAGCCAGCCGGTGCTCTCGGGCGCGGGCTCCTCGACGCTCCTGATCGCGTCCACACAATACGCCGCGACCGGGTGGGTCCCGCTCGAGCTGGTCGGTACCGGCGGCGGGATCACCCATTCGCTGCCGATTTACGTCCTGCTCTTTGCAGACTCCGTGACCGACGTCCGCTCTCTGCCCCAGCCGCAGGACGGATTTGTGATGGATCTCACGAACGGCCCTGATGGCGCGATCTGGTGCACCATCGTGGGGGTCAACGGAGCCGCCGACAGGATCGGCCGGATCACCATGGACGGCGCGCTGACGGAATTCCCGATGAACGGGTGCACGAACTTCCAGTGCTTCCCCATTCCCATCACTTCCGGTCCGGACGGCGCGCTCTGGTTCACCGAAGCCAACGGCTACAAGGTCGGCCGGATCACCACGTCCGGAGCGGTCAGCAAGCTCTCGCCCACGCCTGCCGCGCCCAACCAGCTTGGCGGCATCGCACCCGGTCCGGACGGCGCGCTCTGGTTCGTCGAGATCGGGCAGGCGCCAAGGGTGGGACGGGTCACCCCGGAAGGCGCCTTCTCGGTGTTCCCGCTGCCCGCATCCGACCAGCTCCCTGCCGGTTATTCCTTGTTCCCCAGCATCGCCGCCGGCGCGGATGGCGCGCTCTGGTTCACTCTTTACACGTCCAACAAGATCGGCCGCATCACTCCCGCGGGAGCCATCACCGAATTCTCCGTGCCGACTCCGGGAGGCGGCCCGGGAACGATCGTCGCCGGTCCCGACGGCGCGCTCTGGTTCAGCGAGGCGCAGCTGGGGAAGATCGGCCGCATCACGACCGCCGGAGCGATCTCCGAATTCCCCACCGGCATGCCCTACTTCTCTGGTGTCGGCGGCGGAATCGTCGATCTGATCGTCGGGCCCGACGGCAACCTGTGGTTCATCGCCGATCTCGCCAAGGGCGGGTTCGCCAGAAGCCTCCTGGGCCGCATGACGCTCGCCGGCCGCCTGAGCTGGTGGCTGTTCGGGGTGAGAGTCAACCTGCAAACGGGTCCGGACGGCAATCTGTGGTTCATCGACGGCTTCTCGGGAAGAATCGGCAGCGTGCCTTTTCCCACGCCGCCCACGGCCTTCTACACCGTGACGCCTTGCCGGGTGCTCGATACCCGTCTGCCGTCAGGGCCGCTCGGCGGGCCCACGCTGGCGGCCGGCGAGGTGCGGAGCCTGCCCCTGGGCGGCAACTGCGGCATTCCCAGCGACGCGGAAGCCGTGGTGGCCAACATCACGGTCGTCAACCCGAGCGCCCAAGGCGACTTCGAGCTCTCGCCCACAGGATCGTCCTTCCACACCTCCGCGCTCAATTTCCAGGCCGGGCAGACGCTCGCCAACAACGCCATCCTGGCGCTCTTCGGCAACGGGCATACCACGGTGCACCTCTCCTCGTTGGGCCACGCCGACCTCATCGTGGACGTGAGCGGCTACTTCCGTTGACGCCGGGCCTCGCTATCATGAAGCCATGAGCCAGTCCGCCGATTCTGCCCGACCCGCCGACGCGGCATCCCTCGGCACCGAAGCCGATGGGGAGCCATATGCTTGGGAAGGGGACGATGATCACGTCATCTTCTGGATGCTCAGCCTGACCCCCACCCAGCGCCTCGCCGCCCTTCAGGGATTTGTGGATAGCTTCATGGTGCTTCAGAATGATCGCCCCGCTCAGGTTTGACGGGATCTTGAAGGCGCTGGTTGACCACGGGGTAGAGTTCATTCTGGTTGGTGGGGTTGCAGCCGTGCTTGAAGGAGCTCCTCTTTCTACACTCGACGTGGATGTGGTCTTCTTGCGAAGGGACGAGAATCTACCTCCCCTCCTCGACGCTCTCCGAGCGCTCAATGCGCGCTATGCCGACCCGGCGGGCCGGCACATCGTTCCTGATGCGGACAAGCTCGCCGCCCTCCGGATCCACCGACTCGTCACCTCCTTAGGCGCTCTCGATGTCATGGAAACGATCGGTCATGGGTTGTCCTATGCCGATCTGCTCGGCGACACGCAGGTGATGGAGGTGGCTGGCGTCAAGGTGCGGGTCCTGGGTCTGGAGACGATCATCCTCTCGAAGGAGCAGGCAAACAGGGACAAGGACCGGGCGACTCTCCACATCCTGCGGCGGACTCTCCAAATGAAGCAGGGACCACCCGGGCAAGCGGGCTGAGGTGCCCTATTTGCGGGTTGAGTGGCTCGGGAACGTCCTCACCGTGACCTCGGGCAGAGCCGCCTTCCCCGACAGCAAGGCAGAGCGCCGGCCCAGGAGCTCCTGGTCGAAGTACTGGCGGACGATGGAGCGAGTGATCTCGACCGCGCGCGCCGGCGGCAGGGTTCCGAGCCCTCCGGACTTGCGCAGCGGTCCGCCCCAGAGAGCCATGTCGCTGAAGTCGAGGTGCAGGGTGTCTCGGACGTCACAACGGTAGTACCGGGAGGCGGCTCGCCGATAGATGGCGTCGCTCGCCCCGAGCCGCCCCGGCCGGGCCGAATACACCATCAGGAAGGGTGGCGACAGGCGCCTGTCGATCATGGTCCCGGATTGCGGGATGCCGTCGAGGTTCAGGCCGGCTTGACAGCGGCGGTCGTCCAGGCAGTATTCCCCGGAAACGACACCGCCCATGGAGTGGCCGAACGCTCCCAGACGGCCAAGATCGAGCTTGGCTGCCAGGCGGCCGGCGGCGCCGGTCCTCGGCAAGGAGGAGAGCTGGTCGAGCACGAGCTTGGTGTCCGCCACCCAGCGATCGATGGTGGCCCGCGTGGCGTGGAGCCCCGACACATACTCTCGGAGCAGGCGGAGCTGGTCCTCCTCTTTCGCCTCGCGGGTCACCGCGGCCATCTTCGCGTCCTCGTGATCCCACTCGGCGAGGACGTCTTTGAAGGTCTGGCGCGGCTTGCCGGCCTCGTCGAACATCGAGACCACCTGCCCGTCCGCGAGCGTCGCGGCGGTGGCCTCGTAGGGATGGACGATGCTGAGGACGGCATAGCCATGGGAGGCGAGATCCTCGAGCAGCGCGGTATACGAGCTCGGGATTCCCCCAAAACCGTGTGAGAACACCAGGACCGGGAGTTTCTTCGGGCTCGCGACGGGCGGCGCGTCGAGGCTGGCGTGGGTCCGAACAGCCGCCAGGGAGCCGAGCGCAGTCCGGAGGCCGGGCGGCAGCTCGGCGAGCCCTTCCCGCAGATACGGCGCCGGCTTGCCATGGCCTGGTGCCGCAGGGTACCAGGCCAGCACCTCCACCTGTCGCCGCACGCCTGTCCCCGCGAAGGTCTCGGACCGCGCGGCGTCCGTCACCCGCCAAGCCACGGTGCCGACCTTGTAAGGTCCCGTCGGCGCCGGCAGCTCGATCGTTTCGACCGGCTCGATCGCCGGCTGCGCCATGCAGAGACCTGCGATCGTGAACGCGATCGCCCTGATCATCTTGCGCCCTCGGCCCGCTTGCGGATCGCCTCCAGCCACATGACGCGGATGAGGGCGCTGCCCGGCGCGATGACGCGCCAGTAGGCGGCGAAGCGGCGCCGGGCCGAGGCGTCGGTGGCGTAGACGCGCGTCTCGGTGGTGACGCGACACCATCCTCCGCCCTCGTCGACCACGCGGAAGTTGATCGCCGCCTTGGCGTAGCCCGGCCGCTCGAGCGCCGCGAACTCTTCGGGGGTGGAGATCCGGGGCCGTTCGGGAACGACCACCAGGGTCCCCAGGACGATCTCGCGGCCGGGCTCCTCCGCGAGACGGAGGAAGCCCGTCGAGGCCGCGACGTCCAGAATCGGCCTGTTCGTGGGCGCGTTGAGGATGGACTCCCGCCGCCTCGCGTTGGGAAAGGGGGCGGTGCGGATCCAGGTCAGCGTCCGGAACAGCCGGATCTCTCCGGCCGTCACCTTGAGCACGGCCTCGTAGGTGCGATCGACCGGAGCGTGGACCCTGGTTTCGTGGTGCTCGGCGAACTGCCAGGCCGGCAGGTAGTCGTCGAGGAGCGAGGACTTCGCCGCCACCCGCTCGAGGGGGGCCGGCCAGAGCGCCGCGACGATGGTGAGGAGGACGCCGGCTCCAATGGCCGCCAAGGCGAGCCGCCGGGTGCCGAGGCCGAGGAAGGCGAGCGGCTTGACGAGGGAGACGAGCCCCAGGAAGATGGCGGCGAGGCCGGTGTCCATGAGGAGGATCGGCATGGTGTGCTCCCAGAGGATTCCAGGCCTCAGGGTATCGTAGTCTCGCCCTGCGGTGCTCAGCGCACCTTATCTGTGGGACGGTCTGGTCAACCACGCACGGTCGAGAGTGTTCGAGAATGGTTGATCAACGTCAAAGCGGGCCAGAGGAGGCTCTATGGTATTGAGCGACTTGGCAACAGAGACCTACCGCGGCAGTGCGGATCATCTCGACAGCTCCCAGCTTGCCATCAAGGGCGGCCGGCCGGTGGTGGCCCCGGGCGACGTCAAGGACGTGTGGCCGCAGGTCAGCGAGGACGACATCGCGGCGGTCACCGCCACCCTGCGCTCGGGCAAGCTCACCTGGGCCAACAATGAGACGGTGGCTGCGCTCGAGCGGGCGTGGGCGGACTATGTCGGAGCACGGTACTGCATAGCGTTCAACAGCGGCACGTCCGCGCTCCACGGCGCGGTTGCGGCGGCCGGCGTCGAGCCCGGCGATGAGGTCATCGTACCGGCCCTGAGCTTTCTGGCCTCGGCCGCGGCGGTCGTCCATCACCAGGGTCTGCCGGTCTTCGTCGACGTCGATCCCCGGACTTTCCTTCTCGATCCGGCGCTCCTCGCGGACCAGATCACCGACCGCACACGGGCGGTGATGGCCGTCCATCTGAGCGGCCTCACGGCCCCCATGGACGAAATCCTGGCCATCACGCGGCCGCGCGGCATCAAGGTGATCGAAGACCTGTCACAGGCCGCGGGAGCGCGCTACAAGGGGCGCAAGGTCGGTTCGCTCGGCGACGTCGGCGGCTGCAGCATCATGGCGGGCAAGAACCTGCCGACCGCCGGCGAGGGCGGCCTCCTGACCACCGACCAGACCGAGATGCGCAATCGCGCCGACCGCTTGAAGATGTTCGGCAATCACATTTCCGCCTCCGGCGAGCGCGAGTTCAATACCGCCACCTTGGGCTGGAACTACCGGTTCAGCTCGATCCTGGCCTCGTTCACTCTGAGCCAGCTCGAGCGCCTCGACGAAAACACCTCCCGCGTTCAGGAAGGGGCGCGCTATCTCTCCGCGGGCATGGCCGAAATCCCCGGCCTGCTGCCGCCGCTGGTGCCCGAGGGGAGTGATCACGTCTATCACCACTTCCGCTTCCGGATCGATCCCGAGGCCGCCGGCATCGACCTGCCCGTCGGCCGGCTCCGCAGGGCGCTGCAGGATTTCGTGACGGCGGAAGGAGTGCCGCTCAAGACGTATCAGAACATGCCGTTGGCAGGCCACTGGCTCTTCCAGGAGCAGCGCGGCTGCCCCTTCAAATGCGGGCACGCCAGCCGCGAGATCCGCTATGACATCCACGATTATCCGCGGACCCTGGATATCATTCGCAGCTCGCTTCTGATCGGCAATCGTCTGTGCATGGGGACCTTCTTCGAACGGCGCCATCTGGACCTCTACCTGGAAGCCTTCCGCAAGGTTTTGCGCCACCGTGACGAGCTCGTTGCCTACGGACGTTCGCTCGAGTACCGCGAACCGTGGGAGGAGCAGCTCAAGGTCGCCTGATGGAACC